>Ga0307378_10009891_pt1 | contig 12469 bp, 11 predicted proteins | sample UN1MG_FD_202238 | JGI IMG/M metagenome (GOLD analysis project Ga0307378, IMG submission 202238) | Soil microbial communities from Risofladan, Vaasa, Finland - UN-1 | ecosystem: Environmental > Terrestrial > Soil > Coastal area > Acid sulfate soil | place: Finland: Risofladan, Vaasa | collected...
CCACACCCCGGACGGATCCAGTCAGGAATGCGCCGTCGCACCTGTTCAGCTCGGAGGATTCCCACCGTCCCTCGACGACCTCGATGCCGAGGGCGCCGGCCTGCTCGATCACCCTCCGGCGCACCGTGCCGGGATACAGGGGAAGCTCCGGGCCCGGAGTGAACAACCGGCCGTCCCGCTCGAAGAACAGGTTCGCCGAAATGCCCTCGGCCAGCCATCCGTCGTACACGCGGAGGACCTCCTCGACCCCGAGTCGCGCGGCAAGGCGCGCGGCGATCACGTGGGGCAGCGCATTGCAAGTCTTGATGTGTGCGATCGACGGACGGGGAACCACGTCGCTTTCCAGCACACGTGCGCCGAGCACTCTGTCGGCCGGGACCTCAGAGAGCTCGACCAGGGCGACGGAGTCACCGGACCGCCCGTAGCCGCGGCCGCGGTCTACTGCGCTCCACTGACAACGCAGCACCCCGTCAGTCCCGGGGCCCGCGCCCAGATCAACGGCGGCTGCCAGCAGGCGTTCGACGATCTGCCGTTCGTCGAGCCAGCCGGCCGGCGGCTCGAGTCCGATCCCATCGGCGCCCGCCAGCAAGCGCGCGGCATGGCGCTCGGCGTCGAGCAGCCATCCCGAGTCGATGCGCAGCGTGGCGAAGAGCCCGTCTCCGTAGCGGATCGCCCTCCGGACAGTCCGCAGCGGGCCCGCGTCTTCGTGCACCTGTCCGGTCAGCCACAGGCGGTTCGCCTGACCGGAACCCGGGCCACGCCCCTGTCCGTCCGTCGTTCCTTGTGTCAGCTTGTCCGCGTCTATCATCGGAACCATCGTCGAAGTGGGAGTCGCCTTGCCCGCAGCGATGGTGTGGCCGCGTCCTGCTGATCCGCGAAGGGAGACACGAAGTCATGTCGAAGGGAACAAGAATCACAGCCCTGATCGCCGCCGGTGTCCTGGCGGTCGGAGTTTCGGCCTGTGCCAGCAGCCGGGAAGTCGTCGTCGGAACGGACCCGGGTGGCTCGGGAGCGACTGGAGGCGCGCAGTCGACCGGTGCGGCTGTTTCGACTGCCAGTCTCGAGTCCGAGCTGTACCGTCTCGTGACGGCCCAGAAGGCCTATTTCGAGGCCAACGACTACTACGCGTCGGACCTGAAGAGCATCGACTTCACGCCGGGTTCCGGAGTTCGAATCGACCTGATCCAGGGGGACTCGGACGGCTTCTCCGCCATCGCGAAGTCGGGGGATGCGGAGTGCGCCGTGTACGTCGGGGACATCCGGTCGCCACGCGGCTACGCAAGCTCGCAGGAGGTTCCTGCCTGCCGGGGCTGAGGACCGCCTGCCAGGTCGGTCGGTCAAGTCTGTATGGTGGATCCGGAGTAGCCCGGAGCGAAGCTGCGCTCAGTCGCGCTGCTTGCGCCTCCGGGCATTTCTGGCGAGTCGGCGCTGGGCGGCCTTCTGCTTCCGACGTTTCGCCTCGCTGGGCTTCTCGTAGTGCCTCTTCCGGCGCATGTCCGCGAGAATTCCGGCTCGCTGTACCTTGCGGCGGAACTGGCGCAGGGCCTTCTCGAGGTTCTGTCCTTCGGCGATCTGAATCTCCAAAACTAGCTCACCCCTTCAGGAACGCGACTCGCGCGCGACACAACGTCGCGCGTCTGTATCCGTCTCAGCCACGCAAAATAGTGCGTTGGCCGGTCGTTTGCCAACCCGCGGCCGAAACTTCAGCCACGGGGAGCTCCACGCCCGGGGGTCGGAAGGTTCGCGTCAGCGGAGAAAGGTGAACCGGGCTGCCAGGCGCTGACGGATCTGCTCGTTCAGGGTCTGTAGTTTCGGGCTGGAGCCGGCCGCCTGACGGTCCTGCCGATCTTCTCCCGGTCCGGCACGATTTCGCTCCCTCGCCCGGGTCCCGGACCGGCCGGATCCTCTGCTCCCGCCTGCCCTGCCGCTCTTCTCCCGTGGTGCCCGGCTCGAAGGATCCGCCGCAGCGGTCTCTCCACCGAGTGGAATGACATTCCGAGCGCGCGGACCGCGCTCGACTCGCTCGATGTCCAGTTCCACCTCGGCCCCGTCCCGCAGACTGCGGAATCCGGACCCCTGGATGTCGGAATGGTGGACGAACACCTCGTCTCCGTCCTCGAGCCGTATGAACCCCCACCCCTTCTCTGGATCGAACCACTTCACACTGCCACGCAGTCGAGACATGTTCGTCGATTTCCCTTCGTTGTCCACTCGCGGGAGCGGTCCAGGCCGCGCAGAAAGAGCCAGACTCTGCCGAGCATTGTAGGCGGACGAACGCGATGCATCAAGCGTGGGCCCGGCGCCGGCCGTCGATACAGGAATCGAGCTCCAAAACTTGACCCACAACATGTGGACGCGATAGATTGGCCGAGCACCAGATCTTGTACTTTCGGTGTTTGTACGGGATCGACTTCCGGTCAGGACTGCTGAGTCGGGCGGCGCCCGGCCACTCAGGCGAGAGCGCCGTGGCACGCGATTCCTCCTATTTCGGAATGTCCGATTTTCCCGGGCGCGGCGCCGGCCGCGCAAAATTTGCCCGGACCCTGTTCCGGGCGGTACGTTCGTGAATCGAACCCCTCGGCCCCCGGGGTTCCGTTCGATCGCCTACCGGTGGGTAAGGAGAGGTGCTATGGGAGAGGCTATTCAGATCGCGCGGGACGGCTCGTTTCAGCTGGGAGAGCGTTCTTACCAGATTCCCGATGTGTTCTCTCCCCGCGAAGTCTTCAGCTATCGAAGGTTGTTGGAGCCGATTCCGGACATTCCCGGCGGGACGAGACTGAGCGGCGAGCAGCGAACCAGGCAGATGGCGTATTTCTTCCGCCGTGCAGCCGCGTGTGTGATTCCCGGGCTGGAACCGGCGGCACTCGAGACTCTTCCGTACGGAACGCTCCAGGCAATGCACGGCTGGATCGCATCGCACCGCCCGGAGCTCTGTGCCGACGGGCGCCTGATCGCCTGAGTACCGACGGGCCCGGGTCCCCTGGCCGCGCGGGGATCCGGGTGTGGTTCGCTAGCGCCCCCGCTGGACGCTCCAGTCCCTTGAGACCTTCGACATCGGTTGTCAGTGATGAATGAGAGCCTCGCATTCCGGCGCGCCAAGATCCTGTGCACGGTCGGACCTGCGAGCCGGGACCCCGAGGTGTTTCGCGCCCTGGTCGAGGCAGGACTCGATGGCGTGCGCGTCAACTTCTCGCACAGTTCGCACGATCAGGCGACCCGCGCGGTCGAACTCGCACGGAATGTGTCCCGGGAATCCGGTCGGGCAATCTCCATCCTGGCCGACCTTCAGGGACCGAAGATCCGCGTCGGAACGCTGGACTCGCCGCTCGAGATCGAGCCAGGTGCAACTTATCTCGCCTTTCCGGAGAACGAGTCCCCAGGGCCGGTGAATTCGGCCGGTCCGGTGCCGATTCCCACGACCTATCCGGAGCTTGCGGCGGACCTCGGCCCTGGGGACAGAGTGCTGTTCGATGACGGGAAGATCGAGCTGTCCGTCAGGGAGATCCGGGGTAATTGTGTCGTTCTCGAAGCCCTCGACGGTGGGACCCTCAGCTCGGGAAAGGGGATCAACCTGCCGGGCGCGGAAATCGGGGCTCCCAGCCTGACGGACAAGGACCGGGAGGATGCGCGACTCGCTCTCGATCTCGGGGTCGATTACATCGCGTTGAGCTTCGTGCGTCGACCTGATGATCTCGACGAACTGCGGGAACTGGTCGACGGTCGCGCGCTGCTCGTCGCGAAGATCGAGATGGCACAGGCCCTTCGAAACCTCCACGGGATACTGGCCAACGCGGATGGAGTGATGGTGGCGCGCGGCGACCTCGGAGTGGAGTTGGACTTCGAGGAGGTCCCGCTGGTCCAGAAGCGCATACTCCGGCTCACCAGCAAGACTGCAAAGCTCGGGATTACCGCGACGCAGATGCTCGAGTCGATGATCGTCTCGTCGCGTCCAACCCGTGCCGAGGCGTCGGACGTGGCAAATGCGCTGCTGGACGGCACGGATGCGGTGATGCTCTCAGCGGAGACTGCCGTCGGTGACTATCCGGTCGAGTCGGTGAGCACGATGTCACGGATCATCAGCCGGATCGAACGCGAACCGGGCATTGATGAGGAAGGACAGGGCAGTCCCCGGTTCCGCGGCCTGGCTCCCGTTCATCACACAGTTGCCGGAGCGGTCGCGGGAGCGGCGGCCGAAGCCACGGACAGGCTTGGGGCCCCCTTCCTCGTCACGTTCACCAACAGCGGCTTCACGGCACGGGTTCAGTCCGCTCAGCGACTCCAGGTGCCGATCCTGGCCGTGACCGACCAGCCGCGCACCTTCAGCCAGCTGGCCCTCGCCTACGGAGTCGTACCTCTGCTGCTCGAGGGGGAAGCATCCTACGACAGGATGCTGGAGACAGCTCGGGTATTTGCCCGCGAACATGGACTCGGAGCGGAGGGAGACTCCTTCGTGGTGACTGCGGGAGTCCCGTTCCACACACCGGGCACGACCAACTACATGCGGATCGAAACGCTTTGAGGACACACGGTTGAAGCTGCGGTTTCTCGGCACCGGTACTTCGTTCGGCGTTCCGGTGATCGGGTGCAGTTGCGCCGTATGCAACTCCGATGATCTCCGGAATCGACGGACTCGCCACGGGATCCTGCTCGAAGACGGAGACCGGAGACTGCTGGTCGACACTCCACCGGAGCTGCGACTGCAACTCCTGGCGGCAGACGTCCCTCGGGTCGATGCGGTGTTCCTTACGCACCCGCATGCAGACCACCTGCACGGAATCGACGATCTGCGGGCGTTCACGGGTCACGATGGGAACAGGATTCCGCTCTTCCTCTCGGCCGATCACCGAGCCGAGGTCCAGGCCCGCTTCTCGTATTTCCTGGGGCCCGAGCCCAGCAAGCAGCCGGGGACCGTCGTTCCGGGTCTGGAGCTGATTCCGTATCACGATCGCGACCTGGTCGACGCGGCCGGCTTCCCCCTCCGGGTGATCGGATTTCCCCACGGGATGTATCAGAGCTACGGGTTTCGGTGCGGAGATCTTTCGCTGATCGTGGACGCGAAGCGGGTACCGGACGACGCGTGGGGTCTTCTGGAAGGCACCCGGGTACTGATCCTGAACGCGCTGTGGTACGGGTCGCCGCACCCGACGCATTTCAACGTCGAAGAGGCGCTCGCGGTAATCGAGCGAGTCGATCCGGAGAGGGCGCTGCTGACGCATCTGACACACCGGCTGGACCACGCGGAGCTGGAGGACAGACTGCCACCGGGCGTGGAGGCCGCATACGACGGCATGACGGTCGAGATCTGATTGCTGCACACCGGTAGCTCGTCTATATTCGCGCTCCCGAAAAAACGCCGAATCACCAGAGGTCCGTGTGAAGTTAGATTCAATTCGCAACTTCTCCATTGTCGCCCACATCGACCACGGGAAGTCCACGCTCGCCGATCGCCTGCTGGAGCGCACGGGAGCTGTTGAGCTCCGGAAAATGAAGGAGCAGGTCCTCGATTCGATGGACCTCGAGCGCGAGCGGGGCATCACGATCAAACTGAACGCGATCCGTTTGCCGTATCGCGCCCTCGACGGCCAGGAGTACGAACTCAACCTGATCGATACTCCCGGACACGTGGACTTCACCTACGAGGTCAGTCGAAGCCTGGAAGCGTGCGAAGGGGCGCTCCTGATCATCGACGCGTCACAGGGAATAGAGGCGCAGACCATCTCCAACCTGTTTCTCGCGGTGAACGCGGGCCTGGAGATCATCCCGGTGATCAACAAGATCGACCTGCCGGCGGCGGAGCCGGAACGGCGCCGGGACGAAGTCTGCGACCTGATGGGAATCGACCCGGACGACGTGCTGTTCGCTTCCGCCAAGGAGGGATCGGGGATCGAGGAGATTCTCGAGGCGATCGTGGCCCGGGTACCCGCGCCGACCGGTGATCCCGAAGCCCCGCTACGAGCCCTGATTTTCGATTCCATGTACGACAAGTACAGGGGTGCGGTACCGTTCATCCGCGTCGTGGACGGCTCGATCCGACCCGGCCAGAAGATCGGATTCGGCAAGGCCGATGCGGTCTACGAGGTGGGTGAGGTCGGTTTCCTGCGCCTCGGATTTCAGCCGGTGGACCATCTCGCGACCGGCGAAGTCGGCTATCTGACTGCCCAGATCAAGAACATCGCGGACACGAAGGTCGGGGATACGATCGTCGACGCCGATCGGCGGGCAAAGGAGCTTCTTCCGGGCTACCAGGAAGCGAAGCCGGTCGTATTCGCCGGGCTGTATCCGTCGGACTCGGACCAGTTCGAAGAGCTGCGCGACGCCCTGGGGCGCCTCCAGCTCAACGACGCGAGTCTTCACTACGAGCCGGAGACGTCCCAGGCCCTCGGATTCGGGTTCCGCTGCGGATTTCTGGGGCTGCTCCACATGGAGATCGTACAGGAGCGGCTGGAACGGGAAGCCGGGCTCGATCTGGTGACCACGATTCCCAACGTCGAATACCGCGTCACGCTGACCAACGGTGACATCGTCTCCGTGGAGAATCCGAGCCGCATGCCGGATCGAGGGGTGATCGACGGCGTGGAAGAGCCGTTCGTCCGCATCCACATGGTGACTCCGGCCGAGTACATAGGCGGGATCCAGGCCCTGTGTCACAACCGCCGCGGAGAGTACGTGGGCCTGCACTACCTCGACTCGAATAGCGTCGAGATCCGGTATGACATTCCGCTGGCGGAGATCGTGCTGGATTTCTACGACCGGCTGAAGACGATCTCCCGGGGTTACGCGGCGCTGGATTACGAGCTGGCGGGTTTTCGAAAGTCCGACTTGGTCCAGCTGGATATCCTGCTGAACGGCGATCCCGTGGACGCACTGAGCGTAATCGTGCACCGCGAGCGAGCCTACGAGTATGGCCGAAAGGTGGCACGTAAGCTCCGCGAGCTGATTCCGCGGCAGATGTTCGAGGTGGCGATCCAGGCGGCGATCGGGCGCGAGGTGATCGCCAGGGAGACAGTCAAGGCGCTCAGGAAGAACGTCACCGCGAAGTGCTACGGCGGGGACATCTCACGGAAGCGCAAGCTGCTGGAGAAGCAGAAGGAAGGGAAGCGTCGAATGAAGCAGGTGGGGACGGTCGAGATCCCGCAGGAGGCGTTTCTCGCCGTCCTGCAGGTCGGCGACTGAGGAAACGGGGAATCGGTGACGGACCGGCTGGTCATTCGGGCGCCGAACCACCTCGGCGAGCTGATCCTTGCGCTCCCGGCGCTGCGCGCATCGAGCGAGCGAGAGCGTCGCGAGCATGGAACCGCTCCGATCGTCCAGGTCGTGAGCGGACTGGTCCCACTGCTCACCCTCGCCGGCCTCGACGCCCGTGTCCTGGCCCTCTCAGACCGGCGGGACATCCGGGCAGCGGCCGGTGAACTCCGTGAACTGGGCGCCCGGCGCGGGGTTCTCCTCACTCCGTCGATTTCTTCTGCGCTTATCTTTCGGGCGGCCGGGCTGGCCACGCGGCGCGGATCCACCGGGGGCGGGCGTGCCTGGCTGCTGACCGACCCTGTCGATCGCACCGGGCTGCTCATGGACCACCGGGTGAATGAGTTCCTGGCGATCGCCGACTTCCCGGAGGCGGATGGTGAGCCACCGGCCCCGCGCCTCACGGAACTCGCGGCGTCCAACGCCGCGTGGGCGGACCGGCGGAAGGCGATCCGGATTCCGAATGACGGTCGATCACTCGTGGCCCTGTTTCCCGGCGCGAACGGAGCGTCCCGCCGCTGGCCGGCGGAGAAGTTCGCGGCACTCGGACGCTCTCTCGCGAAGCGCGGGTTTCGCGTGCTCGTGCTCGGTGGGCCCGACGACCGCGAGGTGACGGCGGAAGTGGTGGGAAGGGCGAGGACGACGGACGGACTCATAGATGGTGCTGTGCTCGATCTCGGAGGCAGTACGTCGCTTGTCGAGTTGGCCGGAGCGCTTTCCGAGTGCCATCTTCTGGTAACGAATGATACTGGACCGATGCACCTGGCGGCGGCGCTCGATCGTCCCATCGTGGCGCTGGAGGGGCCCGCCGACGTGCGGCAGACGCGCCCGCTCGCGAGTCGGGTGCGGCTGATCGGTAGGTTCGATCTACCCTGTGTCCCCTGTGTGAAGAACGAGTGCCCCCGCACCGGTCGGGGCACGCTGCTCGAGTCGGCGGAACGTGAGTGTCTCCGACTCGTAACGGTCGACGAAGTGCTCGAAGCTTCGGTCGACCTTCTCGAGGAGGCATCACCGTGAGCGACGGTCGGCACATAGTCGGAGTGGATCTCGGTGGAACAACCGTCAACGTGGGCGTCGTGCCGTTCGACGGCGGTCCGGTCCTGGGCATGCGATCGGTGCCGACCGAGGCTGACAAGGGCCCCAAATTCGTCGTGGACCGGATCGTCAATCTGATTCGTGACGCGATGCGGGACGCGCAAAAAGAAGCCGGAATCGCGGAGGACGCGTTCGTCGGGATCGGCCTCGGGTCGCCCGGACCGCTGGACAGACGCACCGGCACCGTGATCGATACGCCGAATCTCGGCTGGAGGAATTTTCCGCTCCGCGATCTGATCTCCAACGCCGTCGGTCTCGAAGCCGAGCTCGACAACGACGCGAACGCGGCAACGCTGGGCGAATGGTGGCAGGGAGCGGGTCAAGGGGTCTCCACTCTCGTGGGGGTGACTCTGGGGACGGGTATCGGAGGCGGGATCGTGCTCGACGGAAAAGTGTTCCACGGGATCTCGGACGTGGCCGGCGAGGTCGGGCACATGACCATCGATTCCACCGGCCGGCGCTGCAAATGTGGCAACTACGGATGTCTGGAAGCGTACGCCTCCGGGCCCGCCATCGCGGCGCGCGCGGTGGAGGGTCTGCAGTCCGGTGAGCCGAGCCTGCTTCCGTCGATGGTCAGGGGCGAGTTGGCGCGGATCACTGCCGAGACTGTGTACGAGGCGATCGTGGCCGGCGATGACTACGCGAAGGAAGTGATGCGGGACACGGCGAAGTTCCTCGGAACGGGGATCGCGAACCTCATAAACATCCTGAATCCGGGAATGGTCGTGATCTCGGGCGGCGTGACGCGCGCCGGGGACCGACTGCTCGAGCCGCTCAAGGCGGAAGTCCGACGCCGGGCGTTCAGCCACGCCTCCGAAAACTGCCAGATCGTTACGAGTTCGCTCGGCAGTATGGTCGGCGTGATCGGAGCCGCCTGCATGTTCCGCCAGGAACGGTTCGGCGACCTCTGACATGCCCCGACTCGGAGTCCTGGGCACCCTGGTCCTCGATACGATTCACCGTCCGGGCGTGGACGGCGACGCGCTGACCGATTGGGGTGGGATCGCATACTCGCTCGCTGCGCTCGAGGCCGTTGCACCAATCGGGTGGGACGTATTTCCGTTGATCAAGGTCGGAGCCGATCTGCGGCAAGGGGCGGATGAGTTCTTCGACGGACTTGAGCGGGTCGAGTCGCTGGACGGAGTGCTCACTGTCCCGGAGTCCAACAATCGAGTCGATCTCTATTACAGCTCGAAGCCCCGCCGCTGCGAGAGGCTTACCGGAGGCGTTCCAGGCTGGACCTGGTCGGAGCTTGCCGGCACGGCCTCGTCCTGCGACGCATTGATCGTGAACTTCATCGCCGGCTGGGAGATCGACCTGGAGACCGCCGGACACCTGCGATCGGAGTACGGAGGTTCGGTCTACGCCGATATTCACTCGTTGCTTCTCGCGGTCGGTCCGGATGGAGTTCGCTCCCTGAGACCGCTCCCCGAGTGGCCCGAATGGCGTCGGTGTTTCGATGTCGTGCAGATGAATGAGGAGGAGTTGAGCGCGCTCGCCCAGACTGACCGGGATCCGGCTGACGAAGCGAGAGACTCGGTGCTGCACGGACCGGAGACTCTGTTCGTCACGCACGGAGCGGCAGGGTCGCGGTGGTACGTCCGCGCCGCCGGAGGCGTGCACGAGGGTGAAGTTCCCACGGAGCCCGTGGCGGCCGAGGTGTCCGATCCAACCGGCTGCGGTGACGTCTGGGGTGCCGCGTGTGCGTCGAGTCTTCTCGCCGGAGCCGACGCGGCCGGCGCAGCCGAGCGGGCGAACCGGCTCGCGGGCCTGGCTGCACGGCATCGAGGCACGAAGGGACTGGCGATGGCTCTGCAGTCCGAAGCGGGATCTGGAGGACGGGAATGAGCCGTGTGATCGATGTACCGGAGGTGCTCGATCATCGCGGGTTCGAGGAGCTCGTCGCGGCCCTCCCCGGAGCATCGGAGGCGGCCGGCGCCCGCATCCTGTTCAATGCGAAGCACGTTCGCTGGGTGTCTCCCTACGGGTTGATCGGGCTCCTTGCGGTCGGGCGTGTGGCCCGGGAACGCACCGGACTGTCGGCCCGGATCGAGGCACCGGACAGTCGAGAGGTGCGGACCTACCTGGACCGGATGGACTTCTGGCAGTCGGCGCACGAGGTGTTTGATCTGGAGCCCGGAACGACCCGGTCGCACGGAGCGTCGGACGCCCTGCTGGAAATCACGCCGATTCGGTCCCATCATGATGTACATGCTGTCGTCGAGCGCGTACGGGAGCGCTCCGCCGCCATTCTGGAGAATCGCCTTCATTACCCGAAGCCATCGGTGATTCAGTTCAGTGTCATGCTGTCGGAAGTGTGTCAGAACATCATCGAACACGCCGAAACCGACGGCTGGGTATGCGCGCAGACGTACAACTTCCGCGAGCGGCTCGGGCGCGAGGTCCTGATGCTCGCGGTGATGGATCTGGGTATCGGATTCGAAGGTTCTCTCGCATCCGAGCATGCCAGGAGATTCGGCGAGTCGTGGTCCGCCGCGACCGCGCTCGAGGCGGCGCTTCTGTTCGGGGAGTCCCGATTCCGGGATCCGGGTCGTGGCCAGGGGCTGCAGGCGATCCGCAAGCAGGTCGCGAAATGGGATGGAATGCTCGCTATCCGTAGCGGTGATGCTCAGATCGCGCTGGTTCCCGAGTGGGACGACTACCCGCCGATGCAGCGCTCGCTGCCAGCGTTTCCGGGGGCACAGATCCTCATCGTGATGCCCGCGCGTACCGCGGGGGGCCAATGAGCGATTCGGCCGGCCAGCCGGCGAGTCGTTCGGAGCTGCCGGCGATCGCCGTGGCGAGCCTGTACCAGGAGTACCTCGTTACCCGGCAGACCGGTCGTGCGGTGCGTGATGGCATCGAGCGCCTGTTTGCAGATCGCTGCGGCGAAGCTCTCGCCGTCATCGATTTCCGGGACGTGGCGGTCATCGATTTCAGCTGTGCCGATGAAGTCGTGGCGAAGCTCGTCATGGCCTCAGGTGCGGATCCGGATTCCTCCGATACTCGCTTCGTGCTGGTGCGCGGAGTCCGCGACCACCACCTGGATCCTGTCGAAGGAGCCCTGCGGCGCAGGGGGCTCGCCGTGGCTGCCGAGCGAGCCAGCGGGGAGCCGTTGCTGATTGGAGACGTGGATCCGGATGCAGGCGAGGCGTGGCGCATGCTCTGCGCCTGTGGGCGGATTCGCTCGCACGAGCTGGCCCTGCGGCTGGGCCTCGAGCCCGGCCCGTGCGATCTGCTTCTGTCTGACCTCTACCGGCGGCGTCTGGTCCGTCGGTGTGGGGACGAGTTCGAGTCTCTCTCCTTTACCGCCTCCGCGGCCGCCGAAATGCATGCCCCGGACGAGCTTCGGGGCGACGACCGGCCCGCTCCCCTCGACGGATGACCGCTTCCAGGCTGAGAAGCGTCTTCGTCAATGGTGTCTGTCTCCTGCTCTGGCTGGTGGGACTCGGGATCACCTGGGTGTGGTTCGGCCTCTGGCGGTCCACCAGCGAACCATCCGGATCGATAGAGTTTTCAGCTCTGGCAGCGCCGGTCCGGGTCTACTCCGACAGTTTCGGAATCCCGCACGTATTCGCCGGGACCGAATTGGACGCCCTGCGGACGCTGGGATACCTGCACGCGTCCGACCGTCTGTGGCAGATGGAGATGTTCCGGAGGATTGCCGAGGGGCGACTGTCGGAAGTGTTCGGTGAGCCGGGACTGGAGACCGATCGGTTCGTTCGCACGCTGGGCACCAGGCAGGCAGCTGAACAGGCCGCCGCAACACTCGCCCCCGCCGAACGCCGGCGGATCGAGGCTTACGCCTCGGGCGTGAACGCGTTTCTGTCCAGCCGCCCGGCGCTGCCACCTGAATTTCGTGTCCTGCGGGTGAAGCCGGAGCCGTGGGACGTGGAATCGACGCTCGCAGTCGGGATGGTGATGAACCTCGATCTCGCGGTCTGGCGGGCGGAACTGTCCAGGTTCTGGGCGTCCCGGCATCTGAGTCCCGGACGTGTCGAGCTGCTCGACGACGGCTATCCGGAGTGGGGTCCGACGATCCTGGACAGCGATTGGAGTCCGCCGCCTGGAGCCGGGTTGGCGTTTCCCCCTGAACCCGGGCGTGACACCGCAGCGGCCGTAGCCGCGGTCC
>Ga0307378_10009892_pt1 | contig 12468 bp, 12 predicted proteins | sample UN1MG_FD_202238 | JGI IMG/M metagenome (GOLD analysis project Ga0307378, IMG submission 202238) | Soil microbial communities from Risofladan, Vaasa, Finland - UN-1 | ecosystem: Environmental > Terrestrial > Soil > Coastal area > Acid sulfate soil | place: Finland: Risofladan, Vaasa | collected...
GCGAAGAAGGTGCTTCCATCCCTTCGCTTGAACCGGATGTCCTTTCGAAGGCCCACTTTTTCCTTCATGAACATCCCGATCTGTTCAGAGACCAGCGGCAAGTCCTCCGGCAGGTGGAGGTCAGAGAAACTCAGGTTCCGGAACTCCTCTGGCGTGAAGCCCAGCATTCTCGAACAGACCGCATTGAAAATCACGAACTTCCGGGACTCCAGATCGATAACAAACATCCCGTCGGCCGCGCCATCGAAAACTGTCCTGAATTTCGTTTCGGATTCTCTCAGCGATTCTTCGGCCTGTTTGCGCTCGGTGATTTCCCGCCCCAGGTCGTTGTTGGCCGCAAGGATTTGCGAAGCGAGCGCCCGAATGCGTTCCGTACGAGAGGTGCTGATGAGGAAATACGTCGCCAGGAGGACCGTCAGGAGCAGCCCGCCGACGAGCGTCGCTTCCGAGTACCACATCCGGTGCGCGGCTATCCACGCGGGCGTCGCCGTGCACTCTATTTCCCACTGTCGCCCGGCCATGTCGAACGATTCGGCATGGCGCAGGTCCGTCTCGGGCGGCGGCGCCTCCCGGACCGCCACCTGAGGCCCATGGGCCCCGCTGGCCGAGCTGCAGTAGTAGAGGAATTGTTCTCCGGGCGGTGCGGCACGATCTGAGATGCCGATGTTCATCCCGGGCGCGTGCGCCGGCGTGATGGCGATTTCGACAAAGTCGCCCACCCGGAAGACCACCAGGGCGAAACCTTCCAGGTTGGCGCGGCGATCTTCCACGCGGTCGATCGGGGCTCCCTTCCGGTAGATGGGCTGGAACACGAGGATGCCCCACGGGCTTCCGGTCTCCTGCACGAGGCGGAGTCGCGCCGTGGCCGTCATCTGGCCGCTGTCCGCGGCTTGCCGCATCGCCTCCAGACGCTCGGTCTTTGATCTGAAAATCGGGGAACCCGTCTTTTCGGGCTGCGGCTTCGTACGCCTGCCGCTCGGCGTCCCGGACGCGCGGAATCCACTCGATCGCCTGGAGACCCTCAAACTGAGGCAGGAAGTGCTGGACGAACTCCCGGAATTCCCGGCGATCCACTTCGACGGAACTGGCGTAGAAGGCGTTCAGAGACCTCAGCGCGAGCAGGTTCGGTTCCAGCGCCGTCCGGAGGTCGACCACCCGGTCTCCCGCGACTTGGGTGAAATCATCCTGGACATTATTCCGTTCCCACTGGTGGATCTGGACAAACAGGAAGGCCGAGCCGACGATTCCGAGACCGAGGGTCAAGATGAGCGGCAGATGCCGCGCCCGCGACGGGAACACCGACCGGCGGTCCGTTTGGCCTGTGGAAACAGGGCTCATGGTCGAGCGTCCCCTTGATTCCGGAATGGCCTGTGCGGGGGCCACGGCCGCGCGGCTAGTCTCAGTGGGTCAGGATGCAGGACAGTGATGGCGCGGCCGAACGCGGGCGAGGCAGTCCGCGGCTCAGACAGTGGTCCTTCCCAGCGATTCTGGTGTGCTGTCCCGTATATGTGGATATCGGCCAAAGGCGGAAAGGACTTGAGCAAACGTGCATGATTGGAGTGGGGTATGGCGTGGCGAGCGCCCCGCTGTTGCCACGTTGCACCCGGATGGCTATAATCCTCGCCATGGCCGTCGGACCGAGAATCCGGAACAAGAAGGCCCGCTTCAACTTCGAGGTCCTCGACACGATCGAGGCGGGCCTCGTCTTGGAAGGCTCGGAGGTCAAGTCGCTCCGCGACGGCAAGGCCAACATCGAAGAATCGTTCGCGCGGATTCGCGGCGGCGAGGTCTGGCTCTACAACATGCACATCGGCCCGTACGACCAGGCCGGCCAGTTCGGCCACGACGTCCGGCGGCCGCGGAAACTCCTCCTCAAAAAACGCGAGATCAACCGGTTCCTCGGCAAGGCCGTCGAGAAGGGCTCGACGCTCATCCCGCTGGCCGTCTATTTCAAACGCGGGTGGGCCAAGGTCGAATTGGCGGTGGCCTGCGGCAAACGCCAATTCGACAAGCGCGACGCCATCAAGAAGCGCGACAGCCGCCGCGAAGTGGAGCGCGAACTCGCCCGCCGACGGCGAGGCGCAGGCCGTTGACTATCCGGGTCAGTGTCAGTAACTTCATTGTACCTTCTTAGCAAGGCAGGACAACATGGTGCTGGAATCCGTCTCTAGCAATGAGAGGAAAGTCCATGCCACATAAACTGCATGTTAAGTTCGCATGCGAGCCTTCATTTGTTATCCATCGCACTGCTTTCCGCCACGACAAACTCGTTTACGTGGCTCGGGCAAATAAAAAAATTCGGTACGCTTGGGGATCATCGAGGATTGTGTACATTGGAACAACGAAGAAAGGTGCCAAACGCGTTGCCTCCAGTGCTGCTTGGAAAGGCGAAACGCTCCTGTATGATTACGGGATTAGAAGTCTCGAATACCATGTCGTAACGTGCGACAAGGTCCCGGGACTTGAGACGTGGAAGAAACTCGAACGAGCGCTTCTAATCCGTTTTCGAGAGAGATTCGGTAGAGGTCCCCGTGCCAACAAAGTGGGCGCATGGACGCACTGGAAAGACGAGAAGAAGTATTTCAGCGAGGAGAAGTTGGACAGGGTGATCGATGGACTTAGCTAGGGTACCCAGGTCTGGTTCTGCTGTTAGACGTGGCAGGGGAAAGAACATGAAGTTTGTGGACAAACGAAAAAGCACTTCCGAAGCGGAAGTCACCAACATTGATGCGCTCGGATTCTGGCTTCTGGTCCGTGACAAGGAGTATTTCCTGCCCTACGAAGAGTACCCGTGGTTTCGGGATGCCCGGATCCGTGATATTCTCAATGTGACGCTTGGGCGCGAAGATCACCTGCACTGGCCGGCCCTGGATGTTGATTTATGCCTGGAGTCGCTCGAGCACCCCGAATCTTTCCCGTTGACCTACAGGGGGCGAACCACCGCACCCAGACGCCGCCAAGTGCGGCGCACCTCGCGCCCTCGCCGGGCGGGCGAGGGCTAAACGGTAAAGTCCCCATAGAAGAATGGCCGATTTCAGTAGGGCCATGACAACCATAACCATGCCCGAAACCGACCAGAATTCGAGTCCTGAGGCCCTCGCGACGCCCTTCGTGGCGGTCGCCTTGCCGATCGGCCTCGACCGGACGTTCACGTACGCCTTGCCGGAGCGCCTGCGCGGCCGGGTCTGGCCCGGCCAGCGAGTGACCGTCTCGTTCGGCAAGGGCAACAAGTTTCTCACGGGCTGGGTCGTCCGCGGCGTCGAGGCGACCGACCTCAAGGAAGTCAAAGCGATCAGCGACCTGGTGGACGCCGAGCCGCTCCTCGGGCCGGACCTCCTGGACCTGGCGCTCTGGATGAGCCGCTACTACGTGACGCCCATCAGCTCTTGTCTGGAGGCGATCCTCCCGGCCGCCGTCAAGCGCAACGCCGGCTTCAAGACCGTCCAACTGGTGGTCCGGACCGAGAAGCCCGAGTCGGAGGTGGGCCGGATCCTCTCGAAGCAGCGGCGCGTCCTTGACCACATGGCCGAGGCCGGGATGCCGCTGGCGCCCAGGGAACTGGCGCGCCAGGCCGGATGCACCATCGCCGTCATCAAGAGCCTCGAAGCGAAGGGCCTCGTGCGGATCGAGACCCGCCAGATGGACGAGTTCGCCCGCGACCTCTTCATCGAACTCGAGGAACCGCGCGCCATTCACCTGACGGCCGAGCAGTCGCTCGCCCTCCAGCGCATAAAGACCCTGACCGTCGCCGAGAAGTTCGGCGTGGTTCTCCTCAACGGCGTCACCGGCTCCGGCAAGACCGAGGTCTATCTGCGTGCGATCGCCGACGTCGTGGCGGCCGGACGGCAGGCCATCGTCCTCGTGCCCGAGATCGCGCTGACGCCGCAGACCATCCGCCGGTTCCGCGAACGGTTCACGAGCGTCGCCGTCCTCCACTCGAACCAGTCGGACGCCGAGCGTCACCGCCAGTGGCGCGACATCGCCGACGGCCGGGCCGACGTTGTCATCGGGGCCCGGAGCGCCGTCTTCGCCCCCGTCCGCGACCTCGGCCTCATCGTCATTGACGAAGAACACGAGCATTCGTTCAAGCAGGACACCTCGCCGCGCTACCACGGCCGCGACGTCGCCATCGTGCGCGCGAGCCTCGCCGGCGCCGCCGTCGTTCTGGGGTCCGCCACGCCGAGCCTCGAATCGTACCAGAACGCCCACTCGGTCGAACATTACCAGGAAGCGCGGCTGACGCACCGCGTGGGCGGCCGGCCGCTGCCCCCCGTCCAGGTCGTGGACATGCGCGTGGAAGCCGTCGAGCGGAAAGGGCACCACGTCCTGTCGCGCGCCCTGGAGTCGGCCATCGCCGAAGCCTGGCGCAAGCAGGAGCAGACGATCCTGTTCCTGAACCGGCGAGGGTTCGCGACGCACCTTTTCTGCGTCCATTGCGGCCACGTCGAGAAGTGCCCGGATTGCGATGTCGGGTTGACCTATCACGCCAAGCCGGGCGTCCTCCAGTGCCACTACTGCGGCCGGAAGTCCGCGCCGCCCGCCACCTGCCCCGCCTGTTCCGCCGAGACCGTCAACTACTGGGGCACCGGCACGCAGCGCGTCGAGGAGGAAGTTCTGAAGAAGTTCTCGGAGATCCGCATCGGACGCATGGACGCCGACGCGATGAAGAAATCCGGCGGTTACGAGAGCGTTCTGTCGTCGTTCCGCGACGGCGAAATTGACGTCCTCGTCGGCACCCAGATGGTCGCCAAGGGCCTCGACTTCCCGAACGTCACGGTCGTGGGCGTCATCAACGCCGACGTGGCCCTCTCTCTGCCCGATTTCCGCGCCAACGAGCGGACGTTCCAGTTGGTCACCCAGGTCGCCGGCCGCACGGGTCGCGGACCCAAGGGCGGCACGGTCTTCGTCCAGACGTTCCAGCCGGACCACCTGGCGATCCAACTGGCGGCCAAGCACGATTACGAGTCGTTCGCGCGCGATGAACTGGCGGCCCGGAAGGCGCGCGGCTATCCGCCGTTCGGGCGGCTGGCGCGAATCCTCGTCCGCTCGCAGAGCCGCCAGAAGGCGGCCGAGGCCATCCAGGCCGTCGCCGGACGCCTTGTCGAACCGGCCCGCATCGCAGGCATCCAGGTCCTCGGACCGCAGCCGTGCCCCGTCTCGAAGATCAGCCGCTTCTGGCGGTACCACATCCTCCTGAAAGCCCCGACCGCGCGGGCCCTCATGTACTTCTGGGACAAGATGCGGAGCGACCTCGTGCCGCCCGGCGGCGTCCAGATGGCCGTGGATGTGGACCCCCAGAGCACGCTGTAGTTTCGTGGTCGGTTGTCTCCTATCCCTCCGTGCCGGGGGTTTTTGCGCGCCGCGCCCCCACCCGCCCCGCCGCGTTTTGGCTTGATGGACGCGCCGGGCGGAGTTAGAGTCGAGGCCGCCGCGGGAGAAGTTGTAAACTCGAAAGTCGAGCCCGCCGCGGAAGCGGCGGCGGATGCACGAGTTCGAAGAAAGGACCCCCTGCGCCATGCAGACCCAGAGCGACCGCCTCCGGGCGCTTCCGCCGTACCTGTTTGCCGAGATTGACCGCAAGAAAAAGGCCGCCGTCGCGGCCGGGCGGCCCGTTATCCATCTCGGGATCGGCGACCCCGACACGCCCACGCCCGGCTTCATCATCCAGGCGGCCCAGGCGGCGGTCGCCGACCCGGCGACGCACCAGTACGCCCTCGACCGCGGCGACGCCCAGTTCCGACGGGCCATCGCCGCATGGCACAAGAAACGCTTCGGCGTCGCGCTCGACCCGGAAACCGAAATTCTCCCGGCCCAGGGCTCGAAGGAAACGCTTTCGCACCTGCCGCTGGCCGTCATGAACCCGGGGGACGTCGGCCTCGTGCCCGACCCCGGATACCCCGTCTACGCCTCGAGCATCCAGTTTGCCGGCGGCGAGGTCGTGCGGTTTCCGATCACGGCCGAGCGGCGGTACCTCCCGGACCTTGGGGCGTTCAAGGCCAAGGACCTCAAGCGGGCGAAATTGATATATCTCAATTATCCGAACAATCCGACGGCGGCCTCCGCCCCGCTCGATTTCTACCACGAGGTCGTGGCGTGGGCCCGCGAGCACCAGGTCCTCGTCGCACAGGACGCCGCCTACAGCGAGGTCTATTTCGAATCGCCGCCGCCGAGCCTCCTCGAGGTGCCCGGCGCCAAGGACGTGGCCGTCGAGTTCTATTCCTGCTCGAAGACGTTCAACATGACCGGCTGGCGCGTCGGGTGGGTGGTCGGCAACCCGGCCGTCATCGAGAGCCTCGTCCAGATCAAGAGCAACATGGATAACGGCGTCTTCACGGCGATGCAGCGCGCGGGTGCGGCCGCCCTCGAAGGCTACGACCGGCCCGAGATCCACGAACTTCGGGCGATGTACCGCCGCCGGCGCGATTGCCTCGTCGAGGCCCTGACGGCCGCCGGCCTGGAGGTGAACCGCCCCGAAGCCACCTTCTACGTCTGGATCCGGTGCCCCGGCGGACTCGACAGTCGCACGTTCGCCGACCGGTTGCTCGCGGAGGCCGACATCGTCGCCACACCCGGCATCGGTTACGGCCCGCACGGCGAGGGCTACGTCCGCATGGCCCTCACGGTGCCGGAAGCGAAACTCCGCGAAGCCGCCGCGCGCATCAAACGCCTGAAATTTTAACCTCGCGCCGCCCACCGATTACCATCGGGGGCTAGTTGTACGAACTCTATGGCCACCGTCTATCTTGGTCTCGGGTCGAACGTGGGCGACCGGCAGGGGCACCTCGGGCGGGCCCTGGCGGCGCTTGCCTCCGCGCCGGCGATTCGCGTCGTGGCCGTCAGCCCTTTCATCGAGACCGCGCCGGTGGGCGGTCCGCCGGGGCAGGGGATGTACCTGAACGCCGCCGCCCACGTCGAGACGGACCTCAAGCCGGCGGCGCTCCTCGCGGAACTTAAAAGCATCGAGCGCCGCCTCGGCCGCCGCGACGGACCCCGGTGGGGCGCGCGCCCGATTGACCTCGATATCCTCCTCTACGACGACCTGGTCCTCGACACGCCGGACCTTGTGATCCCGCACCCGCGCCTGGCCGAGCGGCGGTTCGTCCTTGAGCCGCTCTCCGAGGTCGCCCCCGACGCCCGCGATCCGCGGAGCGGCCTTTCGGTCCGCGACCTCCTCGCGCGTATGTCCGCCGAGTATCATGATTCGCATGGCAGGAGCCTCCCTGTACCGTTGCCCTCCTAGATCACCAGTTGCTCCTCCCCCGGGCGGCGCCGGAGGCGCAGAGCGGATATGTGCTGACGCAAGGCCAGGGATCGTTTCCGCTTTGCAAAAACGAAATGCTCGACCCTCATGTTACAGAATAGCACATGGGGGTAGACCGTATCGTACAGGTCGGTCACAAAGTAGATCCCTCGCGCAAGTTTCCCGTTCAGCAGCGTAAACAACGCGGCGTAGACCCCGACTGCAACCTGCGTGCAGGTAGCGTTAGTGCCCATCGCGGCACTGTTCGCGAGGCTATGCAGGTAATAGATCCGCTGGCTGGGGTATTCCAGGCATACGCCAACCGTGTCGCTCCCATCCAACGGAAGGGATGTGTTATCGCCGAGTTCCAAATCTGAGATCTGCAGTTTTCCGTTCGCACGCCAGCGCCGAGATAGATAGGTCATGGTCTTAGGATGAATCGCGTAGATGAATTTCGAGGAAACCCCCAACTTCTGTCCAAGCGTAAGATTCTCCTCGTGCAACACCAGAAACCCTCGCGGGTAGGAGGCTAGCGGAACCACTGGCTCCAGGATGGTGCGCATGTCCTGCCGGTGGTGCAAGGCGTTGGTCCGGTGCAATAGGGGTTTCCCGTTCAGCACCTGGCCAGTGGGTTCCCAGGCAATCTCGGTGAGGAACTCTTTTCGTGACCACGTGATAATCGGCCGCCACCGGTCCACCGCCATCGAGGTGTCATACTCGAAGTGGATAATTTCCCGCGGGACGCCGTAGCGCCGAACACCGTGCCATACCCAGATGTTCACCACGCCCGGATTCATCCCCGTACAGAGAACGTGCGGGGCGCCGCATGGTTTGTCACGCGTCGCCTGAAGCTCTGCCACCAGACCCGGCACGTCACGTTGATCGTCGTTGAGCGACGTCCCAACGTACGACACCCCTTCGGCGTCGGTGGCTGCCAGAAGCGGCAGCGTGTCCATGTCCGTCACGTCCAGCACGATGTCGATCCGATGACGGCGCAACAATCGTTGATAGTACGCCCGCTCCTCCGGCATGCGGAGGCGATGCCAGATGAACTGGTAGTCCAGGCGCCGGTGTTCAAGGAACGGGTCATTCAGCACGTGGTTACTCTTGTCGAGCAACACGAGACGCCCGAAGTGGGCGCGCCGTCCACCCAATCTTCGCAGCAATGCGCGGGCCACGCTGCCCGATGCCCCCAAGATCAACAGATTGGGAGGCCTCTCCACTTGCCTGGCGCGAAGCCGGCCTCGCGGATCGCCTTTTTCTTTCTTCTTCAACATTGGTCACTTGCTCTTGGACTATTCGCTCAGGTCCTTTATGGTTCCAGATTTTAGAGTCGGATTCATGGCGTTGGGCCTCTTGCTCCGACGGCACACACGACCTCGAAAGTGCGTTCGCATGCCATGCCCCACAGGATCCTGCGGCTACTCCCCGTTCAGCAAAAACGCGACTTCCGTAGGGGTGGAGCACTTCAGAAGCCTTGCGCGGACATCCGGATGGATCATGCAGCGGGCAATCTGTGCAAGGGTCGAGAGGTACTCTCCGTGAAAGTCGCTTGGTGTAAGTAAGAGAAAGACGAACTTTGTTGGTTGCTCGTCTTCCATATCGAATCGCACGCCGTGTGGGCAGATCCCCAAGCATCCGACAATACTTGCAAGCCCCGGGACCGTTGCGCGCGGGAATGCGGTTTCGTGCCCCACGGCCGTGGGCCGGAGGCGATCGCGTTCCATCACGGTGGAGAGGATGTTGTCGCGCAGGCTGGCGGGAACCTGCCTGGCGTCAACAAGTCTGTCCACGAGCATCGCAACCACCTCGGCCTTGTCGTGCGGCTTTAGGTTCACGCCAACCGTCTGGTCCCAGAAGATTTGGCGCAACGTGCGCACTTTGGTGCGCTTGCCCACCACCATAACGGCCGAGCAAGGAACGCTTCGGACCACTTCGTCCGGAATGGAGTTGTGGAAGTGTTGGGACATGCGCCCGTAATTCGGTGCGCCCAGGACAAAGAAGTCTCCGAGGCAGGCTTCCGACACGATGGCCGCTGCCACGTTGTCCGCAAACCGCACCTCGATGGCCGGCTCAAGGCCCATCATCCCGGCCTCCAGCCGCGCCAACTCCCGAATGCGGTTGAAATGGGTTTCGGCCATCGGGTTGCCCAAGGGAAGTCCGGCAGCCCTCGGCACGATTCGCAGCCCGTGCACCGGGGCCCCCCACGCGCGGGCCAGTTGGCGCGCGATCCACATCTGCTCCATCGCGCGGACGCCGTCGCCTATCGGGACGACAAGGCGGCGCACGGGTTCGTCCCGGCATTCCTTGAACACCAGCGCCTCGGCGTTCGCCTCCATGACGAACCTCAGGAACGCCTGCATCCTTTCAGCATCGTTTTCCCAGTTCGTGATGAACAGGTCGCACGGCTCATGGGGGGCGAACTTCTCGCCGGCCTCCTCCACTATCCGTGTATTGCAGGCGTTATCGCCTTCGGAGGTGTCGCGGCCGCTACCGAGGTACGGTGCGGCATGAACGACTTCCATTCCCGCGACGCGGGCTTGCGCTATGAGTGCTGCATTGCGGATAAGAACTTCCTCCATTCTGGGGTCTGATGCCCAGATAACGACACGAGATTGTTTGGGGGTAAGCATGCGACCACCTCCCTCTTCCGTATGGTTCCTGTCGTACGTTTCATTGCCAGCGGAGGGCGCCTGTCCCACGCACGGGCCGGGTCAAGGGTCGACCGTGCCGGCCGCCTCCGGCTGATAAAGAACCTGCTCAATGCGCAGATGGCGGGTCCCCGCGGGAACCGGCCACTCAATCACCTCGCCGGTGCGATAGCCCAGCAGCGCCATTCCCAGTGGCGCCATCACGGACAGGCGTTTCTTGTCGAGGTTCGCCTTATCCGGCAACACCAGCGTGTAGTCCATCTCCTCGTTGTTGTCCAGGTCCCGAAACCGCACGCGTGTGTTCACGGTGACCACGTCGGGCGGCACGTCGGCCGGCTCCACAACAATAGCTTGCTCCAACTCCTGTTTAAGCCTTGCCAAAGAATGCCGGTCTGCCTCGGAACACCATCTTTCCATCTCCCGGATGGCTTCCCGAAGGCGTTGCAGGTCGGCCGTAGTTATCACAATCTTACCTCTGTTCATGTCAGGCTCCTTAGAACCTGTATGAAAACCTTCCGTTCTGCCGATAACAAAGGGCATGAACGGAACCCAATACCCGACGGACCTTACGGATGACCAATGGACCCTGATCGAGCGACATCTACCGCCAGCCAAGTCCGGCACTCGCAAGGGCGGCCGCCCGCCCTGCGACCGGCGGGTGATTGTCAACGGGCTGATGTATTTCGCCCGCAGCGGCTGCCAATGGCGGATGCTGCCGCACGAGTTCGGCCCGTGGTCCACGGTGCATCATTACTACCGCCTCTGGCGTCGGGACGGTACGCTGCAGACCATTCACGACACCCTCCGCCATGAGGTCCGAGTCCAGGATGGACGCCAGCCCACTTCCTCCGCGGCGATCATCGACAGCCAGTCGGTGAAGACGGCGGAAAAAGGGGGGCGCGCGGCTACGACGCGGGCAAGAAAATCAACGGCCGCAAGCGGCACATCGTTGTAGACACGCTGGGCCTGGTGCTGGCTGTGGTGGTGCATGCGGCCAACATCCAGGACCGCGACGGGGCCAGGCTCGTGCTGGGGCTCTTGAAGGGCCGCTTTCCGCGCCTCAAACTGATTTGGGCCGACGCCGGCTACGCCGGGCAACTGATCGAGTGGACGCGGAGACTGGGCCGCTGGGCGCTGGAGATCGTCAAGCGCACCGACGACATGATGGGTTTCGTCGTCTTGCCCAAGCGGTGGATCGTCGAACGGACGTTTGCCTGGTTCGGACGATATCGCCGCCTGAGCAAGGACTACGAAACGCTCACCGAAAGCAGCGAAGCGGTGATATATCTGGCTATGACTCATTTGATGCTCCGCCGCCTCAAACCGGCGGCTTGAGGGTTTTCATACAGGTTCTTAGTCTGCCACGGCATGTGGTCTTGCCCATGCCCCCTGCGGGTGGGTTGCCGCCCCGTCAGGGTCTCTCTGCCACTTTTTCTCTTGAAGACTTGGCCACCGGCAGCAGCGTTGTCCCGGCATTGATGCTGCACGGGGCGCTGCGGAAAACTACGAAGTCATGCCTGGCGTTTCGCCTGCCTGCTCGCTTGCCTGATCCAGCAGGCGCCGAAGATCGTTCATGTGCATCTTGACGTCCGCTTCCGGGGTGTCCGCCCGGGGCGTGTCAAGAACGAGCCAGCCTTCAAAGCCGCCGGCGCGCAGCGTTTGGATGACGGCGACGCAATCCGCGTCTCCCTGGCCCAGGCGCACGTTGAAATCGGGCGTCCGGCCATCCGGCAACCGCACGTCCTTCAGGTGCACCTGGACAATCGCCTCCGCGCCCAAATCCTGGATGAAAGCGGCGGGATCAAACCCGTACGCAAAGGTGCTCCCTGTATCAAGGCAGATCTTGACGCTTCGGTGATCGACCTGACGGAGTAACTCGCGGGTCTGGGAGCCACTCAGATCGCTCTGGACGGCGATGGTAACGCCGAGGTCGTCGGCGCGGTTGGCCACCTCCCGCAGCGTTTTCGCGGCCAGATGAAATTCGTCGGAGAACCCGATGCGGTTGTTGCCGTAGAAAGGCAAGACTACCACGGGCACCAGCGCCTTGGCCGCGACCTCGGTGGCGGACCTGATGATATCCTTCGCCCACGGGAGCAGGGCGGTGGCGCTCACTAGGAATGGTGCGCCGCACAAGTAGCCGAGGTGTAGATTGCATAACCGCAGGCGGTGCTGTGCCGCCATGTCAGCAAGTTGATACGCATACCCCAGAGACCTGAGCAGGTCGATATTCTCCGCACCGGGATAGCACAGGCCGATCCCGTGCGCGCCGACATCGCCTGCCAGTTGACAGGCCTCGCGAAAGGGGAGTCTCCCCAGGGCGGTTTGTTGAATGCCGAGTTTCATCTTGCGTTTCTCCTTTCTCCTTAAGGGGACTCCCAGGGGGCGGCCCCTTGGGACCAACGGGCCAGCCGGCGCCCGCTGGTTGAATTCCGCCTCAATGTCGCGCTTGCGCCCGCCTATTGACCTTTGAATCGGCAATGTAACAGATTATAATTCCAGTCCAGCCGCATGAAAGAACGACCGCAATAGTCCGGGGCACTCGTGTGTTTGGTCGAAGGAGCATTCCAGCTCCCATTC
>Ga0307378_10009894_pt1 | contig 12467 bp, 8 predicted proteins | sample UN1MG_FD_202238 | JGI IMG/M metagenome (GOLD analysis project Ga0307378, IMG submission 202238) | Soil microbial communities from Risofladan, Vaasa, Finland - UN-1 | ecosystem: Environmental > Terrestrial > Soil > Coastal area > Acid sulfate soil | place: Finland: Risofladan, Vaasa | collected...
AGGGGGTGTTTTGGTGAAAATATCAATAGGGGTAATAACTAAAGATTTTAATTCTTTAGAACCTATAGATGAGTTTTTAGAAAATGCTTCAAAACATAATCATAAAATTTACAGTATAATAATTGTGTATTCCCATGGTTGTGATTTTCAGTTGGTAGAAAGTTTGGAAAAAAAAGTCAAAGTCTTTCTGGTAAAGATAAACGATGCCCCGGAGATAAAAGAACAGTTAATAAAGATGGGCCTATCTACAGAAAATATAGAAATTTTACTCAATTGCCCCACCTTAAAAAAGCATGGATTAGTGCCTTATGGTTTGAATAGAAATTATGCCTTAATCAAGGCTTTGTTGGGCGGTTCAGAAGCATTAGTTTTTGTAGATACTGATGTCTATCCCAGAGTATTGGTAAAAGAAAACGATGAAGTAAGGGAAAAAGAGATAGATTTTATCGGAAGACATTTAGAATATCTAAGGAAAGAAGAAGTTATTATTACCACCAGTGATTACTCCGGCTATTACATTATTCCCCCCATGAGCTTTACCGGGATGAAGGAATTATTTATCGGCTTACAAAAAGAAGGTGCGTATGAATTTTTAAAAAATTTCGACGAACATAATTGTCTGAATTTAGATAATGATAAAAAGCGAAAAATATTTGAAACAGATAAGATATTAGGAGGAAATGTAGCAATTAAACTAAGCGCCCTTAAAGAATTACCTCCTTTTTTTTCTACAGTGTATAATGTAAATGGCGAGAATGTTCTATCTCGCGGAGAGGATACTCTCCTGGGAATTAAATTAGAAAAGAGCGATAAAAAATGTATCGATATAGATACCAAAATATTCCATGATACCTTTGGAAATTATCCTGAGATACCGGATATAAAGAAAGACAAATCTATTAAGGATAGGTTTTATTATACCTGTCTGGGCTGGATAGGACGGAATCCTTTTCTTAATTGGATAAAAGGTAAAGATGTAGAAGAGGTAAAAAACAAACAGAAGAAAAATATAATTATTGGCTCCAAAGGCGTGACCTCTTATCTTAAGGATGAGAGATTTTTAATCTTGCCCGAGGCCTTGGAAATATCTTACCATGATTTAGAACGGGTAATTAGTGAATACAAAAATACTATGAGGGCCTGGAATGGTTTTATCAAAAAATTAGACAAATAGGGAGAGTAAAAAATGAAAATATTAATAATAAATCACTTCCCTCTGGAGGGTTCGGGGAGCGGAGTTTACACTAAAAATTTAGCCAAAGAACTAACTGAAATTGGACACAAGGTTAAAGTTATATTTCCGGAAAATCGAATAGTACCCCCGGAAATTTTTGAAATAAGACCGATAATGTTTAGGGGTGACAACAGCAAAGATTATGAAATTGATTTTAATTTTCCCTGTTTTACCAGTCATCCCAGGAGCAATACCACTTTTTATCAATTAAATAAAAAGCAGATGAGAGACTATATTGATGTAATGGTCAGGGTTACCAACGAAGAGGCAGATAAATTTAAACCTGACATTATTCACGCCCAGCATCTCTGGATTACCCCTTATGCTGCCCAAAAGACCGGTCTTCCTTATGTGGCAACAGCACACGGTACAGACCTGAAAGGATTTAAGCAAGACAAAAGATATCATCCTTACGCCTTAAAGGGTGCTCGAAATGCTCGAAAAGTTATTACCATATCAAATCAAGTAGACAGAGAAACCAAGGAGCTCTACCATATAGAAGACGAGAAAAGAAAAATTGTCTATAACGGATATGATACCAAGCTTTTTAAAGTTATAAATGTTTCCCGAAAGGAAGCCTTAGAGAAGTTTGGTATAAATGAAATTCCAGACTATATTGTTTCTTTTGCCGGGAAATTAGCCCATTTTAAAGGGGTAGACATATTATTAAAAGCTGCTAAAATATATGAAAACCAGATGAAAGAAAAAATTACGACCTTAATTGCTGGTAATGGGGCATTGTATGAAGAGTTAAAAAAATTTAGAGATTTTTTAAAGTTAAAGAGAACTTTTTTCTTGGGTCATGTAAATCAAGACCAGCTGGTAGATTTGTATAATATTGCCGATGTGAGCACTGTGCCTTCAAGGAGCGAACCTTTTGGGCTGGTAGCTATTGAGGCACTGGCTTGCGGAACCCCGGTAATAGGCACCAATCAGGGAGGGCTGCCTGATTTTATCAATGAAGATATTGGTGCCCTGGTTGATGTAGAGGATGATATTGCTCTGGCGGAAGCTATTATTAATGAGCTGGTAAGACCTGATAAAAAAGAAAGAAAAAAGCGGGCACACGAATATGCGATTAATAATTTTTCCTGGGAAAATACCATTAAGGAAGTAGAAAAAATATATAAGGAAGTAATATTTTAACCAAGGAAAGATAATTTTACGAAAAATTATTTACACAAAGGAGAAGGAGAAAGAAAATTATGCGAACTGTAGTAGTTATTCCTACTTATTGGGGGCGAAAAAATGAGATTGGCTTTAAGGAAGGAGACATTGTCTATGACCATGCTACCCCCATTGATGAGGAAGGGACCCTGGGTCGGACTCTGGAAAGTATGAAGATATTAAAAAAGAAAGATTTTAAATTAGTTATATTAATTTGCCCGACCCATATGGAAATAGAACACGAGGCAGAAGAAAAAGCAAGAAAGATAGTTAAAGGGGTAAAGCTGGAAGTAGAAACCTATCTATTTACTCGAAACACCTTAAAGAAAATTAAAAGATTTGGTAGAAATTCTCAATTAAAGGAGAATGTGCTTTCTTTGTTGAGCTTACAGGGTTATGCCAATGTTAGGAATATGTGTCTATTCGCTTCCCATTTACTTAATTCTGATATTACAGTTTTGATTGATGATGATGAAATTATTGAAAATCCTGACTTTATGGATATAGCCAGGGAATTCATCGGGAAGAGGGTATATGGTGAAACTGTATATGGAGTAGCCGGTTATTATTTGAATAAATATGGGAATTATTACGATGATGTAAACATTGAGCCTTGGATGACTTATTGGAACAGGTTTGGTAGTAAATCCAAAGCCTTTGACAAAATCATCGGCTGCGGGCCCCGGCTTAAGTATACCCCCTTTGTCTTTGGCGGGGCTATGGTAGTCCATAAAAATTTATACCAGATAGTCGCTTTTGACCCCAATATTCCCAGAGGAGAAGATATCGATTATCTCATCAATGCGAAAATGTTTGGTTTTGATTTTTTTCTGGATAATAAATTGAGTATAAAACATCTACCTCCCAAACAGAACCATCCCATCTGGAAGAGGACCAGAGAGGATATCTATAGATTTATTTACGAAAAATCTAAAATTGATTCTCAATACGAAGTAAGTAATATGCGGATAGTATCGGCAAAAGATTTTTTACCATATCCTGGAGAATTTTTAACCGGTGAACTGGAGGATAAGATTTTTAAGACCAATCTGTTGCTCGCCCTGGAGTATTTGGCAAATAATGAAGTAGAAGCCTGCAAAGAATCTATAAAAAATATCTATTTAAGTATTCATGGGGCAATACCTAAAAAAGACCCTTTTACTACCTATAGAAAGATCCAGAAGGATTGGGAGAAATTAATAGATTTTACCCTGGAGAATAAAAAAGAGATGAGAAGGATAATGGAAGAAAAAAATCTGTTTAAAGTCGAAGTAACTGTCGATAAAGAACATTATGAAAAAATTAGCCTGAAAGAGAAAAAAGAAATATTAAAGAGAATGATAGAGTTTAAAGATTTTAGCGAAGAGGAGCTAGAAAAAATTGCTCGGATATCGGAAGTTAAAGCCTACAAAGAAGATGAATTCATTTTTAAAGAAGGTGATGAGGATTCCTCTTTTTATATAATAATCAGAGGATGTCTGCGTATTATTAAATACAATGAAAGGAATGAAGAGATTATTTTAGCTGATATATGCAGCGGGGAATTTCTGGGGGAGACAGCTATTGTTAGTGAAAGACACCAGGTAAATGCCGTGGCCAGTGAATTTGTAGAACTGCTCTCTTTAGAGCAGAAAAATCTTGAACTTCTGATTAAGGAAGACCCCAATCTTGGGAATAAATGCTTATTGATATTTCTAGAAAAATTATCTAAAAAATTGGATAAAACCAATCGCCTATTTCAGGAGAATTATATATTAAGCAGTTCCTCCCTTTCAGATATGGATTAATTATTTACAATGTCATTGTGAACTCCCGCAGGGAGTGCGGCAATCTCAAAAATAGCCACACATAAAATGTTTATCAAGTAGGGGCGTATTGCAATACGCCCCTATAATGGCTAAAAATCTGCACTTCAAATCTCGAAATTCGCAATTTTTCCCTCTTAATCCAAAAACTTCCCTCCAAAAGAAGGATTTTCTAAAACTTTTGTCGAATATATATTGTGTAATCTTATATAAATAGGATTATAACTTATTTCAGGTTTCATCAATAAAGTACTTGCTTATTGCAGGATATTTCAATGGAGGTGTGATGTATTGAATCCAGAAAATTTCAAACAAGCATCATCAGGTAAATGCATAAAGACATTAACTGGTTATTGGGCTTATAAACTGTCATAGGGACGGTTCTATTGACAATGTAAAAGCAGTGCATAAACCAGAATTGATGCTGTAATTGGACCTAAATCAGGGTATACGGTTGATGATATAGAAAATTTTTTAAGAAAATGCTGGATTCCCGCTTCCGCGGGAATGACAAAAAAGAAACGGGAATGACAAAAGCCCTTTGTTGGTAAGAGTTTTAGCATTTTTTATGTAATGTAAATTTACTATCCTCTAAAAACCTTTTATTTATAAGGCTTTCAGACCTCCTTCAGGAATGCCCTTTAAACGCACGGAAAGTGCCTTTTAAGGGGGATCAATTTTCAAAAAATCGGCAATTGCGACCCCTATTTTTGGCCTATTTTTACCTTCTTAAAATCTTAAAACCCTTATAAATAGCTATTTTAGTTTTTAAAAGAGTGAAATTTTAGTCAAAAAAATACAGTTTTTGAGGGGTAAAATGTATCTATTTTTAAAAATTTTGCGTTTAAAAGCATTTAGAGTGATTATTCGCTAAAACTCTTATTTTACAAGGGTTTCAGAAGGGGTAATTTTCCGCAGTTTTCCGCGTTTGGAGGTAATTTATGGAAAGGGAGTCAAGTGTTCACATTTAACACAAAATATCAATTGTCTAATTTATCAATTTACAGAAATTACAAAACCTGATAAAATTAAAAAAATGTTTAAGGATAGTTTAAGCTTAATATAACTTAGCCCAATAATGGATGAACTCAAGGTTGATTTAAAAATAAGTAGAAAGTGGAAGCATGTCTAAAATAATTAAAAATGTATGTGTATATGGCATTGGAGGTGTCGGCGGGTATTTTGGCGGCAGAATAGCTCATGAAATTAGCAAGGGTAACCGTGCTATACAGGTCTATTTTATAGGCCGAGGGGAACATTTAAAAGCCATTCAGCAACACGGGTTGAATCTGATCACCGATAAAGAGGAATTTCGTTGCTTTCCGAATATTACAACAGAGAATATAAGGTATATTCCTATACCGGATTTATACTTACTATGTGTAAAGGGGTACGACTTGGAAAATGCTGCTGCATCAATTTCAAAAAATATATCTGCTGATACAATAATTCTCCCCTTGCTTAACGGAATAGATATCTATGAGCGCATCAGGACCAGTTTACCAAAAGCGATAGTCTCACCCGCCTCTGTCTATGTTTCCTCCAGTATTGAAAAGCCCGGTACCATCAGACAAAAAGGTCCTGAGGGACATATCATATTTGGCAAAGACCCGAGATACTTAGGTTATAATTATAATTATCTTATTGAATTCTTTAATCAAATGGGGATTGGTAATACCAGGCACGATAAAATTTGAGTGCTTCTTACTTCAGGAGGAAGAAATAAATGTTAAAAGAATTAATCCAAAACGGGTATGGAATTAAAGAAGATCTAAATTGTGCAGAAACTATTTTGTATGGTGCTAATCAGGTTTATCATCTTAACCTAAACTCTGATTCTCTAAGACTGGCGGCTGCCTTTGGCGGGGGAATGGCCATCGAAAGTGTCTGTGGTGTATTGACAGCATCCCTTATGGTTTTAGGGAAGCTCTTTGTTCCAGGTGTTGCTCACAAGCATCCGGAAATTAAAGAATTAAGTAAAGAATTATTTGATGCTTTTGAGAAAGAAATGGGCGATATTCTATGTAAACCATTGAAAGATAATTACCGAACCGAAGAGAAAAAATGTAGAGAGGTTATTTTAAAAGGAGCAGAAATTTTGGATAAGATAGCTATTAGAGAACTGAATAAAAGGGAATGCTAATTCATTTTATATTCTCTGCAAAAGTTTTTCAAGGTATATTGATTTCATTTGTTTGCTGGCCATCATTTTTTTTACGGGGGGCAGCTTCAAAATAGCTGAAAGAACAGCTGCCATCGCCCTGTGACTGGCAAAAGCTTGATTATCAAATATCAATTCCTGCAGTTTCCCTTTTTCTATCGCCATCAAAACAATCCGGTGGACGGAATTGACTGGTGTTATAACTTGCTCCTTACGCCTTTCCAGGGTAATACTTTTATTGGAACATGCCCTAACGCAGACCCCACATCCCAGGCATATCTCTTCATTTATTTTGACTTTTTTAGGCTTGCTGTTTGTTCCATCATCATTCGAAATCCACTCTATGGCTTCGATAGGACATACTTTGACGCATTTTCCACATCCCGTGCACTTTTCTTCATCAATCTTAGGAATATATGAGGTGGTTTGAACCGGATGGAGCATCCCGAATTTTTTTGCTGTTACCAGAAATTCGCAGCAACAACCGCAGCAGTTGCATATAAAACTGACCTTATTTTTGACATTTTCCCCGCACTGGACAAGATTATATTCATAAGCTTTGTGTAACAGCTCCATACATTCTGAGGCTTCTACTCTTCGGGCATAATGGTGTCTTATCAGGGATTTGGCGACATGGTTGAAAGTCATACAGATATCCATAGGAGCATCACATGCCTTTCCCAAATGCTCCCTTTTATGACGGCAATAGCACATACTGATTCCTATATATGATGCGGTTTTTATGATATGACTTGCTTTTTCATAGTCCAGGATGGAAACAAGGTTGTCCTTGGATAGGACTTCCTCCTGCACGAAAGTTCTTCCCAGTAAGGTCTCACTACCTAAAAATAAATCCTTAACAAAATCTTCCTCAACGTTGAGGTACTGGTAAAAGAGTTCAGAAAGAAGCTTTTGCTCTATATCCTGTCTTGTCCTCATCAGGGAGAATTCAAAGAATCCTGCCATTGGTGGCGGAAGGACATACTTTTTAATTCCTTTATGTTCAGAATCCAGGAGGATTGCTTTGCCGGCCAATTCATCCAATACTTTTTCGGTGTTAACTACATCTAATTTCCATATTCGACTGGCTGTTTTAATAGTGAAAGGTTTTATGGGAAGTTGAGAAACCAGTTCCGCTTCCTTTTCATTAAAAAGGATACTTAATATTTTATATAAGGTCTTAGAAGGAGGAGCACCTTGGGGGAATCTGTTTAATCTTTCCTCCAGTTTTTTATAAGCCGATTTTCCCACCATATGTGACATTGTTTACACCTGCCCAAAGATTGTTTTTTATATTCTATCATAAATCTTTTATTTTAGGAAAGGGTATAAATTTAAATGATATGAAACCCTTAACAGCAACAGGATAAAGATTATAATTTATCCCTCCTCGGGAATAAAGGGAGAAGGAGCGATAGGTTGAACATTATGCCCGGACCCTCTAAATACAGCCATCATTGCTCCGATCAAACCGAAGAAAGGGATACCTAAAGTGAAGATGGTGAGAAAGTGAATCCCCTCAGCAATAATATCCGGCCGGTTAGGGATAAATAGTTTAAATAGAGGAATTTTTAAAGTAAAGACCAGAGCAGCTTCTAACAAAGTAATAAGAAATACCACCAGAAGACTTTGAAGAGGTTTATATACATTGGGGTTATGGTATCGCCTTTAGCTGAGAGGATACTCTGAAAGGTGAAGGCAATAAAGATGAAAGGCATTCCCCAGAAGATAAGCTGCATATAAGTTATGGCTGTCCTGGTGACCGTAGCAGATTTAGTAATAAGAGGGACCAGATAAGGGGTTAATATAAATCCGAATACAGCAATAATCAATCCAAATATAATGGAAAGAGAAAGCATTTGGCTGGCTATTATGTTGGCATTTTTCTTTTCACCTGCTCCAGTATATTGAGAAATGAGAGCCACGCCAGCTATTCCAAATCCGAAGGAGAGAGCAATGAAAAACCAGATCACTGGCCAGGAAATTTGCAATCCAGCGACTGCTTCTCCGCTTTCTGTGGGAGGAAGATGACCCAGCCAGAAGGTATCGGTAAGATGGTATAAAGTATGCAAAAATTGGGAGATTATCACCGGAAAGCTTAATAAAAACATAACTTTTAAAGGATTGCCAGTTAAGATTTCTTCACGGGTAACTTTTCTCATCCTCTCTCCTTAATTGAAAATTATAACTTATAATATAACAATTTTTCTTAATATTATACAATTTTTATTTCTACGTGTTTTCCTTATTTGGCAGTATTCCATTTATTTTCTTGAAATTATAGATTTTTTGAAATAAAATAAAACATATTAAAATCTAAATATAAATGAAAAGCAAGATAGGATAGGAGTAGAGGATTTTGAAAACATCGATTTCTCAAGAGAATTTAAATACTATACTTGGAATGTTGGCTATATTATTTTGGGGGACTACTATCGCCTTTTCCCGAAGCCTAACAGAGCAGTTAGGACCTTTAACCGCTGCTTCCTGGATATATATGCTGAGTGGTATCTGGGGTTGTATCTACCTGATTAGTAAACCCAGGGGAATTCAAAAAACTTTCCAGCTTCCTATTTTATATTTAATAGGTTGTGGAACTTTATTTATTTTTTATATGGTCTGTCTTTATTTGGCGGTGGGATTAGCTTTTAGCCGGGAACAGGTTATTGAGGTAAGTATTATTAACTATCTCTGGCCCGGTTTAACTCTGATATTTTCCCTTCCTATTCTGCATAAGAAAGGAAAAATAATTTTAATTCCCGGTATAGTAATTGCCTTTGCTGGCTTTTACCTGGCTACAGTAAACAGTGGAATGTTTTCCTGGGAGGTATTCAAAGGAAATTTCCAAGTAAGTTATCTTCCTTATTTATTGGCTTTTATGGCGGCTATTTCCTGGGGGCTCTATTCTAATTTATCTCGCCGCTGGGCTGGCCATACTGAAGGTGGGGCTGTTCCTATCTTTCTTTTGGCTACTGGATTAGTCTTAACCACAATAAGGTTTATGTTTCCAGAAGAATCTTACTGGACACCATATGTAATAGTAGAGCTTTTATATATGTCTGTCTTTCCCACTTTTTTAGCTTATACTTTCTGGGATAGGGCTATGCGGAAAGGTAAAATTATTCTGGTTGCTTCTCTTTCCTATTTTACCCCCTTACTTTCTATCATTATCAGTTCTTTGTATCTTCAGGTGATAATTAAGCCCAGCCTTTGGATAGCCTGTGGCCTGGTTATTGCAGGTGCTATTATTTGTAAATTTTCTATTATTGATAAAACCCAAAAAGAATCTACCTTTAAATAAAATTAAATTTAATTAAGTTAAATTTCCTATATATAGCGCTATCTGTTAGATTTTTTTTGAAAAAAGAAGGATTTTAAAATATTATGGAGTATATAAATATAATAAGGAAAAATAAAAATATGAGGATAGAGATATGAAATTGGAAATATCAGAAAAGTTTAGGAGATTGATAGTCGATAGCGGGCGAGAATTATATAAGCAGAATTTAACCATAGGGACCTGGGGGAATATTAGCGTTTTGGATTCTGAAACAAGCCTGGTTTATATTAAGCCAAGTGGAATGGATTATAATGAAATTAGCCTTAAAGATATCATTGTGGTTGATAAGAAAGGAAAAACAATCGAGGGATTTAGAAAGCCATCCATAGAGATGCCTATGCATCTTTCTATATATAATGCCAGGAAGGATGTAGGAGCCATAGTGCACTATCATCCCATATATTCGAGTGTGTTAGCAGTAACGGGGCTCAGTCTTCCGGGAATTTGTGAAGATTTTGTCCAGATAGTGGGAGAGAAAGTTTTATGTGCCAAATATGCTTTACCCGGTTCAGATGAGTTAGCTGAGAACGCAGTTGCCAGTTTAGGAAATAGAAATGCAGTTTTTCTTCTAAATCACGGAACTCTCTGCGTGGGGAAAGATATGAAAGCGGCGATGAAGGTTTGCTACGTGGTTGAAAAAACAGCTCATATTTATATTTTAAGCAAAAGCGTAGGTAAGTGTAGAATAATCCCCGAAGAAGATATTAAGATAATGCAAGATTTCACCAAAAATTCTTATGGAAAACAGTAAAACAAATTAAGGTAATAATTTAAAAAGAAGAATAAAATTATTTTTTGATTTTTAGAGGATGGACAATATGGAAGATAGTGAAAAGACCAAAGAACAACTTATCAATGAATTAGCAAAATTAGGTCAGCAAATTACTGAATTAAAGGAATCTGAAATTAATTACAAAAAGACAGAAGAAGACTTAAAGAAAAGCCGGCAGGAATTTGCCAGTCTCTTTAAAAATAATCCTGAGGCTTTAGTATATACAGATGAGAAGGGTAATATTTTAGATATGAACCCTAATTTTACTGTACTTTTTGGATATACTTTAAAGAAGATTAAAGGTAGAAATATAGATGACGGAATGATTATTCCTCCTGATAAGATGAAAGAAGCAAAGAAGTTAACTAGTAAGGCATTAAAGGAAGATTTTTATTTTGAGACTGTGAGAAAGAAGAAAAACGGAATCCTATTCCCCGTAGCTATCTCTGGATCTCGAGTGATAATCGGTGGTCGATTTAAAGGACTTATTGCGTCATATCGGGATATTACTGAACACCAGAAGATGATAGAAGATTTAAAAAATAGTGAAGAAAAATATCGTAGTCTCTATGAGAATATGCCGGGGGCCTACTATCGTGCAGATAGAGAGGGGAATATTCTAATAATTAATTCTCCGGGAGTTAAATTACTTGGTTATAATTCTCCTGAAGAAATTATAGGTAAAAATTTGGCTCAAGATTTATATTATATTTCTGAAGATAGAAAAATATTTTTAGAAGAATTGAAAAAGAGAAAAGGAATTGTCAAGGACTATGAAGTAACCCTAAAAAGAAGAGATGGCACCCTGGTTACTGTCTCCACTTCCAGCCATTATTATTATGATAGCGAAGGGAATATTGCGGGAGTGGAAGGAATTTTTATAGATATCACTGACCGTAAAGAAGCCGAGAGGGCCATTATAGAAGAACAGAGTTTATTACATGCCCTTATGGATAACGTTCCTGATTTTATCTATTTCAAAGATGAAAAAAACCGATTTGTTAGGGTAAATAAAAAAAGCGCTGAAGACAGAGGTGTTAGACCTGAGGATTTTATCGGAAAAACTGACTTCGATATTTTCACCGAAGAGGTAGCTAAAAAATGTTTTGATGATGATGATCGGGTAATGAAAACGGGCAAACCCCTCATTAATAAGATAGAAAAAATTACTTATTTGAATGGGATGGAGCGTTGGTTTTCTGCTACCAAGGTACCTCGATATGATGAGAAAGGCAAGGTAACCGGATTAATAGGTGTAAGTCGGGATATCACTGAACGTATTCAAAACGAAAAACTTCAGCAGGTCTTGTTCAATATCTCTAAAGCTGCCAATTCACCTATATCTCTTGACCAACTTTATAAAACTATTCATCAAGAATTAGGCACCATAATCGACACCACTAATTTTTATATTGCTCTGGTCGATGAGAAAGAAGATAATATCTACTTTCCTTATCACGTAGATGAGAAAGATGATAATTTCCCTATCATCAACTTTAGCACTGCCAACACCCTTACTGCCTATGTTATAAAAAATGGTCAACCTCTTCTAAATGATAATAATAAATATAAGGAAATGGTAAATCAAGGGATATTATCCCCCTGGGGCAGTACCACCCCTCAGAGCATCTGGTTAGGAGTCCCCTTAAAGATAGAAGATAAAACTATTGGGGTTATAGTCGTCCAGAGTTACAACAATCCTGAACTTTACTCTGAAAAAGATATTGGACTTTTAGAGTTTGTCTCCTCTCAGGTAACTACTGCTATAGAAAGAAAGAGGATGGAAGAGGAACTAAAAAGATTAGCCCATTATGACACTCTTACTGGAGCCTATAATAGAGGGTATGGTTTAGAACTTCTTCAAAGACAATTAAAATTATCCAAAAGAGATAAATCCCCTTTATTGTTAGCCTATAGTGATTTGGATAATCTAAAAGATATCAATGATGAATTTGGCCATGAAGAAGGGGATAGAGCTATGGTCCAAG
>Ga0307378_10009898_pt1 | contig 12466 bp, 6 predicted proteins | sample UN1MG_FD_202238 | JGI IMG/M metagenome (GOLD analysis project Ga0307378, IMG submission 202238) | Soil microbial communities from Risofladan, Vaasa, Finland - UN-1 | ecosystem: Environmental > Terrestrial > Soil > Coastal area > Acid sulfate soil | place: Finland: Risofladan, Vaasa | collected...
CCAGCTCAACCCCCCGCGCGCCGTTTAAGACAAGCCGACTAGGTGGTGTGATACCGCCTTATCTGACTTGTCTCTGTACCCAAGCGTTCGTAGTGACCCGATTTATCGGGTCTGACTACCCCAAACAGCCGACTTTAGACCGCATGAATGCGGTCACTACCAACCACTGTGCGCATCGTCTGCGCCCCGTTCGATTCGCCTTCTGATAATCGGGCGACCAGGGGGTAGACTATTGCACGCCGCTGCCACAGGCAAATCACGATCACCCAATGCACTCCATTGCAGACCAACGTCATTCCGCCAACTCGTCCACCCGATCCCAGCGGATCTGCGGCGACTGTTCTCGCAGATAATACCGGCAACCGGCGAGAGTCACTTCGCGGTATTCGCCATCGAGATACGCCTCGGCCTCGCCCGGCGGATAGGCGACCTGCAGGACGACGTCGGGCCGGAGTTCGCCGATGGAATGGCCGTAGTCCCACTTCAGATGGCCGGGATGGAAATAGCGGAAGCGATCGGTGCCCGGCGGTGGGCCGTGCATTTCCAGCCGGGCGACGTGGCGGTCGTTCTTGCCCGAGAGATCGATCATCTGTCGGTCGGTGAAGTACGGAATGATTCCCGCCCAGATCAGGGCCACTTTGGCCTCCGGGTGGCTGATCTCCCGCAGCACGAGCGACCGCCGCACCATCTCCTGATGATCGCTCACGTGCATCGTCGTGTCGGCCAGCGCCCACTGTCGCAAGCTCCCGGAACCTTTCAGCGTGTTGAAGCTGATCAGGCACAGGACCACGAAACACGTGACGAAGTACGGCCGCTTGAAAAAGGATGACGTGTTTTGCTTCTGCGGACTGCGTCCGACTTGCGCGAGACGCTCTGCGATCGTATTGACGGCCGAACACAACAGCACGAAGAACAGCGGCATGGCGACGGCGACGTATCGATTGGCCCCGCCCCACCATTCCCACGCATCGCCGCCGACGTAGGCGCTGTAGGCAAGTTGCCCCCCGAACACGGCCAAGAGCAGAGCGACGTACTTGTCTCGCCGCAACACCAGCAACACCAACGGCAGCAGGAACAGCATCCAGTTCATGTTCCAGATGAAATCGGTCAGAACCAAAACGCCCCGGCAGATTCGCAACAACACCGGGTAGCCGGTCATTTTCAGGTAGTAGGTGTTCGGCAGCAGGTCGCCGTAGTAGACGAGCCGAAATACGGTTTGGATCGCCAGCGCCGTGCCCAATGCGGTCAAACCGGCGAGCCAATGGCGATGACGGTGTTTTCTGTCGGCCAGTGTGAGCACGCCGCAGATGATCGCCCCGGGGACCAGCAGGTCCATCCGCACGAGCACGCCGAGCGCCAAGAGCAGGTAAAGCCACGTGGAAAACCTGTCGTGGGCGAGGCACTTCATCGCCATCCAGACCGCGGCCGAGACGAGCAGGGTCGCCACGCCGACCTCCATTCCCTGCAAGGCCCAATTGTTCAGCGGCAGGTAGAAGGCCGTCAGCACGACCGCCGCCAGCCAGACCCAGTTGGATCCGCCGGCCAGAAACTGAGCGATCTTGCGAACGAAGAACAGGTTGCCCAGCAGGCAGATCGCCCCGGTGATCTGCACCAACAGCGAGACCTTCGATGGGTGCACGGGAACGAGGTGGAGCAGGGCCATATAGGCGACCCACAGGGGGTTCGTGTACCCCTCGACCCCGTCTTCCGCGGCGTTCCAGACCGGGCCGTGACCCTCGGCCAGGTTGCGTGCGTACCGCATCGAGATCATGGCGTCGTCGAAGAGGCAATAATGTCGGACCCCGTCGACGACGAAGCTTGTTCGGAAGATGAACGCGCCGGCATAAACGGCGTAGGCCGCAAGCACCAGCGCAAACACGATTTTCGTCTTGTCGGCTCGTGGATGATTCATCGCAGAGACCCCCGAAAGGATAGGGCGCCGCGGAGGGTTCTGCATCGGTTTTGGGTCGGTTTTCGTCGCGGGCGCTGATTGTAGCCATCTTGCTCCGCAAGATGCAGCCGGCTTCGTCTTGCGGAGCAAGACGGCTACTATCCGGGTGAACGGTCCGGGAATTGACATCCCCTCGGATTGTGGGTAGGCTGAGAATAAGGTGCGTTCCCGCTTTATTTCTTGCAGGCAACGTCGGATACTAGTCACTGGCCGCAGACGAGGCGATCGCCCCGCGTCCCCCCCGCACGAGCGGCAACCTGCACAACGGACGAGGAAGGCCACATCTCGGTGAAAGGGCCGTTTTCCAACGCGAAGACGGATTGGGCTGCCGACCGGCGAGGAAAATGCGTCGGATTCGGCCTCGCTTTTGCTGCGCTTATCTGGCTGGCCGCGCCGGCGCGGGCTGAACCGGCCACCGACGAGGGGGGGGATCTGCCCGCGCAATCGGAGGCCGCCGAGCTTGCCCGGCAGTATGTCGAAGACTTCATGCTTCGCGAGCGACTCAACGCCGAGAGCGCTTTTCTTACCGAGGAAATCGAACGGCTGGAACTGATCGGCCAGGCCGGTTCGCCGGGCCGCAGTCTGCTGGCGGAACTCGAGTTGAGCACCCAGGCCACCCGCCAGGCGCTGGTCGACGTCCTTCAGGCGAACGCCCGGCCGCTGGTCCAGGACCTGGAACTCGCCTCTGCCGAGTCGGGCGAGCAGATCGACGAGCTTCGCACTGCTTGGGAAAAGATCCGCACGGACCTGAACCAGGATCGTTTTCTTCTGTTCGAGGTGAAGGCGAGCCGTCGCGTGGCGGGGCAGTTGGCTTCGCTGTTGAGCGTCGATAAGCGATGGTTCTGGTTCTTCGGCGTGGTGGCCATGGCCGTCCTGCTGGGTGTCGTGTTGCACGACCGGCGGCACGAGATCCGCCGCTTGCTCAACGGCGGCCGCGCCCGGGCGATGAAGCTCTCGAAGTTTCTCACCGTCGCCCTGGTCGTCCTGGCCGCGATCACTCTGGCGACGTTCGTGATGGGCCAGCGGATCTACGAGTCGCTCCTGGCCGTCGGATCGGGCGAAGAGACCTCGCCGCGCCGGGCCATCGACCGACAGAACGCCTCGCTGAAGGCAGAAATCGAAGAACTCCGGCAAAGCCACGAAGAATCGACCGGACGATGCGCCGAGGCGGAAACCCAGTGGCGCGAAACGCTCACCGCCTCCTTGCCGCCGGGAAAGAAGCTGCCCTGGCAGTGGAAGGAGTTTCGCACGGAGATCCTCGAAATCGCCGTTCAGGCGTCTCTGCTGGAGAGCCTGCCGCAAGCCATCCGTGCCGACGTGGAAGAGCTGCAAAGGGTCAACGAGGAACTGGGCACGCACACCGAGGCCAAGGCCCGGTATCTTGCGCTGAAAGGATGGATCCGCGGCGGTCTCGGCCTGGCGCTGGTCGGCCTGACGGCCACCGGCGGGTTTCTCTTCTGGCGAGGCGTGCGAAGCCGGCGAGAAACTACGGCCAACACCTGCCCGCTTTGCCTGGGGGTCGACAAACTCAGCCGGATCTCCTTCAACGGCTCCGAGACGGCCGACGCCCGGAGCCCCGAGCGGGGCGTCCTGCAGTGCAAGAACGTGATCAGTCGGCAGCCTTACGAGGAGTGCGACTACACGTTCATGGAAGCCTACCGGACGATGGGCAAGCTCTGCATTCCCACCTTGGGCATTCCCCAGGCGGGCAAGACGCACTGGCTGGCGATGCTCTACTGGGAGTTGAATCGCGGCAACTATCCCGACGCCGTCCAGTTCGAGAAGATCAAGTCGCAAAGCTCCGAGGATTTCGACCTGATCGTCGAAGAGATCCTCAACGCCCGAATCGGCACCGCCGCCACGCAGCGCGAACGCATCCCCCATCCCATCGTGTTCGACTTCCAGGACCAAGACCGCCTGGGCCGCTCCAACGTGCTGGTGAACATCTTCGACTATTCGGGCGAAGTGACCTCGGACATGGGCGTGGAAGACCATCGCCGGCGTCGGGCGTTGGACGGCGACGGTTTCCTCTTCTTCCTCGATCCCACCTATCCGGCTGAGCCGCAGGCCAAGGCGCTGGCCGACTTTCGCGAGGACCTCCGCTTGATCAAGGGGATCAAGGCGGGCAAGCGCACGCGCACCCCGGTGGCGATCTGCGTGTCGAAGATCGACATGATGGCCGGCCAGTCGTACGCCATGCCCGGCGGCGGCGACGCGATCGAAGAGTTTTACCGCGAATTGGCCGCGATCGATCCGACCGGCGAGGGCATGACGTCGAAGATCATCGCCGGCCGCTCCCGCGCGTTGGCCCGGCTGCGCGAGACGATCTGGCCCGGCTGGCAGATCGAACGCCAGATCGACGACCTCTTCGGCGGCCGCTACCTGTTCTTTCCCTTGACGCCGGTCGGCCTGGACGGACTGGGCGAGACGGACTTGAGTCTGCGGACGATCTCGCCGTTCGGGCTGTTGGAACCTCTGGTGTGGCTGTTGCAGATGAACGGATATCCGATCCTCGAGTAGAACCATGTCCTGGCCGTTGGCTTCCCATTTCAGCGCGATGCTGCAGAACCCGAAGGTCGCCTTCCGCGATCCGAAGCTGAAGGACTGCCGCATCGAAAAGGACGAGCGGAAGCAGCCGCGTCCGTGGGCCGGGGCGTTCGCGGTCGTCTACAAGGGGATCGGCGCCGACGGGCAAGACCCCTTCGCGGTCCGCGTGTTCACGACCGAATCGCCGGAACGCCGCGAGCGATACGATCTGATCAGCGCCTATTTGAAGAATCGCAGGCTCGACTGCCTGGTCGATTTCGAGTATCGCGACCGCAGCATCCGCTCGGCCGGCGACGGGAAGTGGTATCCGCTGATCATCATGGAATGGGTGCAGGGCGAAACGCTGTTCCGATGGGTCCGCGCCCGGTGTCTGGAAGGAAACGGCCCGGCGCTGGCCCAGGCGGCGAAATACTGGGTCGAACTGGTCAAGGAGCTTGCCGAGGCGTCGGTGGCCCACGGGGACTTGCAGCAAGCCAACGTGATGGTCACCACCGCCGGCCGGCTGAAGCTGGTCGATTACGACTGCATGTGCGTTCCGGCGCTGGTCGGACGGCGGAACCTGGAGGTGGGCGTCGAGCCGTATCAGCACCCCGGCCGAAACGAAACCACGCTCTTGTCGCTCGATCTGGACAACTTCTCGGCCCTGATGATCTACATCGCACTGCGGGCGTTGTCGGCGGCCCCGCAGATCTGGCCGAAGTACGTCGAGCAGACCGGCTACGACAAGCTGCTGTTTCGGCCGGAAGATTTTCAGGCCCCGGGCGGTTCGCTGCTCTACCACGACCTGATGAACTCGCCGGAAGAGGACGTCCGCGAGCTGACCGCGAAGCTCTTCGCCTTCTCCGCCGGCCCGATGGATCAGGTTCCGCCGCTGAGCCACCTGGCCAACTCCTTCGCCAAGATGGAACAACTGCTCGTGCGCGGGGAGTGGAAGGCCGCGGTCGACGCGCTGAACCGCCGGGGACAATTCCGCGACGCTCCGGCACACCTCAAGCCGCTGATCGAACAGGCCTACCAACACGTCTATCGCGAGAAGGCCTGGGTGAAGTATTGCAGAGTCCCGCGGGAAACCAGCGAAGCGAACGACCGCAGGCTGGTCGATACGTGGAACGAGGCCCTGTTCGCCGGGTTCGAGTCGGCCGAGCGCGAACGGGTACGCATCGGCGAAGCACGCCGCCGGGTGACCATGCTCGACCGGATCTATCACCTCGTACAGCAGTCGGCCGGCGCGATCACGCTGGGGGGCGAACGCCGCATCGTCGAAGCGGCCGCGCAACTTCCCCAAGGGTACAAGTACGCCCTGCAGGCGCGGGTCGAGCAGGCCGGGCGCCGCGTCCAGGTGTTGTCCCGATTGGAGAAGGCGATCGACCACCCCGGCTCCGAAGCGGCCATCGTCGCGGCGTGGCGGGCGGTCGTCGAAGCGAAGTGCGATCACCTGGTGGATCCCGTCCGGCGTCCGCGCATCGAACTGGCCGAGCGTCGGGCACCGGCGCTGCGGATGTTGCACGAAATCTCCGGCGAGATGCCGCCCGACCGCCGGGACCGTCAAGCCCTGGAGGCCTGGCAAGAGGACCTCTTGGGCGAATGCGAAGAGGCCCAACCGTTCCGGCCGCTTTACCAGCAGGCGGCGGCCCGAAGCGAGCTGCTCGAGCGGCTGCGGGCCGCCGTCGACGCGCACGACGAGCAGGGCATCGTGCGGTTGATGGAGGAGCCCTCGTTGGCCGGCTATCCGTTGCCGGCTCCTTGGACGGCGAGCGTCAAGGCGGTCCAACAGCGGATCGGCCGCACCGAGGCCCTCCTGGCGGCCCTGGAAGAGGACCGGCGGTCGTCGTTCTGCGAGTTGTTCGACGCCCGGCTCATCCGCCGGTACGCCGACCGGTTCGCTCCGTACCAGGCGTTGTTGAGCGAGTGGACCGTGAGGGAAGTGCTCCCGCCGGAGAAGATGGGGCTGCGGCCGGCGTTGGGACGGGCCAGCCTGTTGCCGGTGAAGGAATCGCCGGGCGAATATCGCGTGCGCTGGACCTGGCCGCAGTCGCGGTTCGCCGACGAATGCCTGCTGGCCGTCTGTCCCGAGCAGCCCGGTCCGGAAGACGACCCGCAAAGCGTCCCGGCCCATTTCCGCCAACCGATCGACCGGCAGAATTGGGAAAGCGGCGGCGGCAGCCGGGTGGTTCGCACCGAGGGGGATTGGGCCGGCAGCTTCGTGGTCGCCTGGGCGGTCGTCAACCTCGGGTTCCGGACGTTCTTCAGCCGCCCGCTGGTGCTGGGACAATTGGAAACGCGTTCTCGTTCGCGGTGGTTGGGCCTGCGGGCCTTCTCCTCGCGGCGCGGCGAGACCTCCCCGAAACCCAGGGAGGATGAGCCGCAGTGAGCACCATCCACCAGATCTACTGCACCCACTGCACGCACGGCAACTCCGCCCTGGAACGGCGCCAGGGCGAACTGGCCGATCGCACGCTCGGCTACAGCGCCCGGGCCGGATCGATGGAGCCGAACCTGCTGCGCCGCTACTACCGCCAGATCGAGCGTTATACCTACTACTATCTGCCGCGCGACACGCCGGGCGAAGAGAAGCTGCGTCTGACGGCCGCCACCGCTCCCCGGCGGTTGATCTATCTTCCCGCCTCCAGCGGCCTGCAGATGGTCGGCCAGGTCTGCTATCGCCAGACCGACAGCCAGGGACGGCCCGGCTCTTACTTCGCCCACGTGCTGTTTGGCGACGAGACGGACCGGCAGACGCCGTGGTCGGCGTTGGACGGCCTGAAGCTTTGGTCCGCTTCCGGTTGGGTTCGCGAGGATTCGCCGGACATCCCGTTCCTGCTCCGCTCGCTCGGTTCGCCGGACGAAGTGCTCGACGCAGCGCCGCCGGCGGTCGACGACGACGTGCTTGTGAGCTTCCTGACCGCACCGGCCGGCGGAACGTTTCACGACCCGGGCGGAGTAATCCCCCAGCGCTGGCGACTGCACGAACCGTCGCGGCGCCGCGCGCTGCTGGTCGAGGCGCTGGGCGGGTTGCTGGAAGTCGGCGGCCGGCAGCGGGGCTCCCTGCTGCTGGTGGTCGAACCGGAGATGGCGGCGCTGCTCTTCTACGGGATGCTTCGGCTGCTTCCGCCCGGCCGTGTCCGCGACGCGGTGAGCTTCTCCACCTTCGAGCCCAACGCCGACCGGCTGTGTACCACGCTGGCGGCCACCTGGTTCTACGATCCGCACAACGCCGCGGCGCGACCGGACGCCTCGCGGTCGCGGGCTTTGATGATCGACACGGTCAACGACGGCCACGCCCAGCCCTCGCGCGCCGAGGCACCTTACGCGCGGTGTCTGGTCGACGGGCTCACGGAGAAGGGATGGCCGTGGGTCGACGCGACGATCCGCAACGTGCGGAACTCGGGTGCCCAAACGGCCGACGATCTTCAGCAGTTGGCCGCGTTGGATCGAATGATCCCTGCCCTGCTCAGCGGCGCCGGACCGCTACCGCCGGACGATTGGCGGCGCCTGCCGATGAAGGTCGGCTACTTGCGGCGGGCCTTGGCACAAGAGCTATCCACCTTGCCCGCTCCGCACGAGACCTTGCAGCCGCTGATCGGCCGGCCGGCACACCTCTCGATCCTGGAGTTGCTCGCCGGCGGGGAAGAACTCTCCGGCACGCGGCCGACCGTCGAGTTTCTGCTGAGAAACCTGCCCGAGAACCAGATTGCCCCGTTCGTCCAACTCGCGGACGTCTCGCCGGACTACAAGCTGGCCGTTTTGTCGGGCTACGTCAACGCGCGGAAGCATCTGCCGCCGGATTGCGAAGGACTGTGGGAGGATGCGGATCGCGGGTCCCGCGCGCGGGGACGTGCCGCTGCGCCGCTGTTGGTATCGCTGTGTGCGCGGCTCGACGTGCCTGCGCTCGTGGCGTTCTATCAGAACTCCGCGCCCCACGCCGACACGCTGGTGAAGTGCCTGGTCGAGGCGTCCGGCGGTCCCGGCGTGACCGTGACGGCTTTGACGCAAATCGTCCCGACGGTCGACGAAGAGACCTGGTTTGCCCTGTTGCAGAAGCACGGCGTCGATTTCTTCAAGCAGTATCCGCAGGATGAGCCGTCCCTGGGCGAGACGTTGCAGCGGATGCTCCGCGCGTTGCCCGAGGACTTGACCTGCTTCTCCCGGCGACTCGACGTCATCCTGGCCGGCGAACACCTGTTGCCCGAAGATTTCGACCACCAGGCGGCGGCCGCATGGGGCCGGTGCCGTCGGGCGCTTCTCGACCTGGGACGGCTGCAGGAACAGAAATCCGGCGTGTTTCGCTCGCGCCCCGTTCGCCAGTTGGAGGCCGCCGCCCGGCGAATGGCCGAGTCGGTGGCCGTGGCCTTGTCGCCGGAGAGGTTCGAAGACGACCGGCGAGGGGCCGGAAAGCAGGAGAGCTTGCGACGGATCGGTCAGAGCCTTCTCGGCGGACAACAGTTGCTGCCCTCCGGCGTTTGGCAATTCGAGGCCTTGTGGCAGAAGGTCGGCTGGTTCTTCGAGATGAAGAAATGGCCCGCGGCGCGGTTGCACAAGATGTGTGCGAAGGGAAAGCCGGTCCGGTCGGGTCCGGTCCGGTCGAAATCGCCGTGGGTGATGATCGGCTGCATTGCGGCTGCGGTTGCGTTGGTGGCCGGTGTCGCGTCGCTGGCTTTTCGCGGGGGTCCGGAGCACGAACAAGCTTCCCGAGAAGATCCTCCGGCCAAGACCGAGAGAGCTGCCTTCGCAGAGCGAAAGACGTCGGTCGTCTCCCCGGTTGGGAAATCGCCAAATCAAGACGAAGACGTTCGGGCCAAGACGGATCGCGCCGAAGCGGCACGTCGAGAAGAACAAGAAGCCGCGCTGAGACGCGAGCAAGCCGAGCGAGCCGAACAAGCACGACGGGTCGAACAGGCCGCCCTGGAAGCAGCCCGGATCGAAGCGGAACGTCGAGCCCGGCTGCTGCGGGAGGCCGGAGAGCGCGCCGAGGCCGAAGCCCAAGCGGAACTCGAAAAAGAGCCGCAGTGGCGGGACGACGCCCGGCAGTTTGCCCGTCGGCATCGCGGGGTCCTGCTGGAAGAACTCGAACTCTCCGGCGGCGTGGCGGCGATTCCCCCGGGCATGATCGAGGTTTCGTCCGGGGAGCCGAGATTGTTCCTCGGGCCCGGCAAGCTGGTTTTCGACTCGGCCACCTGCGAGTTCGGCGGAGGATTCGGCCCGCCGAACGCGGCCGACCGGCAGGAAATCCCGCAACTGGCCGCGGAACACGGGCTTCAGTCGGTGGCCGTCGAGGTGCGCCGGGATATCAACGGCTTCTCGTTGTGCGTCGTACCGGTCGCCAGTACCACGGTGGTGAGCGAGGATCTCGAACGTGCGGCGAAAATCGCACGGCTGGAAACCGTCTTCCAGAAAGCCGGCTACCAATTGCGGCAATGGGATCGCTGGGAGAAAGTCGACACGCCGGCGGCGGAAGCACAGCGCAAAGAGATCCGGGCGACGGTCATCCAACTGCTGGGCTTCAAGCTTCCTCAGATTTCGCCCAGGCCGAATCCGAATGATCCGAGGTACCAGAACAACGTGGAGGCGTTCGCGATTGCGGAACTCAACTACCGGGCCTCGCTGCAGTCCTACCAGGCGGCATACGACCAGGTCATGTCCGTGGCCAAAGACGCGCTGCAGGCCGTCAACCGAGAGATCGACAGGCTGCAGGACGAGGCCAAGGAGGAACGCAACCGCATCCGCCGTGAACGGGAAGCCGCCAAGGAGGAATTCAAGAACCGTGGCCGGCGCATCACGGCGGTCGTTTATCGGAGCGTCGAACCGATGGATATTCCAGGGGAGTCGGCCGATCCGTTGCGTTCTTCGGAACGGCCGGCCGACGCACCGCCGCCGAGCGATTTCCCGCTGATCGAAGGCACGTTCCACCTTCAGCCCAAGACGGCCGGCTTTCCGCCCAACGCCACCTACGCCGCCCGGCTCGACCTGCAACTGATCGGCCCCTCCGGCAAGCCGCTGCCCGGCTGGTTCGAGAAGGTTTACGTGACCGCGTGCTGGATTTGGGAACAGACGGCCGCGTTGGACACCACGCGCAAAGACGTGGCCGACGTCGCCACCGAAAAGACGCACGACATATTGGCCGCCACTTCCGCGATCCGCGTCCAGTTTCGCTTCCAGCTTCGCGGCAAGGACCTTTTGAAACTGGACCACCAGGAAGTCGCCCGAAGCCGAGAAGAGACGATGACCGTCGAACGGGGAAAGCAATACATCCTGAGATTCGAATTGGGTGAGAAGCAACTGGAAGAACTGTGGACGCTGGGCGGCTTGGACTCGCAGGGGCCTTGAGTGGGGCCCGTTATCCGGCTCGAATATCGAATATCGAATATCGAACAAGGAATTTCGAATGTGGAAGGAAGGTAGGCAGGTATCCCGACGATGAAGCCTCTGTTGATCTTGATCCTCAGTTGTCTGCCGCTGACCGCGCTGACGGTTTCTACGTTCGTCGAGTTGGGCTCCGACGGCGACCAGCCGGCGCCTCGGCCCGAAATCGATGGTTCGCAGGAAGCAGCCGCCCGGGCCGACGCGGTCCGCGCCCGGGTCGAGGCCCGGAAGCCGTTGATCCGCGCGTTGTCCGAGGCCGATCTGTTTGCCGCGGACCCGATTCCCGCACTGCGCGACGCCCCGGATGCCGGTGGCCTGAAACCCTTCGGCGCGAGCTGGTCGCGGTGGGTCCGTGCCCGGCAAGTCGTCTCCGGCGTGCTGGAAGCCGAACAACTGGCCACCGCCTTGCGGCGCGATCTCGAACAGCTCGAGGAGGCCTTCGGCCGGCTGGACGAGCTGAAGACGCAGTACGAGGACCTGCTGCAGAAGGAGGACGCCGCGGCGCCGCGCGAGAGCGAGCGGCTGCTGCACATCCTCCGCCAGCGACACACGGCGTTGAAGCTGGAGATCACTCGAGTCCAGCGCCAACAGGAAGCCATGGTGCTGGTCCAGCAGGCCAGGTCCGCCTTCCGGCCGCAACATTACCAAGAGTGCATCGAGTTGTCCGACCGGACGCTCCAGGAGTACGACGACGTGCTCGACGCTTCGATCATCGTCAACCTGCAGAAGCTGAAGCTTCGGGCCGTGTTTCGCGACGATCTCGAGTTGTTGTACAAGCTTCGGGCGGAGGCCGCCTCGCCGAAACAGCACGCCGATCTGCTGCGGGCCTTTCTGGGGAAATATTTCGACCGCGAGTTGCACACCGACGCGGAGCTTGCCGAGTTGAAGAAGTGCGAAGACGACCTCCGCACGTTGGAGGCGCAGATCGAAGCCGCGAACGTTCGCCATGAGGCGGAACTCCGCATCCAACAACTCCACCAGGACCTTCCGGCGAGCTTTTCGCAGCGCGTGGCCGATGTTTCGCGGATCATCGAGCAGTATCCGGCCGCCGACGTGAAAACGCAACTGCGTGAGGACGTCCTGACGTGGCTTGCCGAGTGTATTCCCGAGAAACGGCTCGAGGAACCGGAAGCGATCCGCGAGGCCGAATCGAAGCAGCACGAGATCATCCGCGGTTTCTTCGCGCCGGATCGGGACATCGAGGGCCGCATGATCGGATACAAGTGCTACCCGACGCAGCAGGAGCTGATCGATCCCCGCGGCGGCGTCGGGACCTATCCGACGGAGATGCTGCTGGGGTCGCCCGCCGAGTCGGTGCCGCGGCAGTGCGTGACCCGATTCAACAAGGCCCGCGACCGACTGCTGGAGCGGCCGACGGACCGGCAGTTGTGGACGCAATTGGCCGCCCTGTGCGATGAACTCCAGCGGGAGCTGGACCAATACCGCACGAAGCCGGGAAGCAGCAAGGAAAACGTCTCGTTCGCCGAGGACGCGGCCTTCCTGCGTCAACTGGTCGCCGAACTCGGGTGGGAAGGTCTGGAGAAGCTGTTCGAGCCGTAGTGAGTTGACGATATGGGGATTAGGACGAATCGATTCGGGGCTCGGGGC
>Ga0307378_10009899_pt1 | contig 12464 bp, 27 predicted proteins | sample UN1MG_FD_202238 | JGI IMG/M metagenome (GOLD analysis project Ga0307378, IMG submission 202238) | Soil microbial communities from Risofladan, Vaasa, Finland - UN-1 | ecosystem: Environmental > Terrestrial > Soil > Coastal area > Acid sulfate soil | place: Finland: Risofladan, Vaasa | collected...
CACAGACGACTGCTCTTCCGCTTCTCACGGCAAAGGCAATTTGTTCCTGGGTAGCGATCAACACAGGGGCCGACTTCGATTCGATCTGGAATGCCGCCGTGGAGATGGCATTCCCTACACCTCAGCCCGAACGCAACGTGTCGTATCCCGGCACCCGCTACAAAAACTGACCGAACCGAAAGGGGACACACCATGACAAAGCATCCGATTGATTACACGAACGCAGCGCGCTCGGTGTTCTACGACATCCTCGCTGAGCTGACCCCCTACGCGAACGACCCCATGCAGAAGGTCCACGACAAATATTCGATGGACATGCGCTGCCCCGACCTCTTCACCGACCGCGCCGGTTGCGAAGATGACGACTGGCCCGAGTTCACCGAGTTCGATTACGTCGTCGAGGTTGCCGACCGCTGCGCTGGCGCAAAGGGCTTTACCGCTATGGTCACCGATTCTGAGAAGTGCTGGCTTCGCATCGAACTCACCGTCTCCGAATAACGACCGAACAGAGAACAGGAGAACACACATGAGCAAGTTCACAGTCACGCCGTCCAAACGCCTCGCTAACCTCCGCAGCCGCTTCGCTGAGCAGATCAAGACAGAGCGGAAGAACATCGACAAGTTCACAGCCGATCTGAAGAACGAAGCAACGAACGCATTCGAGTGGGGCAAGGGTGCGATGGTTTCGGCTGCCAGAATCAAAGCTGCCCAGTGCGTCATCAGAATCATCGACAATCTGCCGAAAGAGGAATACAACCCGACCGAGCGTCTCTTCAAGCTTCACGCGATCATGACGGACGACGTGGTGCGCCGCGCCGCTCACGTCCCCTCCTGCTCATCTCAAATTTCAAATGTGATGACCATCGAACTGACCGGTGCACTTGCCGATGCGGTTCGGGAGATCGGATACACCGTGTCCGCAGCGAATGCAGCTGCGAGTGAAGAGGTGAAGTCATGAACGCACTCGACGCATGGATCACGGGGAATTACGGATACGACCACCCGGATAATCAAGTCGATCCTGATGAAGCTGCCGAGGAACGCCACCGCGCATTCTGTCGAGCGATGGATCGGCGCGAAGCTGCACAGCAGATTCTGCACGGGAAGGTTCGCACCTACGTCCTAACATTCGACTGTGATGATCCGATAGTGTTTTCGTTCTGCGATCACTGTGCCAGCACGACAACCAACTTCCGAAACATCAATGAGAGACAGACGACGAATAAGCCGTGCGACGAGTGCGGCTGGAAGGGTGAGTAGCATGAGCATCTATCCGAACACCCGTCTCCGCAAGGGGCCGCGCCCCAACGAATACATCGTTCTCTTCCACGGTCACGCCATCGGGACCGTCCGCAGGATCGATCTGCCCGACGCTCCGCTGCGCCGTCATCAGGTGCGGTGGCTGATCCACATTCACGACGCCTACGACCACTGGCAATGGACGCGCCGCACCCGGCAGACCGCCGTCGTAGGTTTGGTTCATCAATACATGAGGATGACCGGTAGCTGTTCGTATAGCCACAACAGCTGGTGCAATCGCGTTGATCGGATGATCGATGAAGCACGTGACGACGCACAGGGAGGTGCAGCATGACACGCTCGTTGAACCAACAGTTTCGTGAAGCCGTGAATCGTCTCCAAGAGGTCCATCGTGAGGGTGTCGAGATCGCCGCGGACATGGAGTCGCTTCACGAGGATTATTATGCCGCTGCTGTCTCGCTCAACCTCGACCCGGCTGGCGACACAGTGAGGGATTCGCAGCTGCGCGATGTCATCGCGTTAGACCCCGCCGTCTTGGGCCGCGCCCTCAACAACATCGAGGTGTACCTCAAACGTGCGTATGGTCTCTGCTGCGATCTGCCGGGCCGCGACATCAGACCTGCCGATCCAGACAACGAGAACGAACATCGGTACGAGGTGATCCAGATTGGGGATCGCGTCCGCTCGTTCTCTTTCGAGTCGCACGAACTCACTGGTCCACGGGCGTCATACGTCGAGGGATCGGTGATCGACTTCAAGTGGATGGAAGGTTGCCAGCGGTACGAGATCGAAGTGTCGCGCCGAGTGGACTGCGGCGAAGTCGTTCCGCTCAACGAACTCATCGACGATGCCGGGATGTATCGGGTCTACCCGCCGATCAATGGAACGCCGACCACGATGGATCGGATCTGCAAAGGCGTCGTGAAGATCAACGCATCGAATTATGGGGAGGGGGAGTGACATGGAACTGCAGAGCAGATATGAAATCGTTTCGCAGTACGCCGGTGGCTATGCGTGGTGGCAGTGGCTTGCGCTCGCTCTCATCGCAGCTGTCGTGGTGGGGGTGTGACATGGTCATGGTCACCAAAAAACAAAAGCCGATCCACACGACGATCCTCATCTACGATGCCCCAGGTCATAACAGCATCGGCACCGTCGAGGTCAAGCGGAACGAAGATGGGTTCATCGGTCTGACGATTGACAACTTTGATGGCGGCAACCGCGAGACGATCTTGCTCGACTCGATGGAAGCGGAAGCCATCGCCCTCTCACTCTCCCTCGCAATCAAGCAGTTGCGGAACGGAGGTGCGGGATGAAAACCTCCATCGCGGAAGCTATTCGCCGGGCGTGGGCAAGCCAGAGAGTTGAGGTCATTGCAGCAGTGTGTGATGGCTTGCGGCTATCGCACGGATTCAACTATGCACAGACGCACTCACTGTTCGAGGAGGCTATAGGTGTGGCTATCCCCCTCCCCGAGTTCGACAGCGTTCTAAGGGCCGCTGACGATGGTTACACGGGGGTCATCCCCACGCTGGTTATTCGCCGTTCATCCGACACCTGCTATGACGATCTCGGAAGGAAGGAATTTTGAACACAATCACTGCCCCCCTGCTGGAAGCGATGGCACCGATGCTCGGTCCCACCGTGACGAACATCTTTCAACTGATGGGCATTGCAGAGGAGGAGATCGCAGCCGCTATTGAGCGGCACCCGCTGGAGAGCGTCACGATCAACGCGACGTTCTCTGTCCTCTGCCCTCGAATGAATCTGTTCGGTGGCAAGACTCACGACCTGTATCGGAACCACGTACAGGAAATGATCGCTCGCGTTCGTGCCGGAAAAGATACACGCCCCGGCACCAAGGCCGAGATCATCGCAGCCATGTCGGAAGCCAGCTTCGCCGCAGTACTGACTGCATCGGCACACACACTGATGGACCGACTGATGATGGAGGTGTTTCCAGAGTACGAGCAACCTGATGGATGGGCACCGCAGGAGGAGTGGGACGGAGCGTGTGACGACACGCTCGCAACCGCTCGCAAGCTGGTCCGCGACGAAACCAGAACCATCGAACAGAAACGGAGGAGCGAATGAACGAGCCACAACCGAATGTGAAAGACGGCGTGGCGTGGTGCGTCGCCAGCTGCCCGCGCATCGAGTGGGTCGTCACTGGCTATGGAACGAAGGTGTCACGCTGCACCGTTGACGGAGAGCGGCACGTTGACTTTTATAGACGGTTCACCGTCTGCCCTCATTACAAACTGACCGACTGTGAAAAAGGAGTGAGCAATGGCTGAGATCAAATCTGAAATCGTGGAAGCTGCCGAACAGCAATCGAACGACATCGTGAGCCGCGCCCATGCGCTGACGATCAATAACCCCGCCGACCTGGAAGTCGCTGCCGGACTCATGCAAGCTGGCAACAGGATCCTCTCTGAAATTGACGGTATCTTCAAAGAGCCGACCGCAGCCGCCTACGCCACGCACCGATCCATCAAGGAGAAGTGGAACGAGCTGGCCGACCCGGTCAAGGCGGCGATCACCACAATCAAGAATCGAGTCAAGCTGTATCACCAAAAGATCGAAGCCGACGCCCGCGCCGCCCGCGCCGCAGAGGAGACCCGACTTCGGAAGCTGGAGGAGGAGCGGCAGCTGGAAGCGGCGATCAAGGCCGAGGAAAAAGGCGACACCGAGAAGGCCGAGGAAATCATCTCGGCCCCCGTCGTCCCGAGCCGCAAGCCGCTGATCACCACCCCGCCCCCTCCGAAGACGTCGGGTATCCAGAAGCAGACCACCTACCATGCCGTCGTCCGCAACCTCAACCAGTTCGTAGCGTGGTGCCAGGAGACGGGCAACGTCCGCTACCTCACGCCGAACCAAATGCTGCTCGACCGTCTCGCTCGTGAGGGGAAGGGGACCGGCCCCATGCCCGATGGCGTCGAGCGAGTGGAAGACATCACCATCAAGTCGGTGAAGTGACATGGAAACGCTCTGCACTTCATTTTGGTTTTGGTTCGTCACGTCGGGGTTGGTTCTCATCTCCGTCGTGGCATCGTTCTACACCGGTCTCTTCATTGGAGTCGAACTCGGACGCCGACAGATCCAGATCGAAAATCAGAAGGCGATCCGCATTATGTCGGATCGTTACGGACTGAGTGAGAGGGGGTGAAATTTTACTTCACAAATGGGGTGCCGAGTGATAACGTCACAACGTGCCAAATCACAAACGTCCACACGGACACGAACACGCAGTCTAAGGAGACACACATGAGCATGCGAAAAGGTGACAAGCTGACCACAAATGAAATCGACCGTCTTCGCACGATGTTCTCGCAGCAGAGAACCAACGCCGTCGACTTGGTGACGCGACTCCGCGAGGAGCGCGAGCGGCAAGCAGATTTCATCGCGGACACCAGGACGCTCCGCATGGTTCCGATCAATGACGAGATGTCTGCCGCGCTGCCCGAGATTCCGCAGAGCGAGCGGACGCAGCCAGTGAAGCCGAGGGTCGCCATTGTTCCGGTAAACGATCAGGAAGAGTGGTACAACGCAATCGGGCCGGTAGCTGCCAACGCTCACGCCCATTCGCAGATAGGTGCCACGCTCCAGATTCCGCGACCCTATTACCAACGGATGCTGGAGGAGCAACCGGACCTTCTCGCCCACAACGTCAACACGTGGTTCGACAAGAACCCGGCACAGAGAATGGTCCGCACGATGTCTACGAATGGCGGGGGGCCGAAGATGGCATTCGCCCGTGGATTCCTCTCCAACAAATACCGGAGGCTCGACGCCGTGGATCTGGCCGACACGATCATGCCGATGTTCCTCGACGAGCGAAGCGACTGGCAGGTGACCCAGTGCGGTGTGACCGATCTTCGTGTTCACATTGAAGCGCGGTTCCCGACCATCGCCGGTGAGGTCGTGGTGGGGGATGAGGTTTCCCTAGCAGTGAAGATCACAACGAGCGACGTGGGTGCCGGTGCCCTCTCGATTCAGTTCGGAGTCTACCGGATCGTCTGCACCAATCTGATGACCGTGCCGAACTTCACGAAGCGGCAGATTCACATCGGAGGTAGCCAGTCTGAATTGGTACAGGTCCTGTCCGACAGAACCCTCCGCGCCGAAGACCGACTCACGATGCGGAAGATGAAAGAGCTGGTCGCGTCAATGGCGAATCACGAACAGTTCAACACCATCCTGTCCACGCTGCGGAATGCCGCCGAGGTCAAGGTGGAAGACCCGGTCGCTGCGACCGAACTGTTGACGGCGAATCTGAGGCTAAAGGATTACGAGAATCATGAGATTCAGAAAGCACTCATGGCTGACACGTCTGCACCGACCATCTGGAGTCTCGGCAATGCGTTGACCTCGACGGCACGAACCTTCGAGTTCGAGCGGAAAGCGGAGTTGGAAGCGGCTGCCGGAACCCTGATGTCCAATCCGAAAATGTGGAAGCAATACGCGGAAGCTGCCGCGTAGGAAGGGGGAGCAGGAGCGAGGAGCGACCATGCTGATCTTGATCACGTTGGGTGATCGGGACGGCGAAACACAATGGGCGGGGAGGGTTTCACGCTGCGTGGGACGGGACAACCTCCCCGCCATTTTTATGGAGGTGAATTCATGCGGATCGAAGTGGAAGTGAAAACGGTTCGGGACTTGGTCGATGTATCGAGAGTGAACCTCTCGGACATCGCCGCGGTTCTGGATCTGTCGGTCACGATGACCGGCTTGAAGATCAGAGGAATTCGCGCGACGTTCTTGGACGAGATTCCAAAATTCGTCAAGGCGTTTAACGCCACCAAGAACGTCCACATCGACGATGCCGATCTCATCAACTTATTTGGGGGCCGCTCCGCACTCAAGGTGCGCGGCTATGCTGCCCATTCCAACTGACCGGAAGGGAGAACACACCAATGATCGAATTCGATGACACATGGGAAGAGAACGGGACTCGGCATATTTCGGAGATCATCGACGCAGAGTTCTCAGAAGACAGCCAAAATAGCCCCTTAGAGCGCGAGGAAAGCGCGGACGTGGAAACAGTCGCGGACGATTCTGCGCACGATTCTGACCCCCATTCTGACGACGAAGGGCCGATTCAGGAGGGATCTCATAGCAGTTCAGCTATCACGTCACATTCCGTAGCGATAGAGAACCCCGAAACCCTAGCGTCTTTGGCGACGCCAGAACAGATCGAAACGGCCATCCGTCGCATCGTTGCTAGGACACAGGCGATCAAGCAGTTCAAGGCCGCGATGCTCTCGCTTACCAACGTCCGCGACTGGTACGCCCACACAGCGGAGGGGGATGACGACGGCATCCCGTATCTGGCCGAGAGTGGGTGCGAAAAAATTATCAACGCCTTTGAGATCGAGGTGGAACACGACGGTGGAACGAGGGAAGTGCAGCCGCCCGACATCGGGGGATACGAATTCATCTACACCGGGAAGATGCGTTCACTCGTTTTCTCGACGACGTGGCTGCCGGTCGTCGGCTCACGCTGGAGCGAAGACGGGTTCTTCACAATGGGTGGGCGCCGCACCGCTGACCCCGGTGATGTTCGGAAGGCGGCACACACCAACTTCCTCGGTCGAGGAATCAAGAGCGTGTGCGGACTCAAGACGATCACGTGGGATGAACTAGAGGAGATGCCGGGGCTGGAGAACCTGCGGACTCGCTGCACTCGAATCGGGTACGCGAGCAGGGGTGACGATAACCAGAAGGCTGACCCAGGCGAGATCCACGAATTGTGCAAGGGCCCGCACATCGCTGTGAAAATTGACAAGGAGGATTTGGAGTCGCGGAACGTCGTGAAATCAATCCCGGCGAAAGACCGGACGTGGGTGAAGGGTCAGTGGTATTGGGCCATTCGATATTCCAAGAAACACCTCGGCATTGTTCTTGATCTTCACGCCTCGAACCCCGCCGTGAAATACAAGCTCGTGAACGTCGCCAAGGAGGACCTGCCATGAGTACCGAATTCACTGACGAAGACCTTCGCGCTGCCGAGCGGTTCTTGGAGGAGAGCGTTCAAGCCTCATACGGTGAGCCTCGGAAATACCAACCGCAATCGAACAACGCATCCAAGTGCGGTCACCCCTGCGCTTGGTATCTGTGGGCGGTCCGCGCCCGGCACGAAGACCTGCCGACTCCCGATCCGGGTATGCCAGGACTGTGGGCAATCGGCCGGGAGCACGAGAACGCAGCCAAGATTGCGCTGCTTTCACAGGGTTGGAATCTGCATCGGACTGAGGTGACCTTCGAAGACAAAGACCTCGACATCCGGGGCAGGATCGACTGGGAACTTCAACACCAGACCCATCCGTTCTGGTCGCATCCGATACCCACCGAATTCAAATCGGTCTCCCCGAATTATTGGGGCAACCTTCAAACGTTCGACGACTGCTTCGAATCGCCCATGCCTTGGGTCCGACTCTGGCCGATGCAAGCACTGGTGTATTCGTATCTCATGCCCGATGAGGTCCCGCACGTCTGCTTGCTGTTGCGGAACAAGGTGAGTGGCAGAGTCAGGGCCATCGTGGAACGGTGCGACAGACACTTCCATCGACTCGTTCAGATGGGTGACACGTTGGCAAAGGTCAACGCTGCTCTCCGTGATGAGGTCGAGCCTGAGTGCATGCCATACGATCCGGTGTTTTGCAAGAAGTGTGATGCCGCACACATCTGTCCGACGATGCAGCAGCACACCTATGGAAATGCCTCTGCGATTCTGGAAGACCCCTCGGTGATCGACACCTACGCCGACAAGTGGGCAGCGGGTGCCGATGCGAAGAAAAGTTCCGACTCCGCGTGGGAGGAACTCAAGGGTATCTGCAAGCACTACGGACTCTACGATCAGGGACCGGGGGCAGAGTCGCAGGTGATCGGTGGCCGATGGGTCTACAAGGTCAAGATGAACGCGACAGGATCCAGCGGACGCCTGAAGGTGGAACCCCTAGGTGGGGGTGACGATGACTGATTACTTCGTGAAGGTATGGAAGCGCATCGTGCGATCCAGCTTCGCAACGTTGGATGACACGACGAAGTGGTTATTCATGTGTCTACTTTGTGAAGCCGAGTCAGACGGCACCGTATATGGGACCATCGAATATCTCGCTGCTGTCAGTCGAAAGACCGAGGCTGAGGTCGAGGCAGCGATGGCCGAATTGATGGCACCCGATCCACGCTCAACATCAAAGGAACACGAGGGGCGACGGGTGCTGGAGACAGGACCGAATGAATGGTTCCTAATCAACTACGAGAAATATCGAAAGGCGAATCTCGCAGAGGAACGCAGAGCCAAAGATGCAGAGCGGAAACAAAAGGCTAGGACGAGTGCGGACGAGTGCGGACAGGTGCGGACAGGTGCGGACGAGTGCGGACAGGTGGGGAGTGGATCGGACTCCTCTCACTCTCACTCTCCCTCTAGTTCTTCCTCTACCTCTCAGAAGAAATCGAGGAGGTTCACACCACCCGCGCTCGACGAGTGCATCGCATACGCCGCCGACTATATGAAGAGCAAGGGAATCACCGGGCGCAATCCGGCAGAGCGATTCCACAATCATTTTGAGAGCAACGGCTGGAAGGTGAGCGGACGCGCTGCCATGAAGGATTGGAAGGGATCACTTCGTAATTGGATCCTCCGCGATCTCGACGACGGCAGGCTGAAGCCATCGCCGGAAGATGAGGTGTGGATGTACGACACCTATCGGAAGGCATGTTACGAGGAACACGGGAATCATTCGCGGTGGGCTGAATACCAGGAGTGGGCGACGATGCAGGTTGTTCGCACCGCACTGCCATTCACAAGCTGGCTGAAAGGGTTGAAGGTGAAAGCCGATGCCTCGTAAAGTCATCCGATCCAAACAAACGAAACACCGGCTGGCTACGACTACCCGACTCGACACGCTGGCACATGATGCTGGCGTTGCTGCTCGTTTTCAGAAAACGGATTATGGGTGGGACTGGTTTATCTCAAACAATGGCGTCCCTCTTCATCAGGGGTGCGCCGAGGATTGCTACCTGTTTCTCCAAGGATACCTTCGTGGGAAAGAGGATGCTGGAAGGGGATACGACCATGAGTGAGAACACACAACCCGTGCTGCCGGGAATGCAGCGAACCGAGCCAAAGGAACCTGGCGTCACCGAACGCGATCTCGGCATGGAGCGTGTCGCCGTCTCCGCTGGTGAAGCGTGGATGGATCACGCCTACCAAGTCGTGCGGTACGTCGCGCAAACGCACAACGAATTCACAGCGGATCATCTGCACCACGCCGGTGCCCACCTCGGGCTGCCGCAGCCGCCTGATCCCCGCGCTTGGGGTCCGGTGATGATGAAGGCGCGTAAGGTTGGGATCATCGTCAAGACAGGCAAGTATCAGCCGTCACGCCGACCCACCTGTCACCGCCGTCCGATCCCGATCTACCTTTCGATGATCCACAGGGGTCCATATCGTGAGCGGGAGGTGACGCGATGACAGACGAGACGACCGAACTCGAAAGCATCACCAGCGTTCGACGCCTCTACACAGAGCAATTGGAGATCCGTGGAGCTCGTCTCCTCCAACTCGAAGGTGCGATGGCTGAGGTGCGGAAGGCTGTGACGGATGAGATCCCGATTGGTGAATGCGCCGTCAAAAATTCAGACGCCAAGATGATCCTCAATGAAGTGCTTCACCTCCGCGCCCGTGCTACGGCGTGGAGGCTGAAGGCTGAGGAGATCCTTGACGCCTGCCGAGCAGTTGAACACACGCGAGACAGATACGAACAAACGCTCAACGAACTAGACGCGACGATCCGCGATGGCATGTACGATGGTCAAGACCTCCGCGACAAGATCCAAGAGGCTTTGGTCCAGACGGTGATGGTGCGGCTATGAGTAAATTCAGCCGGCCGAAGCACGTGTGGGAACCAGTTGGATTCGACTGCTCAACATTCGAGCAGAACATTTGGCGATGCCCCTACTGTGGGACGCACAAGGCAACTGCTCCAACCCAGTCCGGGCGCCGCAACCCAGGAACAGTCACCGAATACACAGACGAGGATGGTGGAGTGCTGCAGCCCATCGAGGTAACTGCTGTTCCACCGTGCATTCCGAAGGATGACATGCCTCACAAGGATCGTCCGATCATTCTCGGGGAACAGAGGAGTGATAGCTGATGGGACACAACACCAAGACGATGAACCGGCAGGCTGCCGTCAACGATGCGAGATCCAAAGTGCTGAAGGTCGCCAAGACAGTCGAGAACCTCACGCAAACTCTGATTGATGAAGACAAGGAACGCATCAAGCGTTTCGAGAAGATGGAACAGCGGGTCACCCTACTGGAAGGGGTTGCTGCAAACACCGGGCGCGATGTCGATGTATTGAGGGAATGCCACCTTGCTCTATCGGCAGCCATCGAATATTTGCAGCTTCCATTCTGGAAGCGATGGGTGATCCGGTTCAACACATGGAGAGCAAGGCCATGACCACTCTCGGAGAACTCGTGACGGCATTGGTCAGGCGTCCAGGCGAAACGTGGAGACTCGATCCACCTGGAGGCAAGGTGACCAGATTCCAAAAGATAGTCCCGGTCCATTGCCCGAGGTGCTTCGAGTACAAAGACCCGGACGGCAACCCGAACCCGAAATACAACAGCGTCAATCTGGTCTTGGCTCTACGTGGGAAATACCTCGTGTGGGTCGGGCGGTGTCTTCCCTGCGGTCTGATCATCTACATGATGCAGCTGCGGAATCTGAGAGGTGCGCCATGACTGACGAATGCAAGCACGGATCACTCCGGCGATCCTGTGAGGTCTGTGAGAGGGATGCGGAGATCGAACGCTTCCGCGCCGAGGTTGAGCGGTTGGAATCAACTTGCCCGCTGTGCGGCCACGAATGGCGACGGCATGACCCGGCAGATGGGCGTTGCGATGCTGGCCCTCCGTGCGACTGTGGCAGGGATCTCACGTTCATGGCAAATCGAATTAAGGAATTGTCTTGTCGCGCCCTCGACGGGGAGGAGAAGTACCCCTGTGTGGACTGCGGGGTTCTTCGCACGAAAGCTGAGGGCGGGACCACATTCACCGTATGCGATGAGTGTTGGGATAAACGTCGCGCCCTCGACGGGGAGGAGTGAGCGATGAGTGACAGAATAGAAGTTCTCTATGATTGCGATGAGTGTGAAACTCACGGTGCTGACACTATGTTCTGTACATGCTGTGTTCCAGTTGAGTTTGTTCCGGTATCAGAGATCGAACGCCTCACCGCCGAGGTTGCCGAGAAGAACAAGCGCATCGAGGAGCTTGAGAAGGCGATCAGTGACGTACACAGTACACTTGTCGGCTGTATCCTCATTCAGCGCGACGGAGATCCTCCGCTGTTCACCATGTGGCTCGACGGTCACGTGCTGACACCCGACCTCACCAACTATGTGATCATTCCAGCGGAGAGATATGGCGAGACTTTACAGAACGGCGACGGAACCCTGGTCGGTGTACAGCGAGAACCGATCACGCACCGGCTCGAAGGTCACGCGACGATCTCACTGAAGAAACTGACTGGAGAGCGCGATGAGTAAATTTTCAGAGTGGTGGGAACGGACAAACGAGAAAATCGCCCGCATGATGTATCCCGACATATGGGTCTCGTCAGATACCCTGCGCGAAATCAACGCCATGTTACGGGAGAACCTTGAAGCCTCTGGGGTCGATGTCGATGTTGAGTTGGCGAGGCTGGATGATGAGTGACTTGTCAAAGTGCCGCATCACATTCGAGTCGCCAACCGGCCCGGTGAACATCGACACCACAAAGACATACTCAATCGAGGCAGCTGGAGTTCAAGGCTGGATGCTTGCGTCGATTCTCATATTGCTCGGAGCAACCGGCTCCCCGATGATGACATTGAAGGAGGAACCATGAGGAAACCAATCGTTCTCGAACGTCTGAACCAAGAACTTGCTCTTGAGGAGGAGTGTAGGTGCTGCGCAGAGGCACCAAACTGGGCGACATGCCCGGAGTGCCACGGCACGAGAATCGTCCCAAGCTACGAGGGTTTACAGATCATCGATTTCATGCGGAGGTGGCTGTTGCAGGGGGGTGACAAATGACACCGACACGTAGAGGATTCCTTGGGTCGCTGGCAGCCATCGGAGTCGTAGCAGTCGCTCCGTTCAAGCTGGCAGCAGAGAAAACGAAAACGAAACGGACAGACAAATCCCCG
>Ga0307378_10009903_pt1 | contig 12461 bp, 9 predicted proteins | sample UN1MG_FD_202238 | JGI IMG/M metagenome (GOLD analysis project Ga0307378, IMG submission 202238) | Soil microbial communities from Risofladan, Vaasa, Finland - UN-1 | ecosystem: Environmental > Terrestrial > Soil > Coastal area > Acid sulfate soil | place: Finland: Risofladan, Vaasa | collected...
AGCCCCCCATCGCCTTCTTCAGCAGGTTCCGGGCGCGGGCGAAGTCGCCCCGGCCGCAGCACGACTGCCCCACTGCATAGAGCCCCTCGGGCCAGTCCGGCGCCAGCTTCAGCGCCCGCTCGAAGCAGGCGGCGGCCTCCGCCTCGTCGCCAATCTGGGCGAGCGACCAACCCCTCCACAGGTGTGGGTAGGCGTCGTCCGGGTGAGCGGCGACCACCTCCGCGTAGGATTGCGCTGCCTCTGAAAAGTGCCCGGCGGAGTAGAGGGCGTCGGCCAGGTCGCAGTGCACGAGGACGTCGTTCGAGCCGGCTTCCAGCGCCTTCGAGTAGCCGGAGATCGCCTCTTCGTACCGCCCCGCCTGATAGTGTATCTGCCCCAGGACGTGATGGACGCGCCATTCGTCGGGACGGAGTGCGACTGCTCGCTTCGCCAGGGGCAACGCCTCGGCGTCTTGCCCGTTCAGGCCATAGGCCCAGGCGAGGCCGGTGAGCGTCTCGACGTTGTCGGGGTCCAGGGCATAGGCTGCCTGCCAGGCCTGGGTCGCTTCCTCCTGACGCCCCTGCTCCCACAGCTCGAGGGCGCGCCGGTTGTGGGAGTCCACTTCAGACCTACTGCTCATCCGCTGCTCGCATCGTGGAGATGGCGACACCGCTGAGTGACGGCTCCCTGCCGTCAGCGCGGCGTTTCCGCCACTTTCGCCGATGTGCCCACCGGACCTTTCCCAGTCGGTCCGCGCGCGTCACAGGAGCACGTGCGAAGCCGCCGCCCCAGCCCGGCGGAGGGGACGGAGCGCGCCGACTACACCCTCACGACACAGGTGGGGCTCGCCTTCGGGCAGTGAGCGGAGACCGCGCCGCCGCTACTCCGCCCGCAGCGCCTCCATCGGCTGGATGCTGGCGGCGCGCATGGCCGGATAGAGGCCGAAGATCACGCCGGTGACGACGGCCACCGCCAGGGAGAGCAGGATCGCCTCCCCGGAGACGTTCGTCCGCCAGCCGGCGTACTGAGAGATCAGGGTGGCCATCTCCACCCCCAGAAAGATCCCGAACACCCCGCCGATGCTCGTGATGACCAGGGCCTCCAGCAGGAACTGGCGCGCGATGTCGGACTGGCTGGCCCCAACGCAGCGCCGGACGCCGATCTCCCTCGCCCGTTGAGTGACGGTGGCGAGCATGATATTCATGATCCCGATGCCGCCGACCAGAAGGGAGATGCTGGCGATCGCCCCCATCACGATGTTGAAGATACGCTGCGTCTGCTGGCTCTGCCGGAGCAGCTCCGCGGGAATGACGACCTCGTAGTCCGGTATCCCGTTGTGGCGCTGATCGAGGATGCGCCCCGTGACCCGAGCCGCCTCCCATGTCTCCGATTCATCCGCGACCTGAACGATGATCTGAGTGATGGGGCGCTTCGCCAGCGGCGGGCGGTCGAAGAGCTTCGATATCACCTTGAAGAAGCCGTGCGTGTCCACGGGAATGGCCTGCTCGACGTAGATCTGGTAGTCATCCATGGCAACGCTGATCGGTATGTAGATGTCCTGGTTGAGGTCGGAGAGCGAGAACATGCTCCGGCCGGCCCCGGCTCTGCGTTCCTCCACGACGCCGATGACCTGGAAATTCTGGTTGCCAACCCGCAGCGACTTGCCGATGGGGTCTTCGAGGAAGAAGGCTGCCCGCTTGGTCTCGGCGCCGATGACGCAGACGCGAGCGCGACGGTCGATGTCCTCCGCGTCGAGAAAGCGGCCCGAAGACAGCTTGATGCGGTTGACGAGCATGTAGTCCGCCGTCGTGCCGAAGACCTTGGCGGGAATAGTGCGCTCGCTTTGGCGGATATCCGCGAAGACGCGACAGACCGGCACCACGCGTTTGGCGGCGTCGTAGAGCTCCCTGACGGCCTCCGCGTCGCCGTAGGTGAGCCCCTGAGGAGACTGGCGCTGGGACTCGATGGCGAGGTCCCCGGAGAGCGCGAGCCGGTTCACCCGAACGACGTTGATGCCCATGAGCCGGATCTGCTCGAGCGCCTCCTGCCGCGCCCCCGCGCCGATCGAAACCATCGAGATGACGGAGGCGATGCCGAAAATGACCCCCATCATCGTCAGCAGCGAGCGCAGCTTATGGGCCAGCAGCTCGCTGATGCCCGTGCGTATGGCGGCCCAGAATTTCATTCTGCCGCACCCTGCGAAAGGACCGGCGCGGGCGCCGCTTCCCCGGCGGGTTCGTTCGTCGTCGGCGCCTCTTCGCCCACGCTACGGAGCGCCACTTCCTCCCCGCCTTTGAGGCCCTTTGTGATGACCACCGCGCCCTTGCTCTTCTCGCCCAGAACGACCTCGACGGGCCGGAAGTCCCGTCCGCGGCGGACGTAGACGATGCTCCGCTCGTCGCGCTCGAAGACACAGGCGAGGGGCACCGTCACCGCATCCGGGATCGTATTGACGATGATGTCGATGTTGGCGGTCGTGCCGGGGCGCAGAGCAACGTGCTTCAAGTCCTCGATCCCGGCTCGGGCCGGAAAAGAGCGCTCCCCGGAGGGGATGCCTATGCCGGGAATGCGGGCCTCGGTTGCGGTCTGGGAGATCTCGGTCACCTCGGCCTCGAAGGTCATGCCCGCGACCGCGTCCACCTTGACAATTGCGGGATGCTTCTTCTTGACCATGTGCGCCTGCTCCTGCCTCAGCATGAACTCGACGCGCATTTCCGACAGATCCGGAATCGTCGCCACGGTGCGGTTATCCCAGACCTGATCCCCGGGCTGGAGCGGCCGGCTCTGCACCCCGTCCCGGCCCTCCTCGGCGAGGACGAGGATGCCGTCCGCCGGCGCCTTGATGATCGACTTGCCAAACTCGTCTTGAACGCGCTCGAGCTGCGTCTTGCGGACTTCGAGGGCGGTCTGGGCATTGCGGAGTTCGGACTCCCGGCGGCTCTTGGCGCGCTCGAGTTCCGCTTCCGCCCGCGTCACGGCCGCTTGCTTGTCCAGCTCCTCGGATTCCTTCTGCCGCTCCGTGAGTTGCAGGTCCTTGATCTGGCGTTCGAGCGCAAATTCCTTCGCCCGAATCTCGCTGGTCGCCAGCTCGACGTCCTGCTGAGGGACGAGGCCTTCGTCGGCCAGCTTCTTCTGTCGCTCGAAGCGCTTCCGGGCCAGCGCCAGATCCGCCTCGTCTTTCTCCGTGCTCGTCGTCTTCCGGGCGAGCTCGAGGGCCGTCTGCTCCTGGAACTGCTTCAGCTCGGTCTGCGCCTTTTCCAGAGCGAGCTCCGCCTTCTCGACGTCGGCCCCGAGGTCCCGCTTCTTCTCTTCCAGTTCCTCCAGCGCCTGCCGGTACTCCTGCTCCCGGTCCCGGACATCCCGGAACATCCGGGGGACGTCGAGTTCGATGATGACGTCGCCTTCTTCGACATGGGAGCCATTGGTCGCGATAGCAACGATCTGCCCGGAGACTTCGGCGATGACCGGCTTCGAGTTCACCGCAGCGAGCTTCCCGACGGCCTCGACGATGACCTTGAACTCCCCCTTCTGCGCCGTCACGGTCGCGACGGAGGCCTTCTCCGCCTCCGCCTGCTCCTCGGCCCGCGTGACGATGGACGCCCGCAGCGCCCATGCCCCCAAAGCGACGAACGCGGCGATGAGGATGATTGGCGTGAGCCCTCCTGCCAGCGGCCGCAGCACTCTCACTTTCGCTCTCCTCTCTCGGCCGCGAGGAGAAGCGCTGCCGGCGGTCGCTTGCAGGCCACGGCGTCCCTATCCTCGATATCGGCCTCGATGGAGGCGAGGGCGTTGTTTCGCTTGAGAACCTTGGCGGGAAGCTCCCGGAATCCACTGTCTTCCGCACGATAGATGACGGTGCCGCCGCCCTTCGAGAAGAGCGCTTCGAGGGGCACTGCGAGCCCCTCCGTCACGTGATCGAGGACGATCTCGACGGAGGCGCCCATCCCCGGACGGAGCTTGATCTCCGGAGTCGTCACTTCGATGAGCGCGGCGAACACGTTCTTGCCCGGCACTCCCCCCTCCCAGGCGTCGCTGACCCGGCCGAGGTTGTCCACCGCCAGGACCTTGCCTCGCAGCTCTGTGGCGCCGATGGCCGGCACGCTCACGAACGCGGGCATCTCGGCCCTGACGCTCTCGATGTCCGCCTCCCCGATATCGCACCGGACCCACATCTTGCTCGGGTCGATCACGTTCGCCACGCGCCAATCCTCGTCGATCTCGTCGCCCGCGCGCCGCGGCCGTCTCCCTCCTCCCCCCTCCCAGGTCGTCTCGATGAGCGCCAGCCCGGAGACCGGCGCTCGAATGCTCACGCCGGCGAGCTGTTCCTCCGCCTCTTCGAGATCGCGCTGCCTCTCAGCGAGCTGCCGCTCGGCGCTGATCACAGAGGTGCCGAAGGCCGCCTCCGCCTGCTGCACTTCGAGCTCCGCCGTGCGAAGGTCCATCTTCTTCAGATCGAGGCTCGTCTCCGCGTCCGTGCGAGCCTGCGTCAGGGAGCGCCGCGCGTCTTCCAGCGAGAAGACCTTATCCCGGAGAGCGTCCTCCGCTTGCTCGACATCGGTGATCGGCACCAGCCCCTCCTCGCGGAGGCGCTTGCGTTTCTCCATCTCCCCGTCCGCGACGGCCACCTCCTGCTCGAGGAAGGCGACCTCGGCTTCGGCCTTCTCCACGGCCGCCTTCGCTTTGAGCTGCGCCAGGTCGCTGCTCTCTTGCGCCTTAACGAAGGCGGTGCGGGCGTTCTGGAGGCGCTTCTCGCCTCCGGCCCGCGTCTTGCGGACGTTCTCCTCCCCCTCCGCAACCTGGCTCCGCAGCTGATCCACTCTCTTCTGGACCTCGTCGGAGTTCACGGTCATGATGACGTCCCCGACCTCCACCCGCGTCCCATCGGGAACCACCGAGACGATCTGCGTGTCCGGAACCTTGCAGATCACCGGCACCGCGCTGGCGGCTTCGACGGCGCCCTCAACGGGGAGAACAATGTAGAACGCGGCGGCGATTACCTGGGCCGTCTCGACCGTTTGCAGCAACCCTTTGGCGTCATTGGACCGGGTCGTGGCCGCAACCGCGAAGAGGATGCCGGCGGCGGCGAGCGCGAGGAATGCCGCCGCGAGCCTGTGGGACAGGTGCCACCTGCGCTTCATGCCTCCTCGACCTCCACCTCGTTGTCCGGCTCCGGAGCGGGCATCGCAGCCAGCACCTCTCGCGCGTCGAGGCGATCCGTGACAGGCTCGTCGGCGATGATGCGACCGTCGCTCATCCGCACGACACGAGTGGCGTGCCGCGCGACCTGCAGGTCGTGGGTGACGATGAGTATCGTGACTCCTTCGCGGTTGAGCTGCTGGAAGAGGGCCATGATCTCCTCGCCGGAGCGGGAGTCGAGATTGCCCGTGGGCTCGTCCGCCAGAATGATCGCCGGCTCCATAGCGAGGGCGCGGGCGATGGCGACCCGCTGCTGCTGCCCGCCGGAGAGCTGGTTGGGCCGGTGGTGCATGCGCGTCTCCAGGTTGACCCGCTCCAGCGCCCGGACCGACACCTCCCCCGAGCGTCTCTCGTGGGCGTAGAGAAGGGGCAGGCGCACGTTGTCGAGCGCCGTGAGCCGCGGAAGCAGGTTGAACGTCTGGAAGACGAAGCCGATCTTCTCGTTCCGGATGCGGGAAAGGGCGTTGTCGTTCAGGCGGCTCACGTCTTCGCCGTCGAGCCAGTAGCGGCCGCGGGAGGGGAGATCCACGCAGCCCAACATGTTCAGCAGCGTCGTCTTGCCCGACCCCGACGGCCCCATGATGGCGACGAGATCGCCCCGGGTGACGTCCAGAGAGACCTCGCGGAGCGCGTGGACGGCGACCGGCCCCGTCTGGTAGTTCTTCGTCAGCTCCTCGGTGGAGACGACGATGTGATCGCCGGGCATCAGCTCGTCTCCCCGAGTGTGGGATCGCTCAGAGCGACGGACTCCCCTGGCTGCAGGCCTTCGAGCACGGTGACCGCCTTCTCGTTGCGCTCGCCCGTCTTGACCTTGCGGGCGACGAAGCGATCCCCCTTCTTGACGTAGGCCGTCTGTCCCCCAGACCTATCGAAGATCGCCTCGAGGGGCACGTAGATGGCCTTCGGAATGCGCTTCGAGATGAGCTGCACCTCCGCGTCGATGCCGGGCCTGAGGATCTCCAGGTCGGCATCCTCGATCGTGACGATGACATCGAAGACGCGGCGTCCGGGCAGCGAGTCCGGATCCTCCCAGGGCGAGGGCGTGTGCGCCACCGCTCCGATGGTGCTGATCTCGCCCTCGAACTCCCTATCGGGCGCCGTCTTGACCGTGATGGCGGCCTTCTGGCCGACCGTGAGCCCGCTGACCGCAGCTTCCTCGACTCGGAGCTTCACTTGGAGTGCGGAAAGATCCGTGACCTCGGCGATCCTCCAGCCGGGGCGCACCCGGTCTCCCTCCTTGATCGTGCGCCGGCCATTGTCGTCATACCAGAACCCCAGCACGACGACGCCTTCCGCGGGCGAGCGGAGCTCGCCCGCTTCGAGCTGGCCCTTCATCTCCTCGTACTGCTCCGCCGCCATCCGCGCGCGCTCCTTGGCCGACAGGACGGCCTCGTCGATGCGCTTCTCCGCCAGCTCCGCCTCGAACTCCGACTTCCCGATGTCGGCCTGCGACTGCGCCTTCTCCGAGGCGTGCTCCGATCCCAGATACTCTGCGTCCTTCTCCGACTTCGTCAGGGCGTGCTCCTGGCTCCGAAGGATTCGCTCGGCCTGCTCCATCTTCGTCTCCGGGACGATTCCGGTCTCCAGCAGCCGGGACTGCTTCCGGTAGTCCTGGTCGTACCACGTCACCCTCCACTGATCGAAGGAGACCTGGGCGCCGGATTGCTCCCGCTCGGTGAGCTGGGAGCTGGTCAGCACCTCCAGGGAGCGGAGGGTCCTCTCGACATCCATCTGAGCCCCTTCCGAGTCCCGGGTTCGATCCCGGCGTTCCTGCTCGACCTGGGCCGTCCGGTTCTCGTATTCCAGCCGCTGCCTCTCCACCTCGAAGCGGTAGTCGCCGGTGTCCATCTTGGCGACGACATCTCCCTCTTTCACCTCGGCGCCATCGTCGATGAGCCAGGTGACCGTGCGGCCGCTTCGGGGCGCCTTCACGAAGAGCACGTCGGCGCTTTCGAGCTTCCCCTTCCGGGCAATCCCCACGATGAAGGAGCCGTTCTTCACGGCCGCCGTTTCGATCCGTCCCGCCTCGCCCGTGCCGTGAAGCACGTCGAGGAGGAGCGTGACCTGCCACACAGCCAGGGCGACGGCGATGACGGCGAGAATGGATTTCACGCAGCGGCGGGCCATATTCAGTCGGTCGATCCTGTTTCCATCTCAGCGGTGTCATTCCCCGCGGCCGGGGCCTGCCCCCACTCGATCTCGGGCATGATGTCGAGACCTATCGCCACCCGAAGCCGCACGAGCGCAAGGTAGTAGCTGATCTTGCTGCTTGCCAGCGAGCTCTCGCTCTGTCTCAGGTCGTCTTGAGCATCGAGCAAGTCGCGGTTCGTCGCCAGCCCCTCCTCCACCATACGGCGCGCGATCTCCATGCTCCGCTGCGACAGCTCGACGCTCGCCGAGGCGATCTCCACGTTGGAGCGGGCCGCCTCCGCCGCCCTGACCTGACGCCGGACGTCCGCAGTCACTTGCTGCTCCAGGTTCTGCCTCGCCTGCTCCGTGACCAGCAGCGCCCACCGCGCCTGGCGCGCACTCTCGGTCAGCGAGCGGGACCCAATCGGGATGGAGAGATCCAGCCCGATGTTCCAGCTCCGTTCCTCCAGCCCGTTCTGCTGGCGCGACCACCCGCCGAACAGGTCCAGCGCCGGAAGCCGCTGGCTCCGCGCGATGCGCAGCCCAGCCTCCCGGTCTTCCAGGTCGATGTCGGCCAGTCGAATGTCCGGCTGCAGCTCGAACGCTTGCGCCACCAGAGCCTCCACATCGAGCGACTCGGGCTCGTAGGGGACGGCGGTGACGAGTTCCGGCATCGTGCCGACCTGCAGGCCCAGCAGCAGGAGCAGACCGTCCATGGCGTCCCGCAATCTCTGCCGCTGCGAGACGGCCGCAGCCTCCTCTCCCGAGAGGCGAAGCTGCGCCCGCCGCAGATCGATCTCGGGAATCAGCCCCGCTTCGAGACGGAGTCGGGCATCCTCGACGGCCTGCTTCCCCCGCTCCACGCTCGATTCCTGAATGGCGACCAGCTGCTGCTGCTCGACCGTGCTGAAGTAGGCGGAGATAACCTGCTCGATCAGATTCTGCCGGTCGATGAAAAAGCTGAGCAGGGCCGCGCGGTAGACGCTCCGCGCCTGTCTCACATCCTCGTAGGCAGAAGAGGCCGATCCCCGCCCCGCCAGCAGCGGCTGACGGAGACTTGCCGAAACCGTCTCCTCCGTCTCATCGGAGTCCAGGCGGCCGAGCTCCGCCACCACGGAGAAATCGGCCCCGGTGACAGCGGAATACGAGAAGGCGGCTCCCGCCAGTGAGCTATCGATCCTCTCGTCGTTTCCCGTGCGCTCGACCTGCCCGAACAGATCCAGCACCCATCGCTGGCGTGCAACGGACCAGCTCGACTGGGCGCCCAGAAGACCCTGGAGGGTCCGCCTGAATCCGAGGTTCTGCCGCAGACCGAAGCGGACCGCCTCTTCCAGGGAGAGCTCCGGCGGCGCCGGGGGAGGGGGGATAACCTGAAGGTCGCTCGGCGAAACCTGGTCCTGTCGCGCAGGTGCGACCTGTGCGACAGGTGCGACCTGCGCCGATGACGCTTCGGCGACGCAGAGCAGCACCACGCACAACAGAACAAGCGGAATAGCGAGGACGACCTTCCTGTCGCACAGGTCGCACCTGCCGCTAGACGTCATAGCTGACAATCCCATGCTCACCCTCACATGCAGGCGGGGCGCCTCGCCCCCACGGGGGTCCCGGCCGGCTTCCGGCGTATGCCCCCTCTCGGCCCCTCTTCTCGGTCCCATATATTAGACGTCAATCAAGGCCGATTCGTTTCGCGCCGCGAGAAATAAGCGCCGTTAGCGCGACGACGCGGCGATTCGCGCAGGACTCAAACCGGGAAATCGGACTGGTGCCCCGGCTGGCGCGCCCGACGGCCGACGCCAATCGGTAACGGGATCGGCAAGGCACAACCCGCTACGATCAACGGACCGCTGCCGACTCCGACTCGCCTCCGGCAGACTTCCCCGACAGCTCTCGCCACAGCAGTGTGAGGATGCCCGCGGTGTGCCAGTCGAAGTGGAGGCGGCTCAGCATGCGGGGAAGGCCGGTCCGCTTGGCGAGCCAGAACAGCGAATCCATGTCTCTGTCGCTGAGCGCGCCCTGAATTCGACGCAGCACGCGGCCCATGCGCTGCTCCGCGCCAATCCGGCCCGTCCACTCCGCCTCGTACCCCGAGAGCTGGTCGGCGCTGACATCGCCCAGGCGCAAGGCCCGATCGGCCGCCCCCACCGCCGCCTCCGCCCCCAGCAGACCGTAGTAGATGCCGCCGCTCGTCGTAGCCTTGACCTGGCCGGCGGCGTCGCCTATCACCAGCACTCTATCCCCATAGGAGGGAGTGCGAGGGCCGGAGGGAACCGCCCGGCACCGCATACGGGCACCATTGCTTCGGATGGCGCCCCTCGCCTCCAGCCTTTCGGCAAACCCCTTGAGCAAGGGCTGCGGCTGCGCCTGAGAAACCAGACCGACCCGACAGCCATGTCCGTTTGCAGGCACGGCCCAGGCGAATCCCCCGGGAGCCACATCCCGGCCGAAGTGCACTTCCACCCGGTCGAGATCCCCGGTTTCCGCAAAGAGCTGGGCGCCGAAGATGCTCGGCCCGGAACGCTCTGCAAGCCCCAACTGCTCCGTGATCGTGTCGTCCACGCCGGTGGCGGCAATGACGAGGGATGACCGAAAGGCGGCCGGCTCGCCCAGGCACCGCGCGGAGATCAGGATGGAGTCATCCCGGAGCGACACGCGCTCGACCCGCGTCCCCAGCAGGAAGCTGGCTCCCGCCGACAGGGCTTGCTCTCCCAACACATGATCGAATCGCCCCCTGTCCACGACGACGGCCTGCGCCTCCTCGGAAGAGACGACGAAGGAATCCCCCCCGGGAGAGACGAAGCGGGCGCTGGAGAGTTGCTCCTCCACGCACGCGGGATCCAGATCGAAGCGCTTGCAGGCCTCCAGGCTGATGATTCCGGTGCAGTGGACCGGCTCCCCGATTTCCGTATGCTCTTCCAGCACCAGCACCTCGTAACCGAGACGCGCCAGCTGCCGAGCCGCATAACACCCGGTGGGGCCTGCCCCCACGACGACAACGTCGTACATCGACGAGAGTCCTCCTGTGGATGATTCCAATCCCAAAGCGGCCACGGGAGAGATGACTGCAGAGGCCCCGGAGGCCTCCGGTGGACTATTCCCTGCTCTCTGTTTTCTGCACGCCGGCACCTAGCTCCTCCCCGCTGAGGGAGGACGCGGCACAGTTTCCGGAGAGTGAAAGGTCCGTTGGAGCCAGAGGCAGAAAGGACAGGGAAACCCCATGAGATGGCTTCGGGGCTCGAGGCTCGGAATATGAAACTGAGTTTCATGCCAAAAGAAGAACGCTTCTTCGAGCTGTTCGACGATCAGGCGCAGAACCTCGTCAGAGGAGCCGAACTCCTGGTTCAACTCGTTGCGGACCACACGCAGGCGTCCGGACTGAGGAAGCAGATCGAGGACGTCGAGCACGAGGGCGACATCACCACCCACGAGATCGCCGACCGGCTGAACCGCACTTTCATCACGCCCTTCGACCACGAGGACATCCACGACCTCTCCTGCCGCCTCGACGACGTGCTGGACAACATCGAGGCGACGGCCGATCGGATGTTCCTCTACGAGGCCGGCGAAGCCGGCCCGGAGATGGTGACGCTCGCCAAGGTGTTGGCGGACAGCACGAAGGCGCTCGCACACGCCGTCGAGGGCCTCAGCGATGTGAATAAGAATGCGCGGCGGATCATGGACCACTGCATCGAGATCCACCGGCTGGAGAACATGGGTGACGAGCAGAGCCGGCGCGCGCTCGCCGCCCTATTCAAGGGGTCCGACGCGCTGCACGCGCTGAAGTGGAAGGAGATCTACGACCACGTGGAAAACGCCATCGACAAGTGCGAAGATGTCGCCTCGATCCTCGAGGCCATCGTGGTCAAGCACACCTAGCGCCCCGCCAACATGGATTCAGCCTTCATCTACGTTGCTCTCATCTGCGCCGTTGCGTTCGCCTTCGACTTCATCAACGGGTTCCACGATGCCGCTAATTCCATAGCGACCGTCGTGTCCACCCGCGTCCTCCGCCCCAGCTACGCAGTGGTCTGGGCGGCTTTCTTCAACTTCGCCGCCTTCTTCGTGTTCGGCGTTCGCGTCGCCGAGACGGTCGGCGCGAAGCTGATCGACCAGCAGAGCGTCACCAACGAGTTGATTCTCGCCGCCCTCATCGGCGCCATCGTGTGGGATCTCCTCACGTGGTACATGGGGCTCCCTGCCAGCTCGTCCCATGCTCTCATCGGCGGCCTCGCCGGCGCGGCGCTTGTCCAATCGGGCACGGATGCGCTCATTATGCCCGGCCTCTACAGGGTGACGGCATTCATCGTGCTGTCGCCGCTGATCGGCCTCGTTCTCGGGTATGCTGCGCGCACGCTGATCAGCCGGCTCTTCTGGCACAGCTCGCCCAAGGCAACGGCCCGCCACTTCCGTCGCTTGCAGCTCGTTTCGGCCGCGCTCTATAGCCTGGGGCACGGCGCCAACGATGCGCAGAAGACGATGGGGGTCGTGGCGATACTGCTGTTCGCCAATGGCTACCTCGGAAGCACCTTCCACGTCCCCACATGGGTCGTCATCACCGCCTATGCCGCCATATCCCTGGGTACTATGGCCGGCGGCTGGCGGATCATCAAGACGATGGGCATGAGGATCACGAAGCTCCAACCGGTGGACGGCTTCTGCGCCGAAACGGCCGCCGCCGCCTCGCTCTTCGCAACGGCCGCCGCCGGGATTCCCGTGAGCACGACCCACACGATCACGGGGGCCATCGTCGGCGTCGGCTCGACGCGGCGATTGTCGGCCGTGCGATGGGGTGTCACCGTGAGCGTCGTGTGGGCGTGGATTCTGACGATACCCGGATCGGCGCTCGTCGCCGCCGCCGCCAGGTTGATCCTCTTCGCCTTTCGCTAGCAGCGCAAGAGGACCAAAGGCTCCGGCGGCCCAGCATTCCCCGGGCCGCCGGCCGCCATCTCACCAGTGGCCAAGCTTAGAGGTTGACCCTCGCCGCCCGCGCGATATCCGAGACCCCGATGACGATCGTGCTCATCGCCCCCGCACCGGCCGCACTCCCGTAGACGAACTCGATGTTCACCTTGGCCGCCGCAAGCTTCCTCGCCGCAGCGCCAAGAGCCCCGGGCTCGTTGGGCAGCTTCGCCACGAGCACCGGCTGCTGCACCACCATC
>Ga0307378_10009904_pt1 | contig 12461 bp, 24 predicted proteins | sample UN1MG_FD_202238 | JGI IMG/M metagenome (GOLD analysis project Ga0307378, IMG submission 202238) | Soil microbial communities from Risofladan, Vaasa, Finland - UN-1 | ecosystem: Environmental > Terrestrial > Soil > Coastal area > Acid sulfate soil | place: Finland: Risofladan, Vaasa | collected...
TCCTGCAACATGGCAATGAGCAGGAGGTCGGTGTCGCTGAACCGGTTATCGCCGTGCTCAAGCGTGCCGTTGAAGTCGTCTGGCCCATACTCACTCATTCATGAACCTGCCCCACGCCTTGTCCTGAACGAGCAGCCAGATGCCCCAGCAGCGACCACAGAACGCCTTGTCTGTTCCAGCAAGCTCGAACCACCCGCGTGACTCATCCTTGAGGCTCCTCCTGCATCTATGGCAGATCACGGGATGTTCCTCGCCATCCACAGCGACTGCTTGTTGGCTGCGAACTCCTTGTCGACCTCATGGAGCTTGTCGAGCTCGTCCTTGGCCCACTTGACGAGGTCGCCCGGCTTCTCAAGCTGGTGGTACTTCCTGTCGTCCTTGTCCGGGTTCTCAAGGACGCGGAGGCGCCAGCGCATCTCATTGACGAAGTTGTCGTAGGCCTTGTACCGCTCGGACAGGTGGACGCCATAGTGGATCGCTGCAGCCTTCAGGCCGCCCATGTACTCGCGAATGTCGCCGTCGCCGTCGCCCTCTCTCGTCTTACGGTCGATCTTCAGCGCTGTTTCGAGGTAGCGGATCTCCTTCTGCAGTTTCGTCAGCATGTCGGGGATCTCCGACCGCTCGCTGAACTCGATCTCCGTATACCCACAGAGGCGCCCATTGCCGTCGTACCTTGGGATGCGACCAGACATGCGCTGCATGAGCCGCCACGCCTCAAGCTCCGAGACGGCGAGCTGGCTCAACCTTGAAAGATCATTTGGCTTCGTGAAACCGTACTCGGCCTGCAGCCTGCTGATCTGCTCCTTGAGGTAGTCCTCCTCCGCCGGCGTCCCGAGGATGATCGTTCCACCGCCCGGGAGCGTCACCGGGTACTGGCCTATGACGGCATCGTCCTCTGTCTCTACGACGCGAACGTTCTCCGAGCCAGACTTGTTCCGAGAGTGCTTAGGAGCCCGAGACGAACCCTTTCGCGGCGCGGCCTTCTTCCCACCAGCTGATGCTCTTTCCTTGAGCTCTCTGCGCTCCGCAGCCGATAGACGCTGTGGGAGGCCCGTATCCGGGTCGAACTTGTAGTCATCACGTGGCTCCTCATCTTGGGTATCGCCGCTCAAGCCAGTCTCTCCCCTTTTGCTCCACGATGAATGCTACCTCCTCGGGCAGAAGCCAGTCTTGTCGCTGGCCCAATCTCCCTTGGTGGTACTTCGTGTGGCAATCGAAGCACAGTGGCATGCAGTTGGCGACATCGTCGCGCAGTGGGTCGCTCGGGTTGAACGATGACCTGTGCACGATGTGGTGTGCCGCAATCTTGTAGTAGCGGTTGGTCTTTGGGCAGTCTGGGTTCCTACAACTCCCTTCATCTCGTGCCTTCTCCTTGAACTCCTTCGCAACGGTTCTGGCCCGCTTCTTCCGGTCCTTGTCGCGCTGCTGCGACAACCTTCGGCGCGCGTTGTACTCGTCGATCCGACGATTCACCGTGGATACATCCCCCTGATCACCTTCGCCATCGCCTCAAGATGCTTGCCGTTCTTCACGTTCAGTCGCTCCACCGCGTAGCAGTACACGCGCTCTGATGGCGAGAAGTACGACGCCTTGGTCTTGTTCATCCAGAACTCCTTGAACGCCGTCAGGTCGCGCATTCCCTCCGCCCTGACATCTGCGGTGGTGAGCTCGCAGAGCATGTGCCTCTTCTGCCAGTTGATGACGAATGATGATCCGTCATTACCGTGTCGAAAATACCGAATGGACGGCATCTCCTCCTCTGGGTCGATCAGTGGTTCAGTCGAGCGGATCTGCGTCTTCGCGCCTGACCGGAGCGCGGCCCAGTCAAGCCCGCTGTCGATGTCGAGGAACCTCGTCTCGTGCGATGCGCCCTCGAACATGACTCACTCCAGCTCTGCGTGCCACGGCTCGTGGCCGTATGGGAAAACGATGCCGTACTTCTTCGCGGCCGCCGGGACGCCGGGGATGTCTCGCAGGTTCACCCTGTGGTTGTCCTGCCTGACCACGTCCGCTGCGTTGCCCGTCTCATGGTCTGATGTCCCGGGGCGCGCGGCGCGGCCGGGGCCATACTTGTTGAACAGGGCCTCCTGCTCCTCGAAGGTGCGCTTGCCGTAGTTGACGTGCAGTGGGACGCTGACGTCTCGCGCCACCTTGGCCAACGCCACCTGCAGCCCATGGTCAAAGTCGAGGTCGCCGGTGAGCCACTTCTCGATGAGACGGTTGTCGTCAGCGAGCTGGTTTGGGATCTCTTGGACCTTGACTTCGCGGCCCTGCTTGCGCAGCTTCGTCCGCGCAGCGTATGACTCGACCCTGCGGAACCGCTTCTTGCCCCAGACCTCTGCCTCTCGCCAGCCGGTGAGGTCGCGCTTCTTGACGAGGACCTTGTGATCGACTGCAACATGCTCATCAGACTCGACCCACGCCACGCTGCCAGTCAGCCGGAGGAACGCTGAATACCTCTCTGCAGACTTGCGCTTCAGGAAGTTGCCGCCGTTGGCCCAGCCGGGCTTCATGCGACGATTCGACTTGCGGTCTCGTGTCTCTGCGTAAACGTGGAACATGATTCACCTATGGTAGGGAGATTGATCCGTACGGGAACTTCTGGCCGACCACCTCAATGACGGCTAGGACGACGATCAGCCACGACACTTTGCGGTTTGTGCGGTCAGCCTTCTCATTCACGGGCACCATACTCTCGCCAAGGCTGATGTCAACGTGATCCTTCACGGCGTTGGAGTTCTTGGCGATCTGCGATTCGAGGTGTGCGTGCTTGTGGCGCATCTCATCGCGGAGAGACTCGACCTCTTTCGACGTAGTCTTCGTCGTCGCAGACGTCATGTGGACGTCATCGCGCATTGACTCGACCGTTTCGCCAATCCTCTCGACGCTCCGCTCTAGGCGGTTGTCGTTGGCCTTCAGGTGGTCGATGTCGTTTTGCGCAACCGACATGCGCGTCTCAATGGAGTCATTCATGTGGCCCCCAGCTTCAGGGGGTAATCTACGCCTACGGCTTACAGGCCCACGGCTGCCATCGGTTGTGATAGCCGTACGTCTTCATGGCATATCGGAAGTATCTATAGGCAGCCCTAGCCTGCGCTAGCACGGTGCGTCCATGCCCCCATCGGGCGCGCTCGCCGGCGCCCATCTGGAATGCGCCGACGTACTGACCATTCGTCGCTCTCGGGCTGAACCCGGACTCGCAGCGTGCGACACGGACAGCCTCTTCCCCCCACTCGCCGAACACCTTCCTGATGACACACTGCGCACTTCTGTCGCAGTGCCGTGCACGGTGCTTCTTGGCGACCTTACGGCACACCCTGTAGCGATGCCTGAACTGCGACAACGTGCGCGGATTTGACTTGACGGCACGCTTCTTGCAGTCACCGCCGGTGATCGTGTGGGCCTCCGCGATGCTCGTTACTGAACAGAGCGCAAAAAACAAAAAGCCCGCACAGAGCAGGATTTTGGTAGTCATATCAATGCTTCCCAGTAGATTACTTGGCAGACCCTACCACGGAGGACCGGCTTTGGAGTGGTACGACGACCGGGAATCGTTCCTTGGGGAACTGACCGCGGATGATGTGAAGGGTTCCCAGCGGAAGCTCGCGAAGAAGATGGGCGTCAGCAGGGGGCTGGTTGAGCGACGATTCAGGCGATGGGGGCTCACAACCACCGTCGGCAGAGACGATGAGATCACCAAGCAGCGGCAGAAGATCCTTGCCCTGTCAGAGGAGAACAGCGCCCTGAAGAAGGAGCTGAAGGCCCTCGACAAGAACTCCAACGTCATCTCCGCCATCACCGAGCAGATCGTTCCGTACGTCTCTGGGTGGCAGATGCCGAAGGTGAAGAGGCCAAAGCTGCCCAAGACCGCCGGCAGGCCAATCAGCCAGCTGCTGTCGCTCAACGACTGGCACTTCGGAGACGTCGTCAAGCCCAAGCACGTGCAGGGATTCAACGCCTACGACACGATCATCGCGTGCCTGCGCGTCCAGAAGGTCGTCGACGCGACCATCTCCGTTGCCAAGGACCACGCCGGCGGAGGCATCCCCGTTGATGAGCTCGTTGTCGTGCTCAACGGCGACATGTTCTCCGGCATGCACAACATCCACCCCGACGACGCTCTGGAAGAGGGGAGGGTGGTCTGGCAGATGGTCAACTGCGCGCTCTTGACAGGTCAAGCGATCTGGGAGCTCTCCCACCACTACCCGGAAGTCAGGGTCATCTGCCCGGCTGGAGACAACCACACGAGGAGCACCCGGCGGTCGCCGACATCATCGACGGCGCTGGAGCAGTCGTGGAGCACTCCCTATCACGAGCTCATCGCGTTCATGATGGCCAACCAGCCCCACGTCGATGTACAGGTGCACCCCGCGTATCAGGTGTTCTTCAACGTCAAGGGGTGGGAGTGGGCCGCGGCGCATGGCCATGGCACCAAGGGCGGTGGCGGGAACCTCGGATTCCCCGCCTACGGCATCTCAAAGGCGCACGCTGGCAACCTCGCCAAGACTGCTGCTCTGGCCAAGATGGTGCTCCGAAGGAAGGACCCGTCGTACGCGGACCTCGTCGGCGCGCTCTCCCAGCTGGTCGATCACACGCTCCTCGGCCACTTCCACACCAAGTTGTCGTTCGAGCATCTTGGGGGAGAGGTTCACATCTCACCATCGCTCAAGGGACACGACACGTTCACGGGGGACATTCTCTCGAAGCTCGGCAAGAGCGGACAGGCGCTGTTTTGCATCCATGAGGAGAACGACATCATGTGTCACCACCCCATCAACACGCAGCCGATCATGGAGCACGGAGACACGAGGTACCTCTTGGGCGCCGTCGAGGGGATCAAGCCAGCCGCAGAGGTCTGGCAGGAGTGGGTCACAGCTCAACGCTAGGCCCCTTGACCACGCTGGCTGCCACTGGCTCACCTGTCTCCTCAAGGCTGAATGACGATCCTTCCTTGTCGATGCACTCATAGAGTCCACCATACGTGCGAACGTCGAGCACACGCTCGCTGATGGGCTCTGACGCCATCTTGTGCGGAAGCGCGGCATGGGTCAGCAGGGAAAGAACGTGCTTCATGAACAGGACCGCCCAGACCGTGCGCGGCCCGACCGGCTCGACGTTGCCGCAGGCAGAGCAGTTGTGCTGCACCAACTCTCCGACCTGCTTGAAGTTCGCCAGCGCGTCCTTCTCGTTCTCCTCGCCGGCGCCCAGCGTGTAGTCGTGGCCCTTTGATTCGAGGATCCGGTGCTCGCGCTCCATGAGGTCTGCGACGATCTGGTTGCGGCGTGCCGTGTTCACGACAGGGAGCGTACAGGAGGGCGAAGATGCTGCCCCAGCCCATGGCAAAAGGCTTCGTGACGACCAACTGCTCCGTGGGCCGAGGCAGTCGCCAGAGAGTACATGAGGGGCCGCCCCCTACGCGTCACCAACGAGTCAATGACAGGAGCGGCCCCTCGACCAGAAAGGATGACCATGAAGATCTCCTCGCTTCACAGTGTACCAGCTTGTTGACGGTGGGAGGTCACCTTGCGATGGGTCGGCGGACTCGTCGGCCACGCCTTGTGGCTGAACACGCAGGGGCCCCGGGTTCCAAAGAAACCGAGGCCCCTGCGCCAGTGTGTCCGGCATAAGCCAGTACACTCTGCACGCCCATCAAGCGTCTTGCGCATCTAATCAGGTGCACATGACGCGGCACGGGCCGCACGGCTGACCACCGGCGCACCCTCGTTAGATGAGAGGGTGAAACCTTCCACGATGAGCCCACTGGGCGACCGCTTCGTCGCGCTTCGGCGCGGGGCAGACCAGCGAACCATCCTTGGTTGATGGCAGGGGTAACACGAGCCGTGGCCCTGTTGAGCTGGGTGTGATGGCTGACTGACAACTCGGACAGACCGGATGCTGCTTCCCTATCAGAGGGGGGCAGTGTGCTCGGCCTCCTCTCCAATCTGGAAACCCGGATGGGGCCGCCGGTGAGCATGCGATAATGCCACCATGAAAATCCTCATCTGCATGATCACGCACAACCGTCGAGAGTGGACCCGCAGGACGATCAAGTCGCTGCAGAAAACGGCGGTCATCCCACACACGCTGGTTGTTGTCGACAACGCCTCGACTGATGGAACCAGAGAGATGCTGCAGCGCATGAGCGACTTGGAGCAGATCGACTGGCTGATCCTCAACGAGAAGAACCGCTACCCGGGCGCTGCGTGCAATCAAGGGTGGAGGTCTGGCTTGGTGCACTTCGGTGGCTTCACGCACATCATGCGCAGCGACAACGACATGGAGTTCCAGCCGGGTTGGGATGTTCACGCCATGGATGCCTTCCGTGCGTTCCCCGAACTTGGCCAGTTCTCGTTGATGAGCGGCATGCAGCACCACACCCCAGAGGATCAGGCGAAGCACCAGCGACTCATGCACCGCGACGGGGTCTGCATCAACGTCAAGCAGCCGACCGTCAGCGGGCACGCAGTCTTCGACCTCAACACGATTGTCGAGAACAGCATTGAGTGGGTCGAGCACGACTGGAAGGAGTCCTCGCAGGAGGCCCCACGAATGTCTCTCGCCGTGCGAAACGCAGGCAAGCTGGTATGCCAGTCGGTGCCGACGCTGTGCAAGCACATGAGCCTAGGCGCCTACAGCGAGTACGAGGAGTACCACGAGGCGACGTTCAGGAGGCGCGGCGGAGTCATGTGGGACAGGTATCAGGAACGCCTCGCAGCAGAGCGCGACGGCAAGTACGAGGACGGACAGAGGGTCAGCCGATGAAGTGGGCGACATTCCGCAGGAGCTACGACAACCTGCCGATAGAGAAGCACCAGCAGCAGTACAACCAACTCGCCAACGAGAACGCCAACCAGCGAAGGTTCTCCGAGCACAAGGCCAGAGAGTTCCTCTCACGGGTGAGGCCGGCGCGGGTCATCGAGCTTGGTGGGTGGGACGGGGAGCTCGCCAGCATCATCTTGCCAGCAAGCGAGATTGAATCATGGTTCAACTTCGAGCTGTCAAGCATCAGGCCCGTCTGCGACGATGAGCGATTTCAGCAGATCGTCTCCGCCAGCTGGGCTTGGGACGACGAGAGGTTCATCGGAGACTGCTTCGTCAGCAGCCACTGCCTTGAGCACCTGTCCAACACACAGCTATGGAGCGTGCTTGACGCCCTCGACGCCGGAGGATTCACGTCAGCCTTCACACAGGTTCCGCTCCCCGCCGTGGGGAAGCCTGACTGGGAGCAGTGGCCCAACAGTGGGCACATCCTTGACATGAACGCGGTGGAGTTCGACGAGGCCTTCGTCAGCCGCGGGTGGGAAGCCGTCACCGGGGAGAGGCTCCACGGCGACCACATCAGCGGGTGGGTCAGGGCATCCGCTGGTTGAGCTCGCGCCCAAACTCCCACGCGTCCCGGCGACACTGGCAGCCCGGGCCGTTCTCACACCTAAGCACTCTTTCTAGGTGACCGAGGGATCCGCGAAGGGCGGACGCCGTCTCGATGAAAAGCTTGAGCGCATCACGATTCATGCCCTCGTCGATGATCTCTCTCGCGCGAGGAAACGATGACTCTGGCTCGCTCACGCAGGTGATGACATCAAGCCAAGGGTTCATGATCAATAAGGTTCGCGAACGTGCTTGCGGGCCGCGGTCTCCGCAGAGTCGCGCGTCGGCAGCTGTGCCGTCTCCCACCCACAGTTGCACCAGCTCATGTACATGTTGGCTCTGATCTGCAGAACGCTGGCCTTATGCTTCGTCAGCAAGGATGTCGAGCGCGCTGTCTGGGCAGAACGGGTTTGTTGGGAATCCGGCTGGCCGTGCTCCGAGGATTCCCGAGCCACAGGCAAACCGGATATTGTCGCGATGATCTTCGCCTTCGAGCCCTTTGCGTTCATCAACCTTCTCCTCGTCCATGATCACTCCCCGATTGCCTGTTCACATGACCATACACAATGGTCGGCATCGGGTGCGGTGGGAACGTCATGGCGCGCATGATCCGCTCTACGTTCGGGTCGCGGTGGTCGACGATGCGGTATGGCTCAAGGCTCTCCCGCGTGTAGTACCTTGCCGAGCGCTTGTCTTGAGGCTGGTTCGCGGCACGCACCTTGTATGAGTGGTTGTGCCAGATCTCGCGCGACTGGTACTTGAACAGCCCAAGCGCCGCAGCCTGCGCCCTGTTGTACAGCGAGAGGCCAGTGTCGTCGTCCTCAATCGCGATCCAGTCCACATTGATGATAGGACCAGTGTCGATCCCCTCATCAACGTAGTGGAGCGTCACACCATAGTGGGAGTCGCCATTCATGATGGCGTGCGCATACGAGTTGCACCCGCGGTAGTACGGCAGTGGGGCAGGGTGGAGGTTGATGACATCGCACTGCTCAAGATGGGGCTTGCGGAAGAGGAAGGAGGTCAGCACGGAGAAAACGATCTCCGGCCCCCTCTGGAAGACCTCGTCAGGAGAGATGTTGTCGTACCCCATGCGGGTGACCTCATCTTCCTCAACGACGTCCGTCCACCAGACCTTCTTCTCCTTCGGCGTGACCGACACCCCGACAACGTCGAAGTGTGGATGACGATCCAGATACTCCAAGCACCTGACGCCAAGCCATCGGCCACCAACAAACCCCACCTTGAGCATGACCCCTCCCCGGGTCTGACTAGGCTTCTACTGGATGCCCACCGGGGGCGTACAGCGACGGGCCAGCCGTGGGGACCGCCTCGTCCGCGTTCCAGTAGTAGACGGATGCTGACAGTGATCGGTCTGTGCCGATCCACTCAACAGCCTTGCCAGTCATGGATGCAACATTGCTGCCTGTGATGAGGCCGTAGACGTGCTTGTCGCCATCAATGTCGGCTCGGTAGAGCACGACGTAGGCGCCGACCTCAACAGTGAGACTGCGCAGCCTTGCGTTCTTCTCGGACATGGGTTTCTCCTGACTCGTTGACAGGAGGATTCTACAGGGTCAGTCGGCGATGCGCAGCGGTTCAGGGGAGGCTCCGCCCCAGACGAACCGACCGTTCTCGAAACGAACGGGCTCTACTCGTCCTCTGGGTCTTCGACGGGGTCCTCGACTGGTGGTTCCGGGTCTGGTTCCGGAGTAGGGTCCGTGTCCTTTTCGACCTCGGATCCCTTCGTGTCGAGGGCCGCTTCGATTGCCGCGACGAAGTCGTTGACTGGTGCCTTGCTCGGGCCAATGCCGGCCAGCGAGCGGATCACCGCTGCCATGGATTCCTCGTTGCTCGAACGCGGGGCTGCAAGAGCCCGCGCTGCAATCACTATGTGGTCCTTGCGGATCATGTTCTTGCGCCTCCTGCAACATAATCTACGCCCCGGGGGCTTCCTCCTGCATGTCGAGCCACTCATGGAGAGGCTTGATGGTGGTGGATGTTCATCACGAGATGAAGCCCGTCCACGTCGGGGGGCGGGTCTCCGAAGCAGTCGTCACGTAGAGGAAGCCGGAAGTTGTCGCCTTGATCGAATCAGACCTCTCGACCTCCCCCTTCAGCTGGCGGATCTCCGTTTTCAGCTCGCGGACCTGCTCTTTCAGAGCATTGTTGCGCTTCTTGTAGTAAGCCAGCTTCACCGCCTCCTGACCAAGCCGGTGAATCTTCGTCGGGCCGTCGGGCGCCCCATGGTCGTCCAAGAAGTCCCCATACAACATGACCTGTGATGCTTCCCCGGCCATCAGCTGAACCGATACTTCATCCGGGAGCACTTCGTGCAGCGCATCCGAAACCACAGCATCTTGGGCTTGCTGCCCATGATGTTCATTCTGTACTCGTCGAAGAACACGTAGTCGTGCTCACACCCGACTCGGTGCTTTCGACGGGCCCTGATCCTCCTGCTGTCAGCTCTGTCCTCGGGGTGTGAGAGGTAGGGGATCATCCGCGGATCATCGTCGAAGTGGTTGCAGTCCCGGTCGCACGTGTGTGCGTCAACGTCTAACTCTGAATCATAATCCTTGATCGCATCATCATCGTCTGATCGGCGCGGCTTCTCGGTGTTGTCGCCGTTGCCAAGATAGCCATACCAACGCTTCCAATCCGTGAACCGCCTGTCGTTACCCAACGCCCCGCAACCTCCAGTAGTGCTTGTGTCGCCGCAGGATCCTGTCCATCAGCGTCGGCGCGGGACCGTCGTATCTTTCGCGGGCAACCCATTCAGCATCATCGGGGATGTCGATCACCTTGAACTCTCCACAGTCGCACTGGAACACTGCTCGATTACCCATCGTCCACCTCGCAACACCTGCATGTGCACGTGCACGGTACGTCAACGATCTCATCAGGATCAGTGTGGTGCTGGTCGTGATCGCACACCCTCACCATGAGCGACGACGCAGCGCTCGTGTCGTAGGCCCACCTTGTCGGAAACATGCGCATGTGGTGATCAGACGGGTGGTGGATGACGCATCCCCTCCCTTGGCACGCAGACGCTCTATGTGTCCCGGAGACGCCCTGCCCGGCGCCGGTGAGGTAGATGTCCTGATCTGTTCCGTGCATGATCATTCCATCAGGGGGGATCTCGTGCGGCTCAAAGGCTGCGACATGGCGAACATCACCGCCTCCGTAGTGAAGGTCATCCTCGACCGCCACCACCAAGAGCGACGGCTCGGTTTCTCCGCCACCCCTCCACTGCGCGGAGTGACCGCCACCATCGAGGAGCTCCAACAGGCGCTCGACGTTGCGGCGCGAAAGAGTGACCTCAACCACGCTGTGCCTCAATAGGCGGTGAATCTTCTTCTGGGTACTGACCTTCAAAACGGGACCATCCCAACGCTGCACCGCGGGCACTCGGAGAAATCATCAAGCTCTGCGCAGACGCCCTCCAGCGAGTCCCAGCACGAAAACTCGCTTCCAACCTCGCGAAGGACGTCGCACCCACATGAGCGGCAGACAGGCTTCAGCATCGTGACACCAACCGCCCTCCACCACTCCATGGCACTTGGTTGCTCAACCTTGCTCAACCTGTCTATTCTCACTTCGTTATCGCCCTCCTGATGATGCGCACGGCCTCGTCAGCATCATCCCTGCTCCAGAAGTCGAAGCTCCGGCCATCCTTGTACGGGCGGCGCACGATTGGCTTTGGCACGAGATGCCTATGCCTCGTCCACGTCATCCACGATGTTCTGGCCTTCTTCACGATGTATGAGGCGTTCACCAGACCAAGGGTCACCGGTGCGAGCTCGTGCATGCGCAGGATCACGTCGTTCTTCGGGTACAGGCGGATGTTGGACTTCTGCCAGTGCGGCTTCACGTCCTTCATCAGCCACCGTGCATGGACGTCACTGCACTCGTAGAGCCGCGCGATGTCCTCCGTCGACAATAGCCGCTCGCCGGAAGAAGTGAAGATCCCCGTCACTCGCCGGCGCTCCATGCGCGCATCCACCGCTTATCCTTATCGGAGAGCGATGGGGAGATGGACTCACTGATGTCATCAGTCTTGAACTCTGCGGGGACCGGGTATGGAATCCTCGGTTGGTTGCCGCCGGGCTTCTGGCGCTTCAGGTGGAAGCACAGCTTGCGCCAAAGAGAGGCCGTTGGCTTTGGGATGTTGAAGTCGCTGACGATCTCGTTGATCGTTGGAACACGCCCCCTCTCCTTCGCCGATTCGCGGAGGGCATCCCACCGGTGAGTCCACACCTCGTGGCTCCGCTCCTTCCTGATGCGCGTTCGCTCTGCTGCCTCGGCCCGGAAGCGATCCCTGTGCCGCCAGTAGTAGCGACGGTTCCTTATCCGGTGGTTGGCGAGCGCCTCATCAGTGCTTGAGTAGGCGCGGCACGAGGCACACGTTTTGTAGTCTGGATCATCATTCATGCCACCACAGCGCGAACACATCATTGGGTCCTCCACATCCGTTTCGAGGACTATACCAACGGGCTCAACCACTGGCGTCACAACGGCTCGTTGATCTCTTCCTCAAGCTCGCGACAGGCATCGGACCTGATCAGGCGGTCGACCTTGCTCTCTGTGATCTCCTTCGAGCCGCACTCCCACCTGATCGGGGATGAGCTGCGAAACAGCGTGGGCTTCGAGCCGCAGAACTCACACAGGTCATCCGGCATACAGCGCCGCCGGGATTGCAATGAACGCACCTCCGATTGCGGTGATGATCAGGCCGCAGAAGAATGTCCTGAAGCCGACGTACCCATCAAGAAGGCATATCACCGACCAGAGGACCGACGGCAGGACGGCTGCGATGATGTATGGGCCGAGGTAGTTCATGAGTCATGCCCCTCGCTCGTCTTGCGTGCATCCTGCCGCGAAGATGGTGGTGATGGCTAGTGCTGCTAGCGTCTTGTTCATGGTTGCTCCTTCGGTCTTATACGTCTGTTATCCGGGGTTAGCTGGTCCGTTATTACCGATTGCTCGTAGCTTCTCGGCTACGTTGTGCAGCTTATGCCAGTCAACGCCGAACTCGGAGAACCGTAGGATCGCTTCGGCCATCTCGGGTGCGAGGGCATACAGTTGGTGGTGCG
>Ga0307378_10009908_pt1 | contig 12457 bp, 17 predicted proteins | sample UN1MG_FD_202238 | JGI IMG/M metagenome (GOLD analysis project Ga0307378, IMG submission 202238) | Soil microbial communities from Risofladan, Vaasa, Finland - UN-1 | ecosystem: Environmental > Terrestrial > Soil > Coastal area > Acid sulfate soil | place: Finland: Risofladan, Vaasa | collected...
TCCCGAGAAGGCTAACGGTCCGCGAGTGTGCCCGACTCCAGTCGTTCCCTGACGAGTTCGTCTTCCCGTTCACGACCCAGCGCAACCTGACCTTGATAGGCAACGCAGTCCCGCCCATCGTCGGTCATGCCGTGGGCACCGCGATCGCCGAGTTCATGGCGGCGGCCAAGAAGCAGGGCAACAAGAAGAAACAGCAGGCGCCGCACGCGGAGGGCAAACAGACTCCCGAGTCCCCGACAGCGGACGAATCCATGGCGGCGAAGCCTATCCGTAGGTACGCGCAGTCCCTGCTCTTCGACGCCAGCTAGTTCAGGAACGGAGAACCACAACAACCATGCCTCCCCGGGATCCCGATCACAGTCTGAGGGAGGTATCGCCGGGGCGGTATAGCTCAGAGGTAGAGCAGCTCACTCGTAATGAGCAGGTGTGAGTTCGACTCTCACGAACTTCTCACAAGGAAGCCCGCGACTTTAGTCGCGGGAGGAATTGCAGATTCTTGTTGACAAGACTACCCGATTGATATAAGTTATCAATATGAAAACAACCGTAAAAATCAAACTTCTCCCGACAGGCGAGCAAACAGTCTGCCTCAAAGAGACTCTTAGGATATTTAACGAGGCATGTAACGATATTTCTAGGATCGCCAGACAAAATGGGACTACTTCCAAATATGATCTTCAAAAGCTTGTCTACCACAGAATCAAGAAGCAGTACAATCTTACCGCGCAAGCAGTAATCAGAGCCATCTCCAAAGTAATCGAAGCTTATAAGAGAGACAGAACCAAACTCTGCGTGTTCAAACCTTATTCTGCGATGGTTTACGATCAACGAATCCTCAGATTCAAAGGTTTGGATGCTGTAAATCTTTGGACAATCGATGGAAGACAGGACATCTCCATGATTCTTGGTGGATATCAAAAAGCAAGAATTGACAGGGTTAAAGGTCAGGTAGACCTGTTGCTTGTCCAAGGAAACTTCTATCTCGTTGCAATCATGGAAACTCCCGAAAAGCCTCCAGTAGAGACGGACGATTTCCTTGGGGTAGATCTGGGAATCTATAACATAGCTACGGATTCTACGGGCAAAAGATTTTCTGGGAAGAAAGTAGAGGCCGTCCGCAGGACGTACAAAAAACGACGTTCGTCTCTTCAAAGCAAGGGTACGCGGTCTGCGAAACGCAGACTCAAGAAAATTTCTAGCAAGGAGAAGAGACTCAAGAGAGACGTTAACCATCAAATCAGTAAAAAGATCGTTGAGAAAGCCAAAGGCACACGTTCTTGCATCGTTCTCGAAGATTTGCAGGGGATCAGCAAGAACGTGAAACGGTTGGGTAAATCTCTTCGATCCATGATCAGTAGTTGGGGATTTTTTCAACTCAGGAGTTTCATCGAATACAAAGCAAAGCTCTGTGGAATTCCTGTAGTGATCGTTTCCCCAAAAAACACTTCTAGAGAATGCAGTGTTTGTGGGTACACAGACGAAAAGAATCGTCAGACTCAAGAAGTGTTTAGATGTCTTAAGTGCTCTCATACTGAACACGCTGACTCCAACGCTGCAAAAGTCATACGAAGTAGGGCTTTAGTCAAAAAGCCTATTGTAGCGAGCGCTCTTAGCTTGAGTGCTTAGTTACAAGCCAGCGACTTTAGTCGTTGGTATTTGACTACCGCCTCCATATCTAAGAAAAGCCTTGAAAGGAACGGTGTACGTTGGTAGAGTCGAGTCCCATGAGGTTCCCGATACTACAAGATTATGACTATCGGAGAGATTGTTATAAGCATCCTCATTTACCTGAATACCCACAATCGGTGCCGTGGGATCTAGTAAAGGCTCATGAGGCGCAGATAGTTAGTAATCATGATGGTCAGAGTCTTGAATGTTTGGCACAGCGCGGTGGCCTTACTCCGATTGAAATCGTCATGGCAATTGAAGATAGCAATCCAGCGAGACCTACCGGGGCTATTAGCTACACAATGATGGGAGCCATTCACGAACTGGAGAGACACGTACGAAAGCTTAAGGTATAAGAGATCAGTGGAGGCTGTCCGACTCCATTCTCCGCATCCTACCCGCACCTGGGCCAAACTGGTCGGGCAGCCCTCACTGATTTTTTTGGGGTAGACTCAAATTAGTTTTAGTATCATCTATGTAGAGATGCGTCTGTGGCCGATTTGGTAAGGCAACTGCCTCTAAAGTAGTAAATGCGGGTTCAACTCCCGTCAGACGCTCCAAGGAAACTAGGACTAATGACCATAGACTTTGATGAAGTGAGAGAAATGGTCGTAATAAACGGAAAGAAGTTTAGTATACACTTCTTTGATGCCCTCATAGACCCGGATGAGAGTTGGCTATATCGTTTCCGTACGATAGACAACGAGATTGTGATTGAGCGTGTTATACAGATGTGTCAGGAAACTATTACTTCGGCAAATAGGACTCATTAAGGAGAAAGCTATGGGATTCACGTAGGTAGCTCGTCATTTCTACGTACTAGTTCGTTCCGATCTTCCGATGGCTCAGCAGATTGTTCAGGCCGTTCATGCCGCCCATGACGCGGGTAGATTCTTTTCTAACTACAATGATACTGTGTCTTCAGTGGTGGTCTGTAAGACTCCGACTGAAGACACTCTTCTCCATGAAGCTGACAAGCTAAAGATGCGTGGCATTAGAATAGCCATTTTCCACGAGCCAGATCGTGGAGGTGAAGCTACCGCTCTTGCTACGGAATCGCTCAATGGTGAGCATCGTCGTGCCTTCAATAAGTGGAAATTGTGGAAAGGAGAATAACGATGCCATTCTATTAGGCAGCACGCGGTCCACCGAATGTGATCTGAGTTCGTTTATTCATTTAACCACATTCGAAAGGAGTCCTGAAATGGACATGGATCGTGAGACGTACTTAATGGGTCGAGCCGCACTGAAGCAGAAGATCAAGGCACTATCGTTTGAGCAGACTCGGGCTAAGGTGTGTCTTCGGGTGATTCGAAAGATGCTATCAACGCCGGAACAGGGCGCGGTAGCTCTGAAGGTTGGTGGTTATAAGGGTGGAGAAGACGTACCAAAGCACTGGACCTGTCAGTGCCGTCGCACCGAGATCAGCGCGTATCTGAACGTGTACGCGAAGATCCGTGGTAAGGAGCCGCAGCACGGATCGAAAAAGCATTATCTTGGCATGTACAGCCAATATTTTGAACAGGCTCAGGTGATGTTCGATGAGGCCGCCTCTACGGCTGTTATTGCCTAAAATGGACGAAAAGCCCTCGGCTAATCCGGGGGCTTTTCTTTTTTCATTTTACCAATATTCCTTGACGAAACAATATTTGTTGGCCATACTGATTTGAGTATTCACGTAGCATTCTTAGTATTGGGTTAGGAGGGTCTTATGGCAGCGGTAAAAGTTCCGCAACGTATGGGTCAGGGATACGCCGGTCTCGCTCGGCCTCAGTCAGATAATATGTATAGTGTCTCAGATGTGATGAACCAGATAGCTCAGAATCTTGAGGATATCGTGACATCATCCCAGTTGACCAACTTCGCGGCGTTCAAGGCTGCGATGGGGGCCTTAGATATGCTCGAAAAGTCAGATGACTCAAGGATCTAGCTTGTTCGTATGGGAAGATTGAGTGAGAGTTAAGCAGTGATCCCAAAGAGGATACACTTCATTTGGATTCAGGGCAGAAATAATATTCTACCTGAGTACAGACATTGTGTGGATTCGTGGGCACCAATGCATCCTGATTGGGAGATTATAGTTTGGGATAGAGAAACACTTCCAAAGTTGATGAACGATTGGGTCTGGGAGTTGGATAATCCTACGCTACAATGTGATATAGCTCGCATCGAGGTTGTACACGCGTATGGAGGAGTATACTTCGACGCGGACACTGAATGCCTAAAGCCAATAGATGATCTGGTAGGAGATCTTGACGCATTTGTTTCTATGAGGAATAGGATGGTAGTCGAGAACAGCGCATTTGGAGCGACGCCGGAACATCCGTGGCTGAAGGATATGTTGATGCTATTAGAGTCGGAACAGCAGAAGATCCGCCGGGTCTTGGATATTGATAGGGTGATCCTCAAAAACGTAAAGAATCATCCGGAGCTTACTGTGTTACCGTTCCATGTATTTAACACGGGTAATAGTGAACGGGATCGAGTAGAGTTGCATCATAAGGCTCACGCAATTCACCACAGGTTTAGCTTGTGGATGAAAGATGACGAGAGGTATGTGGAGTTTTATAAGCAGGCAGAAGGGGTAACGCGATGATAAATATTACAGTTGGACCGGCGGGTGATCAAACTACGATGATGGCCGCACTAGCTTCACTTGGTGTGACGTTGACGGATGATGTAACGATTACGCAGGAAGGCGTGACGACGGAGACAGCGACTTCTAACATAACCATTGCTCTTGCTGGATATTCTTTGGTGATCACGTCGGATACGCCTCATAACGGAGACCCACTTGTAGGGCATATTTCAACAGTGACAGGTACCAACGGTCTCTATGTGGGCCTCATCTTGACGGGTACTGGATCATGCGAAATCATGAATCTCAATGCGGTAGGGGACGTTGGAGCCTTTACGACTCTCAGGGCGATTAACGTTCAGACTGCGGGGCCTGACGTATCATGCCATGATTGTATTGTAGACTTGTCACCTGTATCAGGCATTAGTAGCTATGCCTATCAACTCCAAAGTAGCTCGGGGGCAAGCGGTTCTACGGATATTAATATATGGAACTGCGTGGCCAAGGGAGGCGTTAATGGTGGTGGTGGATCATTCTACCTCCTGAATGGATACCCAGGAGTAGTCACGATAGAAAACTGTTCGGCACAGGGTGGAGGCCAGAACTACAACTTCTCCGGCCACGCAATTATAGCGACGAACTGTGTTGCAATTGGTGGAACTGTTGACTTCATAGGACACGGCGGAGCGACTGGCACGAATAACGCATCTGAGGACGCGACCGTTGCCGATGGGAACTGGAGTTCAGGAACTGGTAACATTGGAAGCATTACTCCAGGAAATGAATTCCTTTCAACGTCTATGCTGAGCACCAACTATTTCAAAGTTATTACTGGTAGGTCTCTAGCTGATGGTGGTGTAGCCGTTGCAATAGCCGCGAACACTACAGGTATCCGTGGAACTGTTAGACCACATAACACTACGCTTTACAGCATTGGTGCAGATGAGTACTTAGCTATTTCTGCTCCTACTATCACATTAATTACTCCTGACAACGGTAGAGAAATCGGCATAAGCCCAGTTACGATTGATGGAACTAACTTTGTTGATACTCCTACTGTAACATTTGATGGGGTTCCTGCTACGTTTATAGTGCTTGTGGGACCTACTCAGATAACGTGTGAAGCTCCCGCTGGTACTCCTGGTGCCATTGATGTAGTGGTAACAAATCCTGACACAGGAACTGTTACTGAGGTTGGTGGGTATACGTACAATGCTACTCCTACCATCACGTTGATCACTCCTGACAATGGCGTACAAGCAGGTTCAACTGCGGTTACGATTGATGGAACCGGTTTTATTGACGCTCCTACTGTAGAGTTCGATGGAGTTCCTGCTACCAGCGTAGTATTCGTAGGGCCTACTCAGATAACGTGCGTGTCACCTGCAGGTATTGGTGTTGTTGATGTAGTAGTAACTAATCCTGACTCGGGAAGAGCATCAGCTGCTGGTGGGTACGCATATATCTCCATTCCTACCATCACATTGATCACTCCTGATACTGGTGTGCAAGCTGGTGGAACGGCAGTTACGATTGACGGAACTGAGTTCCTTACTGCACCTACCGTAACGTTTGATGGAACCCCTGCTACGAACATAGTATTCGTAGGAGTTACTCAGATCACATGTGATGCACCTGCTGGCATTGGTGTTGTAGACGTAGTAGTAACTAACACTGATACAGGAACTGTGACTGCTGCTGGTGGGTACGCATATATCTCCATTCCTACCATCACATTGATCACTCCTAACGATGGTCCAGACACTGGTGGAACGGCAGTAACGATTGATGGAACTGAGTTCCTTACTGCACCTACCGTAACGTTTGATGGAGTTCCTGCTACCAGCATAGTATTCGTAGGAGTTACTCAGATCACATGTGTATCTCCTGCTGGTACTGCTGGTGCTATAGACGTAGTGGTCACGAACACTGATACAGGAACTGTTACCTCTGCTGGTGGGTATACGTATATCTCTACTCCTACCATTACACTGATCACTCCTGCTAGAGGACTGCGTGCTGGCGGAACAGCAGTTACGATTGATGGAACTGATTTTGTTGCCACTCCTACCGTAACATTTGATGGAGTTCCTGCTACTAGCGTAGTATTCGTAGGGGCTACTCAGCTGACATGTGTATCTCCTGCTGGTGTTGGCATTGTTGATGTGGTGGTAACTAATCCTGATACGGGGGCAACTACATCTGCTGGTGGGTATACGTACATTATCCCCACTGTAACGTCAGTTACTCCTAACGACGGACTACGGGCTGGTGGAACAGCAGTTACGATTGCTGGAGCTGACTTTGCTGCCACTCCTACCGTTACGTTCGGTGGAGTTGCTGCCACGAGCGTAGTGTTTGCAAGTTCTATTTCTCTAACATGTGTAACTCCTGCTGGTACTGGTGTTGTCGATGTAATAGTGACAAATCCTGACGCTGGAGTCGGTACTCTTGCTGGAGGCTACTCATACGGAACAGTGCAGACTGATCTCACTGTATCATCGAGACTTGGCGATGGTATGGCTGGAATCTTCCGCTCTAGCCCAGACATTGGGGACTTGCTGAATCAGATCGCGATTAATCTCCTGTATATTCAGACGGCTTCTCAGAACGATAACTTTGCTGAGTTCAAGTCCGCGATGGAAGACGTTACTATGCTCAGTGGTTCGGGAGCCACCGTTATTGATCAGGTGACGATACCTAACCGGATGGGAGAAGGCCACGCTGGTATGACACGTGCAGGTTCGAGCAACAAGTTTGGTTCACGCGAGGTGCTTGACCAGATTGCTGCGAACTTGGACGCGATGAAGACTGCATCTCAGCTGACTGACTTCGCGGCATTCAAGGTGGCGATGGCAGCTATTTCACTGCTCTTGAAGTCGAACGACTCAAGGATCTAGCGCATCTGTCACGAGTAGGATAGTACGGTGACGCCGTTGGGCATAGCTCAGCGGCGTCATCTTTTTGCTTGACTTGATAGCGATGTCATGGCATTTTGTGGTTCGTATATTGAGAGTGGTGTTAGATGTGTGTCTAACATCGCGAGAAAAACCCCCTAATAGGGGGTTTTTCTTTTGCTTTGGATTGACTACTTAGCTATTCAGATCGTTAATAGTAGGAGACAGAAATTCTGAAAGTTCTGTTTGACAGTGAACGATGCTCATGCCATATTAGGGATACTGAAGTACACGCAAAGAAATGGGCCGATGTTATGTACAGAATATCTGGTTGGTCATATAAAGGGAAGCGGTTGGAAAGCCACCTGATGTCGGTGGATACCTTCGCGGGTATCCGCATAATTAATCAGGAGAGCCTCCCAGTAGCACCACCCTCCTGACCGATCCAAACTAGGGCTTAGGATCGGCCGGGAGGCAAGACCTCTCGGCCTTTTCTTTTGGAGAGACTTATGAGAGTCAATCCGCAGAAAGTGATGAGGAGATGTAGATGCAAAGTTCGGAAGTGTTTGAATCTGGAAGTATCATCCGCCTATTGTCTAGAGCATTTCTTGAAGATGCTCGACAAGGCAGAGACAAGGGCATGGAAGTCCAAGTTGTCAGTAGAGTAGAGTTCGGGGGCTTAGCTCAGATGGGAGAGCGCCTGCCCTCTGAGACGAAGGAGAACGATAAGGGCTGATCGTCCAAAGGGAGGACGCAAGACTGGCAGTCTTGCAATCCGGGTTCGAGTCCCGGTCGGTCCATTTCCGGGTCGCGGAGTCAAGGGGACCAACCTCTTTTGCACGGAGGCTGTGACGGGTTCGATTCCCGTGCGATCCAGCTAATGATCGGGGGGTAGCTTGGAGGATGCGGCTAACCAGTACGTTCGATGGGCCTATGAACTTGGGTATCGAGTAGACGCTGTATGTTGCCTCAGGAAAGACGTACGCGGGGGCATGGTGACAACGAGAGCACGCTTCCCTCGCACGGAAGAGATCAGGGTTTGACTCCCTGTGCCTCCACCACAGTATAAGTCCAAGTGATTGGACAGGAGTGCTATGAAGCCGATTTGGTGCGAGATCATCTTCAAGGACTCATCGACGCCGAAGCGGTTTAACGACGTTCGCCGAATGTACACGAAGGGCGAGATGTGGTGCGTAGAGGTGCCCGAAACAGATGATGAGGGAAGGCCTATTGTCATGGCCTACCCGCTAACTAGCATCTTTTCGGTAGCGAGGCCTCACCCGGATCACGTCGGAAGTGCGCCACGAGAGATGTGGCCGACAAAGAAGCCGAAGAAGAGAGGGAAGAAGAAATGATACCGGATCTGTTTGTGGTGCGTCAGAAGCGATTGCCTGATGGTACGGTTCCGATTAGAGACGTGATGAATATCGGAGATCCAAAAGGTCCGCTCTTCTTTGAAGAGGCGTTTCACTCAGAAGAGGATGTTCGGGCGTGCCTTAAGCGGTATCGCGACGGTAACGATACATCGATGGTAGGCTATCGTGTCGTAGTATCAGAGATGAATGAGCTGGAGGATTAAAGAAGCGTGTATGGTGTTTAACGGCTAGCATACGAGGCCTCCAACCTCGCGGTGCGAGTTCGAATCTCGCTACACGCTCCAGAAACGAGGCAGTCCTATGGGGATTACGGTTCCAGCGTTGGTTGGTGTAGGACTTGCATTAGTTATAGTGGCAGTATTAGCGATTCATGCGTGGCGTGCAGAAGGAAAGTGATGGCCCTGTAGACGAACTGGCTAAAGTCACCGGGCTTTCAATTCGGAATTTGAGGGTTCAAGTCCCTCCAGGGCTACCAGAATATAGGTAGGTGACACACAGCCTACCACTAGACGTAGCTGCTCTTTGAAAATAGAATATGGCTCGTAGCAACACTCTGAGCGCGGAGAGGAGGTGAGAAATTATGCTCCGTTATCCGAACGTCGGAGACGTTGTTGTGTACCACGACACTAGTGGTGTAGGACACACTGCTTTTGTCACGTGCTACCATGGTCAGGTCGATGAGGCCGGGGAGTACACAGGTAGGATTGGATGCGTCAATCTTGTCTTCGTCAGTAGCGACGAGAATCGCCAGGACGGCTATGGACGGCAGATCGAACGTTTCAGTTCGATTTCCTATGTAGCTGACTGGTACGTTCACGGGAACTATTGGCGATGGCAGGAAGATAAGCCTAATCCCTACAAGGAACCAGCAGCGTCGTAGTGTCACGGATCGGGAACCCAAAAGGAACCTGTGAAGGACGCACCGAATTAGGAATCCGCGTTCAGAAAAGATGTATGCCCCTATGGTGAAATGAATATCACGGCTGTCTTCTAAACAGCAAGCCGAGGTTTAACTCCTCGTGGGGGTGCCACGCTCCCGTAGCTCAATTGGAATAGAGCGTCTCTTTCCTAAAGAGAAGGTTCCCGGTTCGAGTCCGGGCGGGAGTACCATTTGTCCCATTCGTCTAGCGGCAGGATTTCAGATTCTCAGTCTGAAGACAGGGGTTCAAGTCCCCTATGGGATACCACAAGAAATGCTTCCAGCGTACAGGCGCAAAGGTCTCGGGAAGCAAGAACCGAGATCAAGGCTATAACGGGTGAAACTCCCTACGGAAGCGCCAGATTTTCCGGGTGTAGCTCAATTGGATCAGAGCCTCCGACTTTTAATCGGATTTATGTGGGTTCGACTCCCACTGCCCGGACCATTACCAACAAGGCGATAAGAGGTGTTATATGAGTAGGCCGCAAAAGCAGGAGGTAGTTAAGCGGATTCAGAGTCATGTAGACTTACTGGATCTAGAAGGATCAGCAGAAGAGATCTTCAAGGTGCTCAAGGACGCTGAGAAGGAGATCATTGATAAGGGCTTTCATAGCGTAAGGTTCAATGTTGAGAATGACTACGATAGCTCCTACCTCGGAGTTGAAGCTGTTCGCATGGAGACCGATGCAGAATATGCTAGGCGTCTTATCAGAGAAAGAGACGCTCGCGCAAAGAAGAAAAAGATGAAAGCACGCAAGGAAGAGACGGAGCTTCAGTTGTATGGGTGTTTGAAAAAGAAGTTTGGAAAGTAGCCCTGGCTTGTCCAGGCGAAGAGCAGTGGAGGAATAGGTTCGAATCCTATCCGGCGACGACCGTGTAGTGTTATGGGTAGCACGCCACTATAATGCCTCCGTGGTGAAACGAATATCACGACAGTCTTCGAAACTGTAGTTAGGGGTTTAATTCCCCTCGGAGGTACCACAAGTAATCCGATGAAGACGAGAGTTTGAACCTCTCACCGAAATGTACACGCGAGGAATCGCAGGCTGAGTATGGTTAGTTCAATAGGAAAGAACATCGTCGGAATAGAGCGAGGTGGAAACGCGGAGTTCGAATCCCGCCGCGAACCTTCGGGGGCGCGTCGTCTAGCGGACAGGACACCACCCAAGGGACAGTGCAGGTTCGAGCCCTGCCCTGGCTTCGGCCAGGTGGTGTAACAGGAAGCACGGCCCTAAGAAATCAATGTGCTGTTAGTTTAATGAGCGTGAACTGCCTTGTGTCTGGTACCAGAACTTGGCTATGAAGCGCTTGGGTAAAACGCCGCGTGAAGGCGGGGATGGAGGTTCGAATCCTTCCACAGTACACCAAGTTTTGCCGAGGTAGCCCAACTGGCAGAGGCGTCTGCTTTAGGCGCAGAAGGTTGAAGGTTCGAATCCTTTTCTCGGCACCATAGCTACGCGACGCCAGGGGCGCGTTAATAAATCCCGGAGCAAGTGAAGTTAACCTCTCTTTGTTCTGGGCCTCTGGCAGACAATGATTTGTGCAGTCGAGGGACGCGGGTCGTGTGTGACGGACTGAGGGGGTAGCTCCCTGAAACGGAGGTCGCGTGCGGATGTGCTAGCTTAAGGGGATAGGCTCCCTAGCGAGGCATCTTAAATCCTGAATCGACAGGAGAGCACTAGATCACACATCGCTGCACAATACTATGCGCGGGTGGTGGAATTGGTAGACACTCTACCTTGAGGGGGTAGTGCTCACAAAGCATGCAGGTTCGACTCCTGTCTCGCGCACCAAAATCTATGCGGTCCACCTACCGATGAAAAACATCGGAGGGGTAATACTTTGTGGTAACACGAGGGGGCCGCTCCAATACTATGAGTGGGGAACTAGAGCGTATGGACCGTTGGCAGACTGTAAATCTGTTTCTCTTAGGAGACAGGCCGGTTCAATTCCGGCGTTCCCCACCACTTTGCCGGACGGCTAGGCGCACCTAGCTCGAAAGAGAGCTGGCCTCTTTATGGTCGTTCCATCGCCAAAGACGACTGGTCGGTAATCAATCCGACTCCGGGATCAATGGTCAGATGACGGAACTGGTAGACGTGCTAGTCTCAGAAGCTAGTGAGGTAACACTCATGGGAGTTCGAGTCTCCCTCTGACCACCAGAAACGACGGGCGAGTAGCTTAAATGGATGCGGCTGGTGGGGTCATGAGATGATCTGCGATGGCCATCGCGGGGATAAAGTGGCTCTTGGTCGCAGTCGATATCGATGCCATGGTAACGTTGATATCGGCTATAAAGCACTGGCCGCGAAGCGGTCGGCGTTGGGGGTTCAAGTCCCTCCTCGCTCCCCTCCTTAATGTAGTGGATAAAGACGCGGTGTAACTCACCGCAGTAGGATACGAGCCGATCTTTGAAAATCGAATATAGTCGTCATAAGTAGTACACTCCGGTGGTGAAATTGGAAATCACACAACTCTGCGAAGGTTGAGTTTCCGGTTCAAATCCGGACTGGAGTGCCATGCTCTGTTAGTGAAGCGGCGATCACGCTCGCCTGTCTAGCGAGTATCACGAGTTCGAGTCTCGTACAGAGCGCCACAAATAACAAGCAATGACGCGTCGTCGGGCAGCTTGACCGACGAGGGCCACGAGACCACTTCTCTGGCGCGTCAATTAGGGACCGTAGCTCACCGGTAGAGCGCGACGCTGAAAACGTCGGCGTAGGCCGTTCAACTCGGCCCGGTCCCACCATGAACGGCTCTATAACTCAACTGGACTAGAGTACTCGGCTCTTAACCGAGAAGTTCTGAGTTCGAATCTCAGTGGAGCCACCATTGTCGGCGATAGAATAAGTCCATGTTCGTCAACGAAGCAGCGGAGATTTGATATCACTCCCCCCTAGTTGCTCCGAGACATGGAAGACGTTGCGCGAAGCTCTATAGACTTCCCTTCGTCTTAATTCTCTGGGCCACTACCCAGAATGTAGGTGAAAGACCTACTCGCCGCATATTACATTCAAAG
>Ga0307378_10009911_pt1 | contig 12447 bp, 7 predicted proteins | sample UN1MG_FD_202238 | JGI IMG/M metagenome (GOLD analysis project Ga0307378, IMG submission 202238) | Soil microbial communities from Risofladan, Vaasa, Finland - UN-1 | ecosystem: Environmental > Terrestrial > Soil > Coastal area > Acid sulfate soil | place: Finland: Risofladan, Vaasa | collected...
GAATAGATGGTAGATGTATTAACTTCATGTTGATGAATCCAGAACTTGTAACTCAAAAGGTTAATCCAAGATCTATTACTACTTTCTTTAATGCTATTAGTTCTATAGAAAAGTTTGAGGCTGATCTGCCTTTAATTCAAATGATTGGTGAAGGATCTGTTGGAACAGATTTTAGTTCTATGTTTACTATGTTTATTAATAATAAGTTAGATAAGATTATTTCCCCGGAAGATGTCTTAACTAAAGATGAAACATATATAATGGGAGCTTTAACAAGTGCAGTTGGTAAAGATGATGACTTTAGAGCAGATATATCTAGCGTAATTGCAACAAGATTGATAAATTATTCATTGCTTCTTTCTGAAAAAGGTCCAGTTCCAGCAAATATTACTGATAGATTAGCCAAACTTACTACTGAATGTGATGCATTTACTAATGATCTTAGATATTATATGATCAAAGAAATAGTAAATGGCAACAAAGTTAAATTTGCTAAACTAATGCAAAATACTAATGTGGTGAAGATGGCTATCAGTTAAAACAATGATAAAGAGTTTCCCCTTTAAAAAAACACTAAACTAATTAAAACTAAGATAGGAGGAGGTAATACTCCTTCTATCTTTATATTTGAACAATATGAAAAAATTTATAAATATAAAGCTTAATAACACTGCAGATCATAATACAATTAGTTCTTTTGAACTAGAAATTCTAGAAGGTGCAGATGATCTTAATGAAATTGTAAATGCACAAGGATATGTTCCTGTAAAAGGAGACATGATATACTTATTACCTGGAGTTAATATTCCTAGAGTTAAGCTAAAAGATTTAGCATTAAGTTTAGGTATTAGAGTAGTAAGAGATCCTGCTAAAGCAAATGTAATTTTTGCAGGTAGAAATTCTGTTGCAAAAATTACTAGTTCCAGATGGGCATATAAAGTTAGTTCTACTTTTGCACTGGAAAGAATTAAAGAAATATGTGATGATGGATTTTATATTCAGAATTTAGAAACTGCTATTACTAGTACTGGAGAAACTGATATTTTTGGTTCATATGATGACATAACTAATATAATAGCTCATAATACTAGAAATGAATATAATAGTTCTTATATCTATACTATAGATCCTGAGTATAGTGAAATGTATACTACGGTTAAAAGTAAAACTATTTATAGTGAAACAGAACTATTAAACAACATTAATGGTGATGATTCTACAGTAATTGATGAAGAAGTTTTCCAGCAACTTAAGAATATGTTTGATAGCTCAGATGATGATAATCATGTACTTGCTATGGAAATAATGGCAAACTCTAAGTATGAAGATAGTATATTATATCTACTAATGTTAATATCTCAAAATGCATATAAAATAAACAGTAGCAATACAAGGAATCATGTGAATTTTAAGTCTATGCTTACTTATTTTGGATGGCAACCAAGAGATGTTAGTCATGTAAATACTGATAATATTATTGAAATGATTGACAATAAAGGTTTATTAACTGTAGACATGATTAAGAGATTGTATCAAGAATATAGTGAAGATATTATTAGAAATATATATTATGATGATGTATTTGAAGTTAAAGAAGTAACTATTAAGCAAGAGTATCTTGAGAAACTAAATCTAGGTTCTATTAATTTAATAAATCCTGCTGAATTTAGTGTTGTTACACAACCGGATCCTGTAGAAATTGAAGAGGAAGTTTTAGAAGATGAACTCATAGAAGCTGCATTTACTAATATTGAGATAAAAGAACTCAAGTCAGAGTTAATAGCTCTTGAAGAAACTTTAGATGAGTGCAGTGACGCTGCAGAAGAAGAAAATTTAACTAAAACAAAAACAGATGATACAAACATTGACTGGTTCTAATGAACTAGATGCCTTTTATAAGGAAAAATTTTATTTTAGTTATAGCAGTATAAGTAAATTACTATTTTCCCCGGCAGCTTTTTATAATCATTATGTGCTCAAGCAGAGAGAAGATGTTGTTGCACCCCACTTGGTTTCAGGTAGGGTGCTTCATTGTCTTTTATTTGAACCTGAAAAGTATGATGATAATTTTATAAGTATGCCTGGAAAAATTCCTACAGATAGTCAAAAAAAAATAATTGATAATATTTTTAGAAAATATTTGGAAATTAATAATAATACATTATCTTTGACAGACTTCTCAGACGATATACTTACAGAATTACTTACAGCAAATCTTTACCAATCTCTCAAAACAGATCTTCAAAGAACTGAAAAGATTCTTACAGAAGAAAACAAAAATTACTTTACATTTCTTATAGACAGTCAAGATAAGACTATAGTAGATGAGCCTACTCTGAACAATTGTAAATTAGGGGTTGAGGCACTAAAGTCTAATGAAGAGGTAAGATCTTTGTTACAACTTGATAAATCAGAAACAGATGTTCACATTGAATCATATAGTGAGTTGCCTATAGAAGTTGATGCAGAACATTTACCCTTTGGGTTTAAAGGAATATTAGATAATATTGTAATAGATAAGGAATCTAAAACAATATTTATTAATGACCTTAAAACCACAGGTAAACCTCTTGTAGATTTTCCAGAGTCTGTTCAATATTATAAATATTGGGTTCAAGCAATGGTGTATGTAAAGCTTGCTTATGATAAATTTCTAAAAGACTTACCTGATTTAAATGAATGGAACTTGTATTTTACTTTTGTAGTAATAGATAAGTACAATCAAGTGTATCCATTCCAAGTCTCTATGGAGACAATGGCTATATGGCAACAGGACTTTGAAGAATTAACTGATATACTTAAGTATCATTATGAAAACAAAGATTTTAAGTTACCATATGAATTAGCAATAGGTAATGTAAAATTGTAAAATTATGGCAATAAATAGTATTTATAGGAAATATTTCCAAAAATCCAAGATATTTTTATATCCACTCTTGGAAATTAAAAGAGGTACCAGTATAGTTCCAGAAGAAACTTATTTAAGTTGGAATGAAGAATATGATCCCGAGGATATGAAATTAATATGTGTATATGTAACTAGAGATGATACAGAATATAAAATCTTTGAAAAAAACATATTACTTAAGCATAGTAGACTATATGAATACAATAAGATAAATAACACAAAAAGTGTTTTTATATTTGATTTTTTTGATTTAGTAAATGACTGGAAATATTTTTGTAATGGAAAATACAGTAAAATAAGTGTGACTACAAAAAATAAAATTTTAAATTATTTTGATAAACATAGTTCAAATCATACTTATGTAGAAAGTTATTTATTTCCAATTAAACATTATAAAAAATATGCTGAATTATTAGATTGTACAGAAGAATTGCTTATTTCAGTAGGAGAATTGTGCAATAAACCTAATTTTGAAAAAGAAAAGCTACTAATTAAAGTAGCAAATTTAGAAAATCTAGAAATTTTAGATTAATTTTGTACTTAACTTAAAAACCAATAAATGAGTGAAAAATCAATGATCCTTGTCCAATCTTCTTGGCAAGAAACACAAACTTTTAGAATGATTCCTATTAGTGAATCATGTCCTTATGTAGAATGCATATTTGATCCAGCAACAAAAGTATTTGTAGTTATTTTAAAAGTAACAAAAACTACATTGCATATGCTTCCTAAATTGGATGAGTATGGACAAGTAGTTACTGGAAGCAAAGGTAATAAACAAGATAGACATAAAATTGAAGTCTTTCAAGAATTTTATATTGAAGATACAATAGCAATTAAAGATTTAGTACATCTTTTTGCTATTAATGCTAAAACATTTGATTTTGAAAACTTCATGATTAAGTCTGAAGAAAAGAAGTAATTTAGGTCACTATGGGGTGACTTAGGTTGCCCCATTTTTATACACGGGGAAACAGCTTAACTGAACTAATTTATGAAGACACATTACGTTATGGATTGGGAAACCCTTTCCAATTGTTTTATAGGTTGTTTTGAATCTATAAAATCTGAAAATCAAGAAGTTTTTGTTGTACATGAAAGTAAGAATGATATTCTAGAATTGGTAACTTTTCTAGAAAGAAATATTGCTTATGATGAATGGCATGTAAGTTTTAATGGTTTAAGTTTTGATAGTCAAATTACTGAACACATATTAAGAAATAAGGAACAACTCTTAGAACAAGATGGTGATACAATTGCCAAGTTCTTGTATAATAAATCACAAGATATAATAAATAGACAAAACCAAGGTGAATTCTCTGAGTTTTCCCCGCGGGACTTGCATATTAGACAGCTGGATGTATTTAAATTAAATCATTGGGATAATCCAGCCAAGAGAAGTTCATTAAAATGGATTCAGTATACTATGGATTGGCACAACATTATGGATATGCCTATTCATCACACTACTGAAGTTACTGCAGATCAAATACCAGAAATAATTAAATACTGTTGGAATGATGTTAAGTCTACTAAACAGATCATGATACTTAGTAAAAGCAATATTGATTTGAGAAGAACACTTACAGAGGAATATGGTATAGATTTATATTCTGCTTCTGAGCCAAGAATTTCTAAAGAATTGTTTTTACATTTCTTAAGTCAAAAGACTGGTATAAAGAAATATGATCTCAGACAAATGAGAACTAAAAGAGATAAGATTGTAGTTAAAGATATCATATTACCTTATATAGAATTTAAAACAGCTCCCTTTCAGAATCTTCTAAAGAAGTTTCAAGAAGTAATTATCTATACAGGAGAAACTAAAGGAGGCTTTAAGTATTCTGTAAGATATAAGGGTCTTCAAACTGATTATGGTCTAGGTGGTATTCATGGGGCACGGTCTAGTAAAGTTTATACAGCTGAAGATGATATGGTTATTATGACCTCAGATGTCACAAGCTTCTATCCTAATCTTGCTATTAGAAATAAATGGGCACCTGCTCATCTACCACAGAAAGCATTTTATGATTTATATGAGTGGTTCTTTGAAGAAAGAAAGAAGATTCCAAAAGCAGATCCTAAAAACTATGTATATAAGATCATCTTAAACTCTACTTATGGATTAAGTAATGATGCTAATAGCTTCTTATATGATCCAGAGTTCACAATGAAGATTACTATTAATGGTCAGTTAAGTCTTACTATGTTGTATGAGATGATTTGTGAAGAGATTCCAGGTTCTATTCCTCTAATGCAGAATACAGATGGTCTTGAAACTATTATTCCAAGAGAATATGTAGACAAGTACATGGAAATTTGTAAAAGATGGGAAAATATAACAAGCTTACAACTTGAACATGATACCTATTCTAAGATCATTCTTGGTGATGTTAATAATTACATTGCTATTACTGAGAAAGGAAAGACTAAGTGTAAAGGTAGATTTGAGTTTGCTGATTTAGCTCTTCATAAAAACAAAAGTTTTTCAATTATTGCTCAAGGAGTTTATAATTACTTTGTAAATGGAATTAAACCTGAAAAGTTTATAAAAGAAAGTTTAAACATATTTGATTTTTGTGGAGGAGTTAAAATTAAAGGAGATTGGTCTTTTCATAAACATGAAGTTGTAGACCAAGAATATAATACAGAAAAATTACAACAAACAATTAGATACTTTATATCTAATACAGGAGTTAAAGTAATTAAAAAGAATAATACTGATAACAGAGAGATACAGATAGAGGCAGGAAGATGGCTTCAGACTCTATTAATTAACTATGAGGAAAAACCTTTTAGTGACTATGATATAAATTATGATTACTATTTAGCTAAGATTAATAAAGAAATACTTGATCTTGAGCCTATTATAACACAACTAAAATTATTTTAATTATGCCAAAGAAAATTGCTGAATGTACCAAAGCCCACTTAGTAAGTGTGGCTTTACCAAATCATGCTGCTACTTACACTGTAATTAGCCACCAGTCTGTAATAGATTATGTATATACTGAACTTGCTACGGCAGGTTTTAGCATTGTAGATGAAGAATTTAGATCTACTGCTGATGGACAAATTGCTCAAGGAATTCATAAATTAAGTTTTAATTCTGATCCTGAACTATCTATGATGTTTGTATGGACAAACAGTTATAATAAACAAGTAAGGTTTAAATGTGGTGTAGGAGCTTACATTAATCTTACAGGAACCACAATGGTTTGTGGAGATATGGGAAACTGGGCCAGAAAACATACGGGAACAGCTGATGAAGAAACTATTAAAACCATACAAGAGCAAATAGCTAATGCTCATATGTATTATAATCAGTTAGCTGCAGATAAAGAGATAATGAAAACAGTAACTCTTAACAAAAGAAGACAAGCTCAAATGTTAGGTATCTTATTTGCAGAATATCAGATTCTTACTACTGAACAAGCTAGTATGGTTAGAAGCCAAATGGATAGACCTAGTCATGTATATGATGATTCTAATAGTTTGTGGGCATTTTATAATTATATTACTATAGCTTTACAGCATTCACATCCTAAGACTTGGATGGAAGACCAAAGAGTTCTACATTATTTTATGTCAAGTATAAATAACTTTCAGCAGTGCAGCGTACCTGCACAGGTAGTTCCAACAGCTCCTGAAGTTATTGAAGATGAGACAGCTTTTGTTGATCCTAATCAAACTAACATACTAGATCAGATTGCTGCAGCTGAAGCGGATTTAGAAGCAGATCTAATGGATGAAGATCTTAGATACAAACATGCTGAGGCAGCTGAAGTTTTAGATTTATTAATTAATGCAGATGAAGCTGAAGAAACATCAATTCTTTATACTGACCCTATGGGCAATACATTTGAAACTATTGATTTTCATAATACAGTAACTTCTGATCCAGGAGATGATGATGATGATGATCTTGATATCTGGGAAGGAGCACCATTAAAAGAAGAAGAGCCATTTGAAATTGATGAGAATCAAGAATGGACAGGAGAAAATGCTTCACATATGAGTTTAGAAATTGCTCCTGAAGATAGAGATCTTGCAGAAAAAGAATTAACAATACTAGATGAAAAAGTTAAAGAAGATGCTGATTTTGATGATTTAAACTTTAATATAAGTGATAATACAGAAGATGAGGATTTAACATCTGACTTTTTCTAAAGAACCTGAGTGGTTTCAGGGTTAATACCAATTTAAAATGGGGGAATGGCTTAGGCTGTTCCCTTTTTTTTTTAGGTTTACTTTAAGAAAGATGATTCAAAAGACTTAACAGCTTCATCAGGATAGAAGTTATTACCTGTGTACCCCATTACTCTTAAGAAAGCAGCATATGCTTTATTATCTCCTTTTTCCCAAATACCTTCTTTTCTTTCGTACTCTTCAGTAATGTTCCAAGGCATAATTTGATCAAGAAGTTTTATAGATCTATCTACAGTGCTTGTTGCTGCTGATGGAGATTTTACTAATCTATATATGTCAATTAAACCAACAACTGGCAAATAAGACATAGTTTCACTTCTCATTCTTTTGGCTTGATAATTAATAAAGTTATACCTATATGTTTTATCTATTGATTCTTCATCATCATCATCACCAGCCATTAACATTAAAGTACCTATCATTGTTAATAAAGTTATTATAATAGACATTTCTGCAAGAACCTTTTTAATTTGAGATTTTTGAAATGGAGTATAAGTACTCCACTCTTTAAATATATTTTTTCTATATACAAATAAATCTTTTAATAATGTTTTATGAAATGTCAAATAAATACCTTCAACTGAGGCTCCTAATTCATCATCATAATATAAACTACTATACCTTCTTTTATAACCAGGAACTATATGTTTTCTATACATCAGTAACAATCTACCTGCAGAGTGTCTTTGAATAACACCTTTGTCAAATTCATTATATACACCATGCATTCTTTTATTTAAAGCATGCAATGTATTCATAAAATCTTGACGGTCTTTTTCTTGGAAGTCTTTTCTTACAATAGAACCATCAGCATTATAAACATCTACCTCAACTTTATATGAATAACTTTTAGTACCATCAGGATTTTTAGTTACTTCATATAAATCTGGACCATATTTTTCATGAGCATCTAATAAAGTAATTTCTTCATTTGTCTCTTTATCAATAACTTTTGTAGCATCCATTAAAGCAAACATTGTTTTTACTTGAACTTCATGTTCACCAAAATGTTGCATGAAAAATATATTATTAATTCTCATAAGTTTATTTGCTACACCTACACTTACATTACGGCCATATTCATCTTTAAAATTACCTTGAATTGGATCATATCTTTCTACTAATTGTCCTTGCCAACTTTCAGGAGTTAATCTACCAAAATCTGCAAGAGAACCATTAACAGTAGACCAATATTTTAAATCGCCTTTTACTAAATTTTTCTTATTAAAAAATTCACCTCCAGCAGATTCTATTAGTACTTGTATATTTCCTTGTATGTTATTAGCCATACTTTTTAAGAAATCTAAAGAAAGTGTAGTTTTAGCTGCAATTCCCATTAATGTATTTGCTATCTTAGATATCTCTAATCCCATTAGCTGTTCAGCTTTTTGAGACTCTCCATATATTACCATATCAAGAAAACTTTTTAAATGGAATTCTGATTTTGAAGGATCATTAGATATAAGCATTTCCTTTTCATATCCTAATTGTTTAGCTGTTTTATTAAGCAAAACATCACCTTTCTTACTTAATTTAGCAATCTTTCTATCTCCTATGATACTTTTAAAAGCACTAATTTCTGACTGTAATTTATTAGAAGCATCATATCTTCTTGCCATTGAATTAAATTTCAATACAGAACTTAATAAATCTACACTTACATCATCTGATGTCATCATTTGTGTATAGTATACAGGAAGCATTTGCACACTTTGTTCAGATAAATTACCTACACCATAAATATCCTGGTCATAACTTCTAATTTTAAAAGCATCTCCTATAGCAACTACACCAGCTTTAAGTACACCTTTTCTAGCAGTTCTTTCCCAATCACTCATTTCTATTGAAGGCAACATATAGCCATTTCTTTTTGCTTCAGGTAATAAAGCTTGTCCTGCAAAATAAAAATCAGTAAGTCTTTTATGATATCTACCTGCACTAGAAATAGGATTACCTTCTTCATCATATAATTTTTCCCATGCTGAATTCAAATACTTAACAGATGGTTCAGCTAATACTCCTTTAAATGATTTAACATTTGTTTTTGGATTAGTATATTCTACTGTGTCTAACCACTCTTCATAATCTTTTTCAGTTAATATTCCTAGTTTAACAAAAAGATATTTATCAGCTTTAATCTGTTGGATTTCTTTAGTTGATTTAGGCTTAGTATTATTAGAATACCAAACATTTAGTTTTTTATAAAACTCTTTTAATTTTTGAGAATAAATAGCTTTATCATCAGCAGTTGCATCTTCAGCTAATTTTGGCTTTGGATTTTGAGCAAGAAATTCATATTTAGCTTTTTTATAAGCATTATAATCAATTTTTTGAACAAAAGCCATTGTCTTATCAAAAACAACTTCATTAGTTTGTGGATCTCTTACAGCCTTACCATCCTTATCTCTTTTTACAATTAAAATTTCTTCAAAAATACCTTTATTAAAATTGGCAACATTTTGAAATGATCTTCCAGTTTCAGCTTGAAACTCTTTTAAAAACTTTATAGCTTCATCTTTTTCAGCTATATCTTGCATTCTTGCTTCTTCATATGCAGACTTAACTAACTTAGCAAATAAAGATAATGCACTGTCTTTTGAACTTATTAAAGGACTTACCCAAGAATCTAAAAAGCTTTCATCTTTACTAGTAACAGTAAGAAGTTCAACCATTTTATCTTTATCTAATAATAATTCTTTCCATTTATCAAGTTCTTTAGTTTCATAAGCTAAAGACTTTTCTTTTTTATTTTCAGACATATTAGATTTTTCAATAGTCTCAATTTTATTTTCATAAAATCTTATATTCTCTAATATAGATCTATTACCTTTATAGGACCTAACATTAACAAGTACTTCTGCCATTAATGGTATTGCATTTTGAACAAAGTCTCTTTTAAGAGCATCTCTTATAGCAATTGCTTCTGATAATTTTTGTCTTGGACTCTTTTTTGATTCAGGAAGATTAGGTGTAGGATTACTAAAGTACTTATCTATATCTACTTTACTAATCTCATCTAATATAGAAAATCCTGTAGCAAAATCATTTATCTGAACAAGATCATCTAATAATTTTTTCTTACTCTCTGCTGTTTGTTCTTCATTTCTATAACTTCTCATTATTCTATCTAACTGTCTAGCAGCACCTTTAGATCTAACATAGGCATCTTCAACAAAGGCATTTATAGATTCAGCTCCCTCAAGTTTATTTATAGTATCTTCAAGTTTTTTTAAAGCTTCTTTTTTTTGTTCTTGATTTGCTAGTTTTTTATTAGATAGTTCAATTCTTTTTTGTCTCAACCATATCATGACTTTTTTAATAGCTTCAGAAAAACTTTCAGGATCTGTTTCTTCAATCTCCATATATTCAAGACTATTCTCATCTATTTCTGTTTCAGAATTTAAATCTTCATCTTGAGAATAAGGAACTGTTCTTCCTGATGGAACATAATCTCTCCATAATTCCATAGCAAGCTCTTCATTTTCACCTGCCATAGCAAAAATTTCATTCCACTCATCACTATTTTTATTTGGGCAACTTCCTAGCATAATTCATCAATTATTTTCATTACATCATTATATTCTTTTCTTGTTTTAGCTTTTGCTAAGTTATTTAAAATATCATTAGTATCATGATCTAATTCTGCAAATTTTTCTACCATTCCTGGAAGTTCTAAAAGATTTAAAAATTCATCTATTGCAGTTTGTCTCAGCTCATCTGTAATTAATTCAGTAAGTTCAGATTCTACTTCTGCTTTTCCAGTTTCCATATTTACATTTCTCATGTAAATTGCCCCAGTATCTTTATCAACTAAGTTATAATTACCATTCTTATATATTTTCCAAAGTCTTACATCATCTACCATAAATGATGCAGGTAATTCACCATTGTTATCTGATACTAATTTATTAAATACTTCAATGTCTGTAGCAATTGTACTTGATTTTTCACTATCAACTGATTTAACACTAGTAGGTGGTTGAGTAAGATTACTTCTTAATTGTTCTACTACTTCAGCTAATGCTGTAGGATGCATACCTTGACCTCTTGCTTCAGATTTACCTGCATAAAGCAAAGTGACACCATCTAATTTACCTTGATTAATTTGATCAAGTATCCAATTTCTTTGTTCTGGTTTTACATCTTTATGATTAGTTCCTAACAACCATTCTTTATAAGCTATAACAGCTGCACCTATACTAGGTACTTTTATAGTACCTCCATAACCAGCTTCACTAAAAGGATTGCCAAAGTTTTCAAAAGCATTAGCATCACTTGTTCTCATGGTATTAACACCTTCTTTTGTATAAACAGGTCTTGATTCTAAATCACCTTTCCATTCTCTTACTGTATCTATAGTAGGTTTAACACTAGTAGAAGGTGGAGTTTCTTCTTTAACAGGAGCATCTTTCTCTACCATCTGTAAACCTGTTGCTAAGTTTACATTTTCATAATATATAATACCTTCCATGTCAGGATTTAAATCCTTCATGTCATATAAATCTCTTGAATTCTTATCCCAGTATGCAGATTCAGGCATGCCTTTTCCTTGTCCAGTAGTTGCATCATAAAATACACTAAAGGTTGTTTTAGGTGTAAGAAATTCTTGAGGCTTTTTTCCTAACTGAGCAAGTGCATTTTTAAATGCAGTTACATCTTCTTCAAATATTACTCTTGTTCCTGGAACTAATTTTACTTCATTTACACCTTCAGGATATACTTCTTCAATTGTTTCAGTAGGTAATATGCGGTCTTGTTCTTCTTGTGCTATATCTTCATGAATATAGTCTTGATTATCTACTAAATGATTTTTAAATCTAGAATCAGTCATTACAGTAGCAAATATGTCATCAAGTATATATTCTCTAAGTTCATCTGCCATAAAGTTTTGCCCTCCTGTAGTCATAATACTTTTATATTGTGAAGGATCAAGAGTTTTTACAAAGCCTAATGTAGTTTTACCTACACCATGTTGATAATACATCATTAATGAAAACAAGCCAAAGACTTCTGATATTCTATTGTTATCAGATCTATCATTTACTTTCATAATAGATGGATCAGCTAACTTTCTTATATCTAAATAATATGCAGAAGCAAGAGTACCTTGAGCATCTTTCTTATTATTTAATTGAAGAAGCTTAACACCTTCTTTATTAGGAGCTGGTGCTAATTGTGCAAGAATTGGATATGCATCTTTAATATTAAAATCTTCTGTATTAAATTCATTAATTGTATCTAATACTGTTTGAGAGTAACTATATTTAGTTTTACCCATAATATAATTAAAATTAAAACTTGCAGCCAAAGCTCTTTCAGAAATATAACTT
>Ga0307378_10009914_pt1 | contig 12446 bp, 12 predicted proteins | sample UN1MG_FD_202238 | JGI IMG/M metagenome (GOLD analysis project Ga0307378, IMG submission 202238) | Soil microbial communities from Risofladan, Vaasa, Finland - UN-1 | ecosystem: Environmental > Terrestrial > Soil > Coastal area > Acid sulfate soil | place: Finland: Risofladan, Vaasa | collected...
CAACAAAGGAAAGCGCCAAAGCCGCTCAAGCGTTAGGCATTAACTGGACGTTAGCTGGCCTTCGCGGCGAAGGCTTTGAGAGCCTAATGAACCAGCTTGCAAAAGCAATGGAAAGCAACACTGAGAAAGCCACCGAAATGGTTGGCGGCCAAGAAGCGGTCAGAGGTGCATTTGCTGCAGCGTCCAAAGGCGGTAAAGATTACGCCATGATCCTTGAAGGATTAGGCGGCGCCGCAGGCAAAACTGACGCAGACTTTCAAACAATGAAAGGTAGCCTTGAGAATACACTCAAGGCACTAGATACATCATTTAAGAACTTAAGCGAGGCGCTAGGCATTGCATTCGGGCCGACGGTTGTTGCCACTATTAATCAAACAGCAGGCGCAGTCAACGGAATAGCAACTGCAATAAACGAAATGCCGCAACCGCTTAAAACTGCGACCGCCGAAGCAGTTAAGTTGATTGCGCAATTTTTACTGTTGCAAAAAGCAATTCAAATTACAATTGGGTTGCAAACGGCGCTGGCTGCTTTAACAATACAATCAAGCAAGCTAAGCGTTGCTACAACAGCAGGATCGTCAGCATTTGCGCTATACGCAAATAATGCGGCAGCATTAGCTCCGAAGGTTACAGGCGTAAGTGCTGTGCTTGGTAACCTTAAATTAGCAATGCTTGCCATACCAGGCGCTGGGTGGACTGCTGCAGCAATTATTGGGCTTGGACTTCTTGCTAAAGCAGTATTTGACACTAATGAGACATTCCGAAATTTTGTAAAGAACATTGGCGGTGTTGTCGCTAGTGATTTTAGGTCGGCCGTTGACGGAATGGCTGATGATGCAAAGGACTCTGCTGCCAATATTCAAAAAGCATATGAAGAGCTGCCTCCTGGACTTAGCCCTATTGCTAAATTTATAAGAGAACTATTTGAAGGTGCATTCAAAGATACATCAAATGCAGCGGAAACAAGCGCAACTGCATCTAGCAATGCGTTTGCTGATTTCTTTAATGGCCTCGTATCTCAAGGGGCTGCGGCATTCAATGGGTTAAGTTCGCTGATTGCCAATTGGTGGAATGTACTGCCTGGGCCAATTCGCAACATACTTGGAGGCAACGCTGCATCAGTTCTTGCTGGTGCCGCTGGTGCCGCTGGCAGCGCAGCTAGTCGAGCATCCGCGCCAAATGCACAAGCGACTGGAATCTACGGGAGATATGGCGCACCAAGCAGCCAAGTTCCGTTTGCCACGCCTACACCAGTCGCCAATGCCATGAACACGCCCTTAGACGCCACTGTAGGCGGCGGTGGCGCCGGCTCCGACAAAGCTGCAAACGATGCCAAACGGGCAGAAGAAGAAGCTAAGCGCCTAGCTGAGCAAATACGGGAGCAAACCAAAGCCGCAGAATCACTTAAAATTCAACAGCAAGGTAGCCTTGCTATTTTGCGGTCGAGCAATGATTTCGAGAAAGCATTTGTTGAATTTAGTGTAAAGCGAACTGAGATTCAACGGCGTTATAGCGAGCTTACTCTTGCAAGCAAAAGTGATGAAGAGCGTAAATTACTAACAGAAGCACGCGCTCTTGAATTCAAGCAAAGCAATTTTGAGCTGCAAAAACAAATCGCAGATTTAACAAAGCAAGCTACTGCGCCATTAGATGACATCGTATCCAAACTTAAGGATCAAGTTGCATTTGAACGTGAGTACGGAGAGCTGATCAAAAACGGCACCAACCCGGAGTTGGCAAAGCAAATCATTGAAATTAACCGTGCGTATGAAGCCAGTGCAGCAGCATTGGTGCCGGCGTTAGCCGCAGCGCAAGCAGCTGTAACCAGAGCAGAAGCAGAAGGTGCATCTGCAACTGAGATTCAAAAGTATCGCGAAGAGCTGGAGCGGATACAAGAAATTCAAAGCGGATTGCCCGCCAAAAAAACAGATGCTATAGGTGCAGCAACTGAGCTGGCCAAGCCCAAGACAGACCAGCAAAACATCACCGAAAAAATTGGCACCCTTAAAGATGAAATTGCCGATCTCACCAGCATCAGCAACATTGCCATTACATCTGCAGAGGGTATCGGCAATGCATTTGCTACGTCGTTTAAGGGCTTAGTTGACGGCAGCATGACGGCCAAAGAAGCACTGGCGAACTTCTTCACCAGCGTGGCGGACATGTTCCTCGACATGGCGGCGCAAATCATCACCCAGATGATCACGATGGCCATCCTAAACGCCGTCCTCGGCGTGCTGCCGGGCGGCGATCCGGCAAAAGCCGGCGGCGATTGGATAAGTGCCGTCGGACGTTTGTCTCCTAATGCCGATGGCAACGCATTTGGCGCTAATGGCATCATTCCATTCGCCAAAGGTGGCATCGTCAACAGCCCGACGGTATTCCCATTTGCAAAGGGTATTGGTCTCATGGGCGAAGCTGGCCCTGAGGCGATCCTGCCGCTTAAGCGTGGCGCTGATGGCAGCCTAGGAGTAATGGCATCAGGTGGAGGCGGTGATGTCAACGTGGTCGTCAACGTCGATGCCAAAGGCAGTAGCGTAGAAGGTGATGAGCAAGGCGCTAACCAACTGGGGCGCGTCATCAGTGCTGCAGTACAGTCGGAGCTAATCAAGCAACAACGACCCGGCGGAATCCTGGCACGCTAATGGCTACCTTTCCTGATTACAAACCACGCGTCGGCGCAAGCAAAAGCAGCGCACCCACCGTACGGTCCACCAAGTTCGGCGATGGCTATGAGCAACGCGTACGGTTTGGTCTCAACCAAGACCCTAAGGAGTGGACACTGGAGTGGAATGTAACTGAAACTGTAGCCGATGAAATTGAAACCTTCCTAGAAGCCCGCGCTGGTGCCGAGTCCTTTGACTGGACGCCACCTGATACCAGCACCAGCTACAAATGGATCTGCAGCGAATGGCAGAAGACCATTGACGATCCACTGCGTGGTGTTATTCGGGCTACGTTCAAGCAAGTGTTCGAGCCTTAGATATGGCCGTACCTGTATCAGACTTACAACAGATTGCGCCTAGTGCCGTCATTGAGCTATTTCAGCTAGAGCTTAATGCAGCGCAACATGGCGTTAATGAGACGTACTATTTCCACGCTGGCGTTAATGCAACCAACAGCGGCGACATCATCTGGAATGGTCAAGCGTATCTAGCCTTCCCGATTGAAGCAACAGAGTTTGAATACACCGGCACTGGTTCATTACCACGGCCAAAGCTGCGCATCAGCAATATCTACGGCACCATCACTGGCATTATTCTCACGCTGCCAAATGGCCTGGAAGGCGCCAAGGTAACGCGCATCCGCACGCTGGCACGATACATCGACGGTGTTAACTTCCCTGGCGGCACCAACCCTCTTGGCACGCCAGACCCTACGGCTGAGTTTCCACGGGAGATATATTACATCGACCGCAAGGCATCAGAAAATCGCGACCTGATCGAGTTTGAACTGGCTGCTGCATTTGACCTTGTTGGAGTAAGGGCACCCAAGCGACAATGCGTCAGCAATGTATGCCAGTGGACCTATCGCGGCCCCGAGTGCGGCTATGCCGGCAACGCATATTTCAACTTCAATGACGTGCCAGTTGCAGCAATCGGCCAGGATGTATGCGGCAAAAGGTTACGCAGTTGTGAGCTGCGATTCTCTCAGCAAAGCTTTAATGGAACCGTCACAGTTGGCAGCAACGTAATCACCCTGGGCCAGTCAGTATCATTCAGCACTGGCGATCCCGTGAGCGGATTCGGCCTGCCTGGTGGCACTACGGTGTCGAGCGTGGCGGAAAATCTGGTCACGGTTAATCAGAACTCTACAGCTAGCACGTATGTAACTACAACAGGCACCATCCAAAGTAACTTCACGCAGATCGTATTGTCCAGCGCCGCTGGCATTATTCCTGGCATGGCTGTATTCGGTAACTACTTGCCAGGCAATACGCAAGTGGTGGGAGTCTCAGGCAATACGGTAACGCTTAGCTCAACTGTAGACGCTACACAGTTCTACTCGGTGATAGGTTTGTTTAGTGGCATTGCTGATGGAAATACCATTCAAGTGGCTACAAATGCAGCCGGAAGCGTTGGCCAGCTTGTCGCCCATAGTGTGGCCATGCCGCTTTCAAGACGTGCAATAATCACCAATGTTCGCTATTTCTGGGTTAAAGTAGGCAGCGGTTTCCAAATCAAACAGCGAAAAGGTTATATTATCAGCCAATCCGTAGCCAGCAGGCTGTCTGCTCTATTTGGCATCTACCAATTCAACGGCATCCCAGGCGCCACCTATAACTTCGTCTCGACAAACGGCAACTACACTTTCCGCGCCAATGCCTCGATTCCATACGGCAGCTACCCAGGCGTGGGAACGTTCTTCACATGACCTGGCAAGATGACGCGTTAGCCCACGCCAAGGCTGAAGACCCTCGCGAGGCCTGCGGGGTGCTCATCGTGCGCAAAGGTCGCCGCAAGTATTGGCCATGTCAGAATCTTGCAACTAGCCCAGATCAGTTCTTTGTGCTGGCGCCTGATGACTGGGCCGCTGCCGAGGATGCAGGCGAGATCATCGCGGTGGTGCATAGCCATCCAGTCACACCACCTACGCCATCACCTGCAGATCGCGCTGCCTGCGAGGCCAACGGACTCCCCTGGTACATCGTCAACCCCAAGACTGAGCTATGGGGCGACTGCACACCCTGTGGCTTTAAGGCGCCGCTTATTGGCCGTGAGTGGGTGTTTGGCGTGCATGATTGCTGGACACTAGCCCGCGACTGGTACGCCGAGAATGGCCTTGCATTGCGCGACTGGGAACGCTGCGCCAGCCCTGAGCAGTTCCAGGCAGAGCCATACTTTGACCGCTGCTGGAAGGCCACCGGCTTCCGTGAGCTGGAGGAAGACGAGGCGCTGGCGACTGGCGACGCATTGCTCATGGCTATCAGCAGCACTGGCCTCAACCATGTGGCCGTCTACCTAGGCGAGCAAACTATCCTCCACCACATGCAAAGCCGCCTCAGTAGCCGCGACCTTTATGGCGGTTGGCTACTAAAATGTACAGGAAGGAGGTTGCGTCATGCTGCGTAAGATCAAGCTGTACGGCAAGCTCGCAAAGTTCATCGGCCACCGCGTGCTCGAAGCGGATGTGGCTACTGCCGCCGAAGCAGTGCGGTTTTTGCTGGCTAACTGGCCTGAGCTAGAGGCGCACATGAGCGATCAACACTATCGAGTGAGTGTTGGCACCTACGACCTGATAGCGGAGGAGCTGCATCACCCTGCTGGTGCAGCACCTATCAGCTTTGTGCCCGTAGTGGCTGGTGCTGGGGGTGAGTGGAACATTATTGCTGGCGTGGCGTTGATTGCGCTTTCATTTTTGATTATCCCACTTGGCATTGCTGCCGCTGGTTCTGGCATTGCAACCGCTGTCGGCCTTGCGGGCGCCAGTCTGCTGCTCGGCGGCGTCGCCCAGCTCCTAACACCGACGCCAGAGGTGCCGCAAGGTATAGATCAGCAAGACGATCCACGCAAGTCCTACAGCTTTAGCGGCATCCAGAACACCAGCCGCCAAGGCGTGCCGGTGCCCATCGTCTACGGCGAGACGCTAGTCGGCAGCGTAGTTATCTCCGCTGGCATTGACACCGTGCAGGTGGCCGCATGACCAAGCTAATTGCTGGCGCTGGTGGCAGCATGGGTAAAGGCGGCGGCGGTAGCACCGCCCGCACCCCGACAACTGCCACTGACAGCCTTGACTCACGTCAATATGCAGAGCTAATCGACCTAATCAGTGAAGGTGAAATTGCAGGCTTAAAGGATGGCTTCAAAAGCATCTTTCTAGATAACACCCCACTACAAAATCCAGACGGCACGTACAACTTTCAAAACGTAACTGTATACACGCGCAATGGCACGCAAAACCAAGATGCCATTCCCTTTGCTGGTGAGATTGAAGATGAACGCAGCGTAGGCGTCACTGTCCGCAATGACGGCCCTGTAACGCGTACTATCACTGATTCGCAAACTGATGCAGTGCGCATCACCATTAGCGTGCCGCGCCTAGAAGAAATTACCAACGAAGGCGACACCGTTGGGCAATCATTTAGCCTGCAAATTCAAATTCAATACAACGGCGGCGGTTTTACCACTGTTATTGCAGACACCGTATCAGGCCGCACTGGCGACCCGTACCAAAAGGCATACCTCGTAAATCTCAGTGGTGCATTCCCCGTGGATGTGCGCATGGTGCGCATCAGCGCAGATAGCAGCGACCTGCGCCTGTCTAACGAGTTCACTTGGACCAGCTACACGGAGATCATCTACAGCCGGATCGCCTATCCAAACAGCGCATTAGTTGGCATTCGCATTGACGCCGAGCAGTTCAACAACATCCCCCAACGCAGTTATTTGATTCGCGGCATCAAGGTGCGCATCCCCAATAATGCCACCGTTGATCAAACTACTGGCCGCCTAATCTATGCAGGCATCTGGAATGGCACGTTCGGCGCAGCGCAATGGTGCAGCGACCCAGCATGGATACTTTTTGATCTGCTTAGCTCGACGCGCTATGGGCTAGGCGAACACCTTGATATTGCGCAACTAGATAAGTTTTCATTCTTTTCTGCTAGCCAGTACGCCTCAGAACTAGTCCCCGATGGCTCCGGAGGTTTTGAGCCCCGCTTCTCTTGCAATGTCAACATCCAAACCAGTGAAGAAGCATACAAGCTCATCAATGACATGTGTAGCGTGTTTCGCGCCATGCCGTATTGGGCGGTTGGCTCGCTGACAGTCTCGCAAGACAAGGCTGTTGATCCATCGTATCTATTTACGCTGGCCAATGTAACCGAGGAAGGCTTCAACTACAGCGGCAGTAGCCTCAAGACACGGCCCAATGTAGCTGTGGTCAGCTACCTAGATCTAGCACTGCGGGATATCACTTACGAAGTGGTGGAAGATGCAGAAGCCATTGCCAAGTATGGCGTGGTGAAAACTGAACTCAGCGCATTCGCCTGCACCAGCAGAGGCCAGGCGCATCGCATTGGTGAGTGGCTGCTCTACTCAGAACGCTACGAAGGCGAAACCGTCACCTTTGCAACCAGCATGGATGCAGGCGTTATTGTGCGCCCCGGCCAAGTGATCAGCATTGCCGATCCCGTAAAGGCTGGCGCCAGACGCGGCGGCCGCATCAGCAGCGCCACGACTACTGCCATCACTGTCGATGATGCCACTGGCCTGACTACTCCCGGCACCATCTCAGCAATTCTGCCTGCTGGCACTGTCGAGCTTCGCGCCGTACAAAGCATCGTCGGCAATGTCATCACCGTCACCAGTGCATTTAGCACAGCACCAGGTGCAAACAGCGTATGGGTGTATGAAACCACCAACATCCAAACCTCCACCTGGCGCGTACTCGGCATTGCAGAGCAAGATGGCTCCAAGTATGCCATCACCGCGCTGTCATATAACAGCAGCAAATACAACTACGTCGAGCGTGATCAGCCGCTACAGCAGCGTGACATCACCGATCTAAACATTGTTCCCGCAGCGCCCAATAACCTATCTGCTGTTGAGCTTTTATATGATGCAGGCGGCATTGCCAAGTCCAAGCTAGTTGTTGATTGGGATAGCGTAGAAGGCGTGCAAAATTATAGGATTCGCTGGCGCCCAGCCAATGGTAACTTTACGGACTTGCGCATTCAGCGGCTTGACTTTGAAATTTTAGATACCACGCCCGGCGTTTACGAGATCGAGGTATATTCGATTGGCGCAAACTTGAGCACATCCGTGCAGCCGGCATTCCTAACGCAGCAAACCTTTGGCAAGACCGCACCACCAGCAGATGTAGAGAATGTCAGCCTCATTCCAGGCGATCAACTCAGCGGCGTGCTCACCTGGGATCGCTCGTCTGACCTAGACGTGTTGCTAGGCGGCAAGGTACTGATTCGCCATAGTACTGCCATGGCTGGCGCCACGTGGGAGCAGTCGCAGGAGATTGTCGCCGCTGCAGCGGGCTCGCAAACGCAGAAGCAAGTGCCGATGCTGGAAGGCACCTACCTGCTCAAGTTTGAGGATGATACCGGCAACCGCTCCGCCACGGCTAATACCATCGTCGCTGACTTCCCCGAACCACAACCACGCTCGCTGTTTAAGCAGTACGCCGAAGACCAAGAAGATCCACCATTCAGCGGTAACACCGAAGGACTGTTCTACTTTGCTGAATACGACGGCCTCATCCTTGATTCCGGCCAGCTCATTGATGATATGGCGCTTGACGGCGACTTTGATGCGCTGTTGGCGCTAGATGCTGTTGGCGGCGTCAACCCACTAGGCGAGTACGAATTTGGCAGTAGCTGGGATATGGGCGCCGTCTACGACGTGAACCTGCGCCGCCGTTTTGTCACCCGGCCAATAGTGCCGGCAGCATTATGGGATGACAAGGTGCAGCTCATTGATGAGTGGCCGCTGATTGATGAAGACAACATCGACACGGTTAATGCTGCGCTGTACGTGCGCACCACCACCGACGACCCTGCCGGCACACCTGTTTACGGCGACTGGAATGAATTCGCCAACGTCATCTCCCGAGGCCGTGGCTTCCAATTCAAGGTGAGGGCCACATCATCCGACCCCGATACCAATATCGTCATTGATGAGCTGGGCTGCCTGATGGAGCTACAGTTACACACTGAACAGTCCGGCACGCTAGCCAGCGGCGCTGGAGCCTATGCCGTGGTGTTTGACAATGCCTTCTACCAGTCGCCTAATGTGGGAGTGACGGGCTTTAATATGGCCACAGGCGACTTCTTCACCGTGACAGGCGTTACACGCACTGGTTTTACTGTAGAATTTAAGAACAGTGCCGGCACAAGCGTGAATCGTAACTTCACCTACACTGCAGTCGGCTACGGCCGCGAGGTTTAACAATGGCGCAACATGACTACATCATTGCCAACCAAAGCGGGGCCGCCTTCCGCTCAGACTTAAACAATGGCCTAGCTGCCATCGTCAGCCAAAACAGCGGCGCAGCACAACCCAGCACCACCTACGCCTATCAGTGGTGGGCGGATACCACCACGGGCTTGCTGAAGATCCGCAATGCTGCGAACAATGCGTGGATCACCATTGGCACGCTTGCTGATGCCAACCTTGGGCTGCTGAGCCTTGCAGGCGGCACACTAACTGGTGCGTTGCTGGCGGATGACAGCGGCACTGCTGCATTGCCTGCCATTGCATTTGACGGCGACCCCAACACTGGCATATTTAGGCCAGCGGCTGACCAGCTTGGCATCGCCACTAACGGCGTCGAGCGCGTTGAGTTTGGCACCACGGAAGTGGTATTTAACGATGGCGGCGCTGATGTTGACTTCCGCATTGAAGGCGATACCAACGCCGACCTATTCAAGGTGGATGCTGGGCTAGATACAGTCATCATTGACGGCCTAACGCACCCATCCGCTGATGGCAGTGCTGATCAGGCGCTGGTCACCAACGGCTCTGGCACGCTGAGCTTTGCTAGTCGCAGTCGGTTGGTGCGTACTACTGAGGTTGCAACAACTAGCGGCACCAGCGTTGACTTTACTGGCATACCTAGTTGGGTGAAGCGGATTAGCGTAGTGTTTGATCAAGTTTCAGTAAACGGGAGTTCTGGTGTCCAAGTACAGCTAGGCGACAGTGGAGGAGTTGAAACAACAGGTTACCTAAGCACTGGCGCCTATATAAGTACAGTAGGTGCTACTACTACTGCTGCGTCTAGTGGCGCTACTGCTGGGTTTATTATTTTTGCTTTATCGGCAGCTTATTTGCGCGATGGCATTATGACCATTGCAAACATATCGGGAAATAAATGGGTAGCGTCTCATTCAATGAGCATTATTGACGGAGCCACAGCTATTTCGCTGCACGGTGGTGGACGCAAGGAGCTGTCTGCCACCCTCGACCGCATCCGCATCACCACCGTCAACGGCACTGACGCTTTTGATAATGGCACTGCCGCCATCATTTACGAAGGATGACCATGAACCGCATTGAACTTAACGTTATCACTGGCGAGCAAACCGTAATCCCTCTCACCGCTGAGGAAATTGCTGAGCTGCAAAGTCGCCCCGTACCGCCGCCTCCCCCCAGCTACGCCGCCTTCTGGGATGCGCTGCTGGCTAGCACCGTCTACGGCTCCATCCGCACGCAGTCGATGGCAAGCCTGCCCATGAACACGCTTGCCACGGAGTTCATCGCGCTGATCGGTGATGCCAAAGCCGGCCGCGCCAACGAAGCCGCCATCCAGGCCAGCATGAGCGCCGTGTTCAGCACTGGCACCTTCACCACTGCCGACGCCGAGGAGTTCACTGCTGCGCTAGCGGCTGGGTTGTTGGATGACATCTACACGCTGACCTAGACTGGCATCATGGCGATCTCTCCCGGCCAATACAACTTCTCGCTGCAGCGCCGGGCGGATCACAGCATTACGCTGCAGTTTGATGACAGCGCCAATGCAGCCATCAACCTAACCGGCTGGACAGTTGCCGCCCAAGTGTGGAACCAGGATCGCAGCACCAAATACGCCGACTTCACCGTCACCTACACCAACCGCGTCACCGGCACCATCGCCATTGCGCTAACCGACGAGCAAACCGCCACGCTACCAAATGAGGTGTACTACGACGTACTACTCACCAACCCCAGTGGCTTGAAAGAGTATTACCTTGAAGGCATCATCTACGTCTCAGAGGGTTACACGGCATGACTTCTGTAAACGTCACCGCCGTAACTAACACGGTCACCGTCACCGAGGGCGACACCACTGTCGTCACCGTAACCACTGCTGGCCCGCAAGGCCCCGGCGGCGGCGGCGCAGCCTACGTTCACACGCAGGCATCACCTGCCACTACTTGGACCATCAACCACAACCTCGGCTTTCGCCCATCAGTGGAGCTGCTCGATTCTGGCAGCCAAGAGATCGACGGTGACATAGCACATCCGACAACCAATCAAACTGTTGTTACACTGAACCCAGCAACTGCTGGGCTAGCTCGCCTTATCTGAAATGGCACGCAAGTTTTTCACCGACCTCGACCTGCAAAGTGTCTCAAAGGTCATCAACGTTCCGACGCCTTCGGCTGCCGGTGACGCAGTACCTAAGAGCTATGTAGACAGCGCCGTCGAAGGCCTGGCGTGGAAAGATTCGGCGCGGGTTAGCACCCAAGGCAATATCAACCTGGCCAGCCCCGGTGCCACGATCGACGGCATCACTATGGCCAGCCAGGATCGCGTCCTGGTGCGCAGCCAAACCGCTCCAGCCGAGAACGGCATTTACGTCTGGAATGGGGCCTCCACCACAATGACGCGGTCGCTGGATGCGTCCACGTTTGCAGAGCTGGAGCAGGCCGTCATCAGCGTTGAGGAGGGCACCGATTCTGACAGCAGTTTCCGTCAGACCGAAGTTAACGGCACCATCGATTCCAGCGCCGTCACATGGGGTGCATTCGGCACTAGCGCACCCAGCGCATCGGAGAGCACTGCTGGCATCGCTGAGCTGGCCACGCAGGGCGAAGTAGACGCCGGCACCGATGACGCACGGATTGTCACGCCACTCAAGCTGGCCACCTACAGCGGCCTGCTCCGCAAGCACGTTGCCAGCTTTGGTGATGGCAGCGCCACTAGCTACGTCATCACCCACAACTTCAACACTCGTGACGTGACGGTAGCTGTGTTCCCCAACTCCGGCACCTATGACGACGTTGAAGTGGACGTGGGCCGCACCAGTGTCAACGAGGTGACCCTGGTATTCGCCACCGCACCTAGCAGCAACGCATACCGCGTCGTTGTGGTTGGCTGATGGCCAGGCAGTTCCTGACCGACATTGAACTCGGGGCGCAGCGTGAGTTGCGCTTTGAGGATGCCGACTCGTCGGCTTACGTCGGCTTCAAATCGCCTGCAACCGTCACCACTAACCTGGTCTGGACGTTACCCGCCACAGATGGCACCACCGGCCAAGTGCTCAGCACTAACGGCTCTGCTGTGCTGTCGTGGGCTACTGCCGGCGGCGGCAGTGCCACCGTTGATCCTGTTATTGCCGCGATGATCTTCTAATGACTCTACCTAACCTCAAGAACCCGACCACCATCTTAGGCAAGACTGCCCGGTATGCCGTTACGGCTACGATAGGGACGGCGCTAGCTGCACCAGGCACTGGCAAGACGTTCAAGATCAACAGCATCTTCTGCGCCAATGTGGATGGCACTAATCCCGCTGACATTAGCGTTTCCATTTATGACGGCAGCACTGATCGCTACCTAGCCAAGACGATTGCCGTGCCGGCTGATGCCACGCAAATCATCAGCACGAAGGAAACATACTTTTACCTAGAAGAAGGCGACTCCATTCGCGCAGTGGCCAATGCTGCCAGCGACCTAGAGCTTGTCATCGGTTATGAGGAGATTTCATGATTGGGTTTAATGGTGGGTTGATTGG
>Ga0307378_10009916_pt1 | contig 12445 bp, 13 predicted proteins | sample UN1MG_FD_202238 | JGI IMG/M metagenome (GOLD analysis project Ga0307378, IMG submission 202238) | Soil microbial communities from Risofladan, Vaasa, Finland - UN-1 | ecosystem: Environmental > Terrestrial > Soil > Coastal area > Acid sulfate soil | place: Finland: Risofladan, Vaasa | collected...
GATGTATCAGCAATGAGTTGTGTTGGTAGAATAACGGCTGTTGGATCGCCATCACGATGTGTAATTTTTTCTGGATCTGGGAAAAACTCTGGGAGGATATACCGATTGGTGCTCCTTACAATTTTGTTTACGAAGATGTCGCGACTAAAAATCAGATTAAGATCGGTAAGCAGAGAAAAATCAGCCTTGCTTATTGGGAAGTGCAATTGGATTTTTTCTGAAAAAAGACCATAGTTCATCAATGGCATACAGAACGCGAGTCTTAGCAAGGGTAAATGATGTACCTGAAGTTGTTCCTCATATGTGTTAATTAGGGTGAAATAATATTTTGTTCCATCAACCGTGTGTACGATGATTTTAGCTTTGGCTGTGTTTTTTTCAATCGTTGGTTCGGAAAGGGAAATCGAGGAAAGACACCGAAGTTTATTCCTTTGAATTGTATATCGCCTCCAATGCATCGACGAGAATACCAACACCTTCAGAAAGGGGGTCTGTTACCGGTACATGAAATATTTGTTGATACATATGTTTTGCATGAGTGATATCAATTTCTGTCATATTTTCATGGTTGATGCCGCTGCCGATGAGTTTTTTTTCAGTGAGTAACTCAGCGATTTTTACCACTCGTTGTGGGTCAGGCATCGCATACTCGGGGAATCCATCAAGATGTCGTCGTTTTGGTGCATCAACTAAGATAAACCCCTGCACTTGGCCTGCTGTTAAAATTTCAAAACCACCCGGAAAGAATGGATGCACCAGGCTTCCTTGTCCTTCCATAAACTCTGGATGAAGGTCTTTCCACGAATCAAGAACCGCGCCTTCGATTCCACCGGATACGAAATCATTGATCATCGCATCTAGGACTATGCCATGTGGCCAGCCCTGTAACCAGCCAGTTTGACCTGTGAAAATCATGTCAGCGGTTCTTCCTCTTTTTTGTAGTTCTTCGACAAGTAACACCGCAAGGGTACGTTTTCCGATGGCGGAGTCTGTTCCAATAAGTGCGATTCGCAGCGATGGTACGTTTACGATTTCGCCGGTATAGAATCGTTTGTGATCACGGAATATCTTTCGAACATCGGTGATGGTGCAATAATGTTCTTCTGCACGTTTCATAAACCGTGGATCATCTGAGAGAAATTGATGAAGACCAGAAACGACATCCAGTCCCTTGGACAACGCCCAGTCCACCGCCTTGTCATACCCATAAGGCAGCACGCCGCCTTCGGAAACCGCGCCGATAATGAACGTGTCCGGCTGCGTTAATGCAAAGGCATCATCAAGATTGTTCAACAACGGTATTCCTTTCTTTTCCTGATCTAAAAACTCTGCTGCGTCCCCAACAGGTAATGTCGAATCAACGACACAGACAATATCGAACTTGTTGCTATACCGCACAAGCCCATGGGCGGTCTTGCCATCCGCAGAACTGTACAAACGATCTGCATAGACCATCGCGCGAGTCTTCACCATAAAGGAATCATTCCATGGTAAAATCGTTACCTAAACCTTCTCCCCGTCAGAACAATTACATAATCACTGTTTAGTACCCGATGTTCTTTGAATCTAATGAGTGCTTCAATAGGACTTGCTGACGCAGGAAGAACACTTAACCCTTCCAGGTCACGAAGCAACGTTTGAAACTTAAGCATACATGTGTCGCTGGCATAATCAGCCCAGCCATTGGTTTCATAAATAGCGTGCAACGCATCATCGCCATCGTAGGAATGGTACGCGATAAGTGGTTCGTTAACACTGCTTTCCTTGATCTCCGTTGGTTGCAGATCCTCCGTTTTTGAGGCCCCTGTTTTGAAGCTTTTTATAATAGGATTCCCCCCGGACGTTGATGCTCCAACAAGATGGGGCATGTGATCGATTTTATTTTTTTCAAGGAGGTTTTTGAACCCGTGATAAATCCCGACAAGAGTGGTCCCATTCCCAACCGGAGCGGCAACAGCAGTTGGTGATCGGCCAAGTTGCCGATAAATTTCGTACGCTATAGACATGTACCCACGCCACCCTTCGTTACCATTCCCAGGATTTGCGTCGTACACATGTTCCCTGCGTGATAGTTTCCGACTCCCTTCAACTGCATCTTCATATTTTCCGTCAATAATGATGATATCAGCGTTCATACTCTGCAGTTCTTCTTTTCGTTTTGGTGCAACGTAGTACTGCTCAGGAATGAGAATTTTTGCTTTTAGACCATTAAGTTTTGCGAAATATGCAAGTGATACACCATAGTTACCGCAGGTCCCAACTGTGATCGTATCGTAACCTTCCAGTAACGCTTTCTTTACGTGGTACTGAGAGATTCTATCTTTCTGTGTTCCTGTTGGGTTGCCTCCTTCGAATTTCAAGAAGATGTTTTTAAAACCTAGCATTCGCTCAATATTCCTGGCTTGAGAAAAAAGAGTATCTCCAACACCATTGAGAGGTGGGGGCTCATCTTCAGTTTGAAGGCCCGTCAAATCCATGCGGTTCTCCCTTTCATCGTAAAAGGCTCACTACATACACCGTAATGAAAAACACGTATTAAAATTTATTGTAACTAATACTGATTCATCATCTGATTTTTTTCTTGAAAAAAAATTCCTCATTCTCAGTACACCGAAAATGAAGGAAAGAAAAGACTTTATAAATAATAATACTATTGCAACTTGAAACTCATCACTGATTCAGTGAGAGGGATGGCATACTATGTCAATATATTGCTCTGTTTGTGGAGACGAACTCGAACCCGAAGAAGAAATGGAAGGTATCTGCGAAAGTTGTAAACTTGCAGCAAGCGGGCAAACCAACGCTGACGAAGTTGAACCCTAGATTTTCTAAAGGATACCATTCCTGCAATAACAAAATAGAATGAAGAGTAGTGCTGAAAATAAAAAAAAAAGAAAGGAGGAAAAAATATGGCCGTAGGTTTTGTTTTAATTAATGTCGCCACAGCGCACGAACATGAAGTCTACAATAAATTATCGAAAATACCACAAATCGTTGAACTCCATCCCTTATTTGGAGAGTACGACCTGATCGCAAAAATCGATGCGAAAGATTTCGAAGAACTCGGTACCATCATCGTAAATAAAATACGATCAATCACAGGTGTCCTTGACACAAAAACATTAACCGGTCTGACCTTTTAAGGAAGAACGACTCGTCAATCATCAATATAAAATTAAAATTCAATAAAAAAAATTCACGCGTGATGAGAAGATACCGATCCCTTTATTGTAAGACATGGTGTTATTTTCTTTTTCTGTACATTACCTTTTTATCAGGCTTTACCAGTCCTCTGTGATTTTTTCCTTTGTAGGTTGATAGGGCAGGTTGGGGGCAGGCGACCGGTCCATCGAGTTTCAGGATGAGAAGCTGTCCGATTCGCATCCCTGACTTGAGGATAAATGATATGTCTGAGGCATTAAAAATTTCAAGAGTGAGGTTTCCTTCCGAGCCGGGGGAGATTAGCATACTTCCCATATGCGAGGTGATGCCGACCCGTGCTAACGTCGTGGAACCATCGTATAATCCTGCGTAATCTTTAGGCATTTTGATATGCTCGACGGTAGAGCTAAGAATCAATTGTTTCGGCTTCAGAAGATATGTTGTTTTTCGCTCGATTTTTCCTTCTGGTTTTGCGAATTGGTTCGATAAATGCAAACGTATAGATGCTGATTTTAAAATTGGCTTCGGCTTGATAATTAAACTTTTATTTTTCAATAATTGTTGAATGGAACGATCGGAGAGAAGCATGAGATCACGTCAATATTGTGACAATGGCGCTATAATATATAATGTAATATGTAAAATGTAAATAAAGAAAAAAGAAGGCAAGTCACTTTTTAAAAAAACAAAGGCGTACTAAGTGCGGTCTAAGAAAAGAATGTTCTAAATTAGGAATGATTGTTTATAGAAACATTCTTAATCGATACGTTATTTTTATCTCTTGAATGAAGCGACAGATTCGTATTCTCGGCATAGATGATGCCCCATTCACATTCCGCGATCAATATGCAACGGTCATCGGTGTCGTGATGCGAGGTGGCGAATATCTCGAATGTGTCTTGCGAAGCCAAGTGACCATTGACGGTACAGATGCAACACTGATCTGCAAAGAAATGATCCAACATTCACGACAACAACATCAACTAAAAGTGATCATGGTGGACGGTGTCTGTCTTGGTGGTTTTAACGTCGTTGATATTGATGACCTATCTGAATCAACGAATATCCCAGTGATTACGATCACAAGAGACAAACCAAATATGAACAAAATAAAACACGCGCTACAGAAAAATTTCACGGATTGGAAGGACAGATGGGTTCTCTTACAGAAAGGCAAACTATATTCGATTATCACCAAACATAACCCGATTTATATCAAATGCGCGGGGTTATCTTTAGAGGAGGCAAAAGAAATTATAAACATCTCTACCATACGTGGTGTCATACCTGAACCAGTTCGAGTCGCACATTTAATAGCTTCCGGTATCACCCGAGGTGAATCATATGGTAAAGCCTAAGGCATTTGTGAAAAAAGAAAAATGTTTAGCATGTGGCGGTTGCATCTCCGTCTGTCCGCAAGATGCCATCCTTATGATATCCAGTAAAGCAGTCGTGAACGATGAAGAATGCAATAGTTGCTCCATTTGTGTGAAAACATGCCCGATTGGTGCAATTGGCTGGGGGGAAAACTAAGATGAAATACGATGCGGTTATTGTCGGAAGCGGCCCCGCGGGGAGTGTGACCGCGCGGTTTGCTGCAGAAGCAGGCGCGAAGGTTCTGATTATCGAACGGCGCGCTGAAGTCGGTGTCCCTGTTCTGTGCGGTGAGGGAATCAGTCAGAAGGTTGACCACTTTAAAGTCCTTGAGGGAAAAAGATGGATTGCGACAAAAATGGAGGGAGCACGGATCTTTTCTCCCAACGGCACTAAAATAACATTGTCCGCTGAATACGCTGGGAACGAAACAGGATATGTCGTGTATAGGGATATATTTGATCAAGAGTTAGCCAGAGGCGCAGTGCAAAAAGGTGCGGAAATCATGCTAAATACCTGTGCGATTAATCTACTAAAAAAAGATGGAAAAATCAAAGGGATTACGGCACGACATTTCGATGAAACCATTGAGATTGAAGCAGATGTCGTGGTAGGCGCTGATGGAGTCGAGTCGCGAATTGGAAAATGGGCAGGGATTCAAACCACCTTAAAACCCTATGGCCTTGAGACCTGTGTACAATACACCTTGACCAATATAGAATGGGACAGCCCCTATTGTGATTTCTTCATAGGAAAACAGGTGGCACCGGGTGGCTATGTCTGGGTGTTTCCCAAAGGCAACAATATAGCAAATGTCGGAATTGGACTCCTTGCCAGCTTCAGTGAATCAGGAAAAGCAGCCCAGTTCCTTGACAAGTTCATCGCTGCCCGACCCGAGTTGAAAAAAGGTCAACCGGTTCGTGTCATCACCGGAGCAGACCCAGTAGCTTTACCTATCCAATCAGTAAAAGACAACCTTCTTTTAGTTGGCGATGCCGCTCGTCAGGTTGACCCGATCACCGGTGGTGGTTTGATGAATTCTATCGAGGCAGGAAAATTCGCTGGTGAAACCATTGGCAAAGCAGTTGAGAAACAACGTTTCGATGCTCAGATTCTTGCTGAATATGAAACCAAATGGAAGAAATCTTTTGGAAAAAAATTACATCGAAACTATGTGGCAAAAGAAATCATTCTTGATATGGAAGATAAAACATTAGACATGCTTGCAGACTCCCTGAAGGATTATAAATTTGAGGAGTTCAGTACCCTTAGTATCATTAAGGCGTTAGTGACAAAGCATCCATCCTTGTTGGTGAAGTTAGCACCATTAATGAAACTTGCGAGGGCGTAAACGTGACCATGACTTGGGGCCTGGTATGCAACCCAGGTGTGAAACGAACAGTGACATTAGCCAAGGATGTGGTTGAGTTTTTACAGAATCATGGGAATGTGCTTGTCGAAGAGGCTATCGCATCGGAGATTCAACTGAAAAAATCAACATTCAAAGAGATCAACAAGAAAGCAGATGTTGTGGTTACCATTGGTGGGGATGGTACTATTCTAATGGCAATGAGCGAAATAGAAAAACCAGTGTTCGCGATAAACTCAGGTGGTATCGGTTTCCTTTCTGAAGTGGAATCAAAGTACGCGATTGAGGGATTAAAGCAAATCATCAACGGAAGGTATAACGTTGAAGAAAGGGCGAAATTAAAAATCACTCTCGATGGCAAACGATTGCCTGATGCGACCAATGAGGTGACGATTCAAACAGCACGGATAGCAAAGATTCTTTACCTTAAAATTTTTGTTGATGATGAGGTCATGGAATCGATGGGCGCCGATGGTGTCATTATCGCGACACCGACCGGTTCGACAAGTTATTCGTTAAGTGTCGGTGGTCCTATCATGGATCCAACCGTGGATGCAATGATTATTGCACCGCTTGCTGCGTTTAAACTGTCTGCGCGACCATGGATCGTCCCGCTTGACCGGAAAGTCGGCGTTCGTTTGTTACCGAAAAGCAAGGAGACGAACCTTGTTATTGATGGACGGTTTCAAACGCCCGTGAACCAAGAAAGCATTATAAGCGTGACCGGGTCAGAGAAGAAAGCACGCTTCATCCGATTTGGTGAAAGCTTTTATCAGATGGTGCGTTTAAAACTGATGAGATAAAGTATGGGGCTTTTTCGACGGAAAAAACCACAACACGTTCCTCTTCATTGGAAAATAACACGAAAGTGCCTTGATATGATTTTCGAGAGCTCAAAATCAAATTACCCTCAAGAATTCGGCGCGCTACTTCGTGTTGACCGGGTGAATAAAACCACGATTATTGAAGTAGTCCTACTTCCGGGTACAGTCTCTGGTGATTCTCATGCGATTTTTCATTTGTATATGCTTCCGGTGGACTTCAGTGTCGTAGGAACGGTGCATTCCCACCCTTCCTCGATTGCGCGGCCATCTAATGCTGATTTAGACTTGTTTAACCATTTTGGAAGAATCCATATCATTGTTGGTGTGTCACCCTTTGGTGATGTGTCATGGAAGTCATTCGATTACATGGGTCATGAGGTTCCGATCGAAATCATTTAAAAAAGATTTTTATATCCTTGGATAACTACCCTTCCGGAGAGAGATGGTGACCGTCCCTTTGGATATTGATAGTTTAATTGGTGCAGCACTTGCACCTATTCTTGGAGTTGTTGCTTTTTGGTTTCTCCAGCTTTTCTTCATAGAACTCCAAAAACGTATGCTTTCAAAATTACGCCATCGACACGAAGCGTTCTGCCGGTTCACTAACTTCATCGGCATCTTGTTTCAAAGCATTTGCCATGCTCTCGGATATGCGGTTACGAGAAGCGGGATTGCTGCATTTCAATTAACAGTTGACTATGGAAAGGTCGAGCCAAAGAAAGAAAAAACAGGAATATTTGAATGGATAGCTCGTTCGTTTCTCCTGTTTGGTCCCTTTTTTATTCCTGCAGGCTTGGTCCTCCTCTTTAGTTATGTCGTCTTAGACAACGGGTTTGTGTTTTCAACATCAGCCCAGTATACCTTTGTTGGATCCTTAACAGACGTTGGTGGTAGTTTATTCACATTCGCCAATGCGTTTGTAAGCTTTCTTGTCACTATCGACCTGTTTAACCCAATCCATGTCGGATTCTTGTTTGTGATGTTGTTTTTTGGATTGGGTATTCGCCCTAGTTACATCGTGGAAGGACGAAAAGAAAAAATCGATATGATCTATGATTTGAAACACATTAAGAACCATCTGATACAAAAACCTCTGTACATTTTTGCCAGTATCGGTATTATATATGTGTTCTATTTGCTATCATTATTCCTAAATCCACAGTTGTATCTAGCGGTATTTTCTGTACTTGGTTTGATATCACTGACTGCGGTTATCGCTTTGCTGCTTACCTATCTTATTATCATACTTATAAGAGCAACCGATGAAATCCGCGCTTATTGGAAAACGGTTCCTTTCGTTACCCTGATCGTTTCGTATGTGCTAGCTCGAGTATCTTTTATCTACTATCCGATGAAGCAAGTCGAAACCATCTCCCTTCTAGTTATGATGGTGTCTACCTTGATCATCACCATCCTGTTGATAAAATATAAGCGGACCAATAGATTTAAAACTGCGACAAAGATGAAGCATGTGAGGGTTGCGGATGGAAAAAAAATTACTTCTAAAAAACGAACAGATTGAACGATTACTCTCACCTCATCCTTTGTCGTTTATGAAATTACAGGCGCTCTCCATCTTTGTTATTGTGTGGGGGGTTGTGGTCTGGTGGTTAACAAAATTCTCAGCGTATACGAACATATTTGCTGGTAATATATGGTACCCACTCATCCTTTGGGGACTTGCCCTGCTGCTCGTGGGCGTTGTTGCCTCGTTGGTCGCAATTCAATGGAGCATATTTTTCCTTTACCTTGGTGTTTTTGCTGGTGGGATTGGTTTGATCTTCTGGCAGCATTGGGAGAATGATATCTCGCTTTTTTTGCTTGTGTATTCGATTGCAGTTTCCATCGGTGGTTTTTTAATCGTCGAACTATATCGCCGATCGCATAAGTACATCATCACGAATCTTCGTATCATCTTCAAAGGTGGTGTGTTGACGAAACGGGAGCGGACGGTTCGGTACGATAAAATCGCTGATATAGACGCGAAGCAAGGGATTCTTGGGCAGATTTTTGGGTTTGGGACGATTATTCCTGTCAGCCAGTCAGGTTTTGGGCTGGGAAGTGATAAATCATTTGCCGCAGGTGGTGTTGAGCTAGGTACAAAGAAAGCACGATTATTTGGATTTGCTGGTGGGGGAAAGGAAATACAAACACCGATTGCACGAAGTTACTATGAGTTACATGGCGTGTATCCGTACAAAGAGGTGAAACAACTTGTTGAAGATGTCGTGCAAAGCCATGTGCCGACACAATATCATAAAGAGCAAGTAGAATTTCAGAAACAACAAGTGGATATCCAAACGCAGATGCGCGATCTTCTTCATAAACAGGTAAGCGGCAAACCTCGCAGAAAAGCTGCGAAACAAACAAGAGCAGAAGAAGAACCTGAGGAAGAGGAGGAACTCGAAGAAGAGGAAGAAACCAGCATGAACGTAAGCCAAGCAAAAGAAGAAGCTTCTCCACCAGAACAGGTTGATATCCAGCAGCAGATGAAAGAGCTTTTGAAAAAACAAAAAACCGTGAGAATCGCTGAACCGAAGGAAGAGGAAATCGATGAAGAGGATGAAATCCAAGACGATGAAAAAGAAATTGTGTAATGTAGGGATATCTTTATTAAATATAATTTTATTTATGAGGAGCGAATGGTACCAAAAAGAGTTTTTTTCACGAAAGGCGTAGGGAAGCATAAACACGAGCTGCAATCCTTTGAGCTTGCATTGCGTGACGCAGATATTGAACAGTGCAACCTGGTCTATGTTTCAAGTATTATCCCACCGCATTGTACGATTGTTACCAAAGATAAAGGTGTCAAAGAACTTAACGCTGGTGAAATCACCTATGCTGTGATGTCCAGGAATACGACCAATGAACCGAACCGGTTAATTGGTGCAGCAGTAGGCATTGCAGTACCGAAGGATCGTTCGAACTATGGGTATATCTCTGAGCATCATGCGTTTGGAATAACGGGGAGGAAACTCGAAGATTATACTGAAGATCTCGCCGCAACCATGCTTGCAACGACCCTTGGTTTAGAGTTCGACCCAGACAAAGCGTGGGACAAACGAAAACAGGAGTATAAAATTAGTGGGCAGATTGTCAGAACACAGAGTGTCGCGCAGACCGCGGAGGGTGACAAAAACGGGTTGTGGACTACGGTGATTGCTGCTGCGGTGTTCATGGAAAACGAAGGGTGATTCAACAATTTCTACTCGTTTTTTTACATTGCACAAACAGATAAAGAGAGGGATATTTTTTAGGGAAAAATAGGTTAAGAACTGTTATTCTATCTCCGATATGATCAGAGCATATTGTGCTAATCCACCAAAATGCATCACACCGATTTCATAATACTCCTCAATCCACCATGATGCCTTTTCAGGCAATGGTGAGATGAAGTTCACCGGATGCACATCATAGGATACTTCATTTGCGTCATTATGCTGCAAAGGAGAAGGCCCAGGGTTTGCAACATTCTGAAACGGGTCAGCAATAGCTATCGAACCATTGCCATTAATTCCAACGACAGCAACATAATGAGCAGGGAACTTCGGATAGAAGTTTACTTTCGGATTATAGAAATGAAAATTGATAATAATCCCGCTATTGTTCTGCAGTTTTCCAACAAGCATTGAAAAATCTGGATTCCATACTGCTTCAATCGTATAGTGATCTTCCAATCCCGCATCTATAATCCATTGTTTTGCTCCTTCCTCAAGGAATTGGGCATACGTCCCTGCAATACCACGGATTAAAGGATTTTGACAGTAGTTGGTGTTACAATAACAGGCTAAGTTTTCGATAAGTTCTTTGGATCCTCGGCCGTGTCTCCATGGGGTTTGCATGTCATTGACATTGTTGAAATTATGGTCATCTGCTTTTGGTCCTGGTGTTGGAGACCCGGGAGCATTATAATTGCGCACAAGAGGATAGGAATCGTTCCCATCCCCCGGGTATCCCAATGGAGCCTCATGCTTTGAATCAAACCACCAGAAAACATCGGCAAGACTGGATGGACCACAAAAAGACCATAAGCCGCTAATGAACCGCCAGATGCCCTGTCGTGCTTTCCAGTTATCCTGCTTTTGATCAAAATCAGGTAACCCTGCTGGTGAATAATTTGGATATGCAGGAAGATAATACCACCCGTCCTGGCTCGTAGTTTGAGATAGCTTTGTGTTTGGAATAGATACCGCCATATAAGCAGAAAGAACAGTGAAAAAAAATAGGACAACAACTACTACGGGAAGGATTTTCTTTCTCATGATTTCCCCCTTATAGAACTTATGAATCTTCTTCTATTTAATAATTTTCATCTTCTACGAGAACTCATACTGTATTGCTCACCAAGGTTCGGTAAAAAGAGTTTATATGTCGGTTCGCATTAACACCCCTTTATGAAAGGAGAGATTTCAATGATTCAGGAGTTTGTAAAGTGGTTTGAAGATCTCACCATCAATGATGTACCTTCCGTTGGTGGGAAAAATGCCTCTCTTGGAGAAATGATTCGGAATCTAGGTCAGAAAGGAGTCCGAGTACCCTCCGGGTTTGCAATCACAGCTTATGCATATAAATATATGATTGAAAAAGCCGGCATTGACGTTAAAATAAAAGAAATTCTCAAAGACCTTGACACCCACGATGTGACTGATCTTGCAGCTCGAGGTCAAAAGATACGAAACCTCATTAAAAACACCCCTATTCCACCGGACCTTGAAGAAAGCATCAGACGACATTACCGAGAGATGGAATTCCGTTATGGTGAAAATGTTGATGTCGCGGTACGAAGTAGTGCTACTGCCGAGGATCTCCCAGATGCAAGCTTTGCAGGACAACAAGAAACCTATCTTAACATCCGTGGAGAAGACCAACTTATAGAAAAAGTACGAGATTGCTTTGCATCGCTGTTCACGAATCGTGCGATCTCCTATCGGGTCGACAAAGGCTTTGATCATTTCTCCGTCTATCTTTCTGTCGGGGTTCAAAAAATGGTCCGCTCTGACCTTGCGTGTTCCGGCGTTATGTTCTCCATTGACACTGAAAGTGGGTTTACCAACGCAGTATATATCACCGGTGCGTACGGTCTTGGAGAAAATGTTGTTCAAGGTACTGTGAACCCTGATCAATTTTATGTCTTTAAACCAACATTATTGAAAGGGTTCCAACCAATTCTTGAGAAAAAACTCGGGTCAAAAGAAAAACGCCTTATCTATGGGGCAACAGGAACGAAACAGACGAAGGTAACCGCGGAAGATAAAGCAAAATTCGTTATCAATGAAGATGAGATTTTAACACTAGCACGATGGGCATGTATCATCGAAGAACATTACAAAAAACCAATGGATATTGAATGGGCAAAAGACGGACAAACCAAAGAACTCTTCATCGTTCAAGCACGCCCGGAGACGGTTCACTCACAAAAAGACATGGCGACCATGAAAACCTATGTGCTTGATGAAAAAGGAACACTTCTTGCTGAGGGGGAAGCAGTCGGAAGCAAAATCGGACAAGGCGAGGTGAACGTCATCGAGAACGCCAAAGACATTTCTCAATTCAAAAAAGGTCAAGTCCTAGTTACCGACATGACCGATCCGGATTGGGAGCCTATTATGAAAATCGCAGGTGCTATTGTCACCAATCGCGGTGGACGGACCTGCCATGCTGCTATTATCTCCAGAGAATTAGGAATCCCCTGTGTTATTGGTACTGGAAACGGCAC
>Ga0307378_10009917_pt1 | contig 12444 bp, 18 predicted proteins | sample UN1MG_FD_202238 | JGI IMG/M metagenome (GOLD analysis project Ga0307378, IMG submission 202238) | Soil microbial communities from Risofladan, Vaasa, Finland - UN-1 | ecosystem: Environmental > Terrestrial > Soil > Coastal area > Acid sulfate soil | place: Finland: Risofladan, Vaasa | collected...
CTCTCTTCCTATAGTACAAACACTTGACAAAACACTATAACTATGTTATAATTAAGATAATAAAATAGACCTTTTATAAGGAGAGCATTTGAAAAAACTATATGAAGGAACAATATTTTTTCGTATTATTTTTGAAGTTGATAAATTTTTTGGATTTATTACTAAAGAATATAATCTTCGAGATGAAATAGACCTGCCATATGTTGTATATGCGAACGATAAAGAAACAGCAGAAAAACAAATCAAGCTATCGAAATTTTGGAAAACTGAAATTTTGTCAGAATTTATTGAGAATGAGTATGATTTAGAAAAAGGACGATATTCTTTTGAAGAAAAAACTCTTTCAGTAAAAGAGATTGTACACATTAGTTTTGCTTCTCTGATGAACAAAATGCTTTCTAGAGACTTTATTAGATATATATTGGATGAAATATATGAAACCGGAATATAAATACGTTGACTTAGTATTTGAAAATTGTAACTTTGTTCGCATTAAACCCAAAGACATACTAACTTTCCATGTATCCGGAGTATCCTCTTACTTTTGGACAAATTGTGTAAGTCAGTTTAACGAAGGAACTACATGTAAAAAGCTTAGTATTACTTTAAAAAATAAAGCTGTTGAAAATAAAACTCATTTTCAAAGAAATAGTTCTAATGGCGAAAACCAGTCATCATTTATTAATCATTTAAACGTATACAAAGATATAACTCATATATTTATAAAAGTCAATAAGAAAAAAGAATTTTATATTGGTGTTCCTTATAGTAAGTCTGACAACACTTGTGCTCCTAATGAGTTTTTAAAAATACAGCATGATAAAAATGATTTTACAATAGCAATAGAAGATAAATAATAATGATGAAAAAAATAGACCCTAAATATCTAGGGGTACCTAACATTTGCTTTTCCCTAACAGAAAAAGAAGATGATAGAGAAAAGAAATATTCAAAACAAAGAATTGAGCGTGGTTTTGATGATTCTGAGACATGGTGTTTAGCATCAACCATCACTAGATTTATTCTACCAAGACTAAAAAGGTTTAAGGACATAACAATAGCTTATCCCGGAGAGATAGAAACTCCTGAAGATTGGAACAACATAGTAGAAAAAATGATAGTAGCATTTGAATTAGTATTGAGCGATGATGCTAGTTGGATGTGGAGCGAAGAAGAAAAAAAACAATTTGAAGAAGGGATGGACTTATTTAAAAAATGGTATTTAGGACTATGGTGGTAAAATGGAAATAAAGAAAATTAAAAAAGCTGTTTCAAAGTCAGTTACAGTTGGTTATAAGGACGCAAATATTTATATAACCTCCGACGGATGTGAGTTTCCAGAACATAGGAAAGAAGAAGCTGCGAGGCATGAACACAGACTAAATTGTGAAAAAAGATTATCTGAAATAAAAAAAGTAACTATTGAAAACATGTTTGACATGGTTCCAGAAGAATGGTTTTATGCTTCTACCGAAGAGGACTTTGATTTTTTAACAGACCTAAAAGAAGACAAATATAGAAAAGTAGAAATAAATGGAAATCTAGGGGTTGGAGAATGGATAGGGTGCTATGTTTTTGATTGCGGGGACTCTGGAGAAACTGCAATGTATTACACTCTTTCTTATATACTAAACGAAACTGTTAAGTTTTTAGCAGATGCTATGAGCAAAACAAATTTGGCTATACCTGATAATAAGGAAGGTGTTTTGTGAGTATATTTTGCAGACATTTATTCAAACCAATAAAAACAGAATATGCTTTTACAACAGATATAGATGAGGGAAGCATTATACTTCCGGCGTTCCATCTCACGAGAGTGAATGTATATATATTGACAAGCAGGTGTTTGAAATGTGATAAGTTAAAAAGAGAAGAAATATATGAAAGAACATAAAAGATTGATTTTATCATGTTCGAGGAGTATAAAATGAAAAATACAGAAAATCTAGAAGAATTCTTCAGAGAGCGAGACGAAAAAAGATTTTTTGTTAAAAAATGGATAGACAAATTGTTTAAAGATTCTCTATTTGGTTATAGACCTTCCTATATTATCTTTCGTCCAGATGTTATGGTGGCAGATGCTTGGATACAAATCAAGTGGGCATGGCAAAGAGTTTTCCGTGGCTGGGACGATAGAATAACATGGTCTATTGATTCTTATTTAGCAGAAAACATTCCTCTATGGATTGAACAATTAAAAAAATTTAAAGGGGGAGTTCCCATGAGCATGTATGAAGATGAGTATTTAGTATCACCTGATATTTCACGAGAAGCTGAAGATAAGGCAATTAAAAAGTATGATGACATTTTGGACAAGATTGCTCTCGGATTTCGCAGTTATATAGAGTTTGATGGGTATATGGAGGACAAAATAAAAGGGAAAAAATTGCAGGACGAATTCAATGAAGGATTCGATTTATTTAGAAAATATTTTGATACTTTATGGGACTAGAGAAAAGACAAAATAAAAGAGGCATTTTATTACCCTTGACATTTCTTTAAATGTATGGTATAATTATTGTGAGTAAGACTGATTAATACATATAAAAGTATGTGATAAACGGGTTATTACTTGATAATACATATAAAAATATAAAATAGGAATTTTATAAGGCAAAAATATGACAGAATTTTTTAGTGTGAACACAATCTTTTTTACACTCTTAGGATACCAAATGAGCTATTTGGAATTTTTTGGTACAATCTTTACAGGACTTTGTGTAATATTTGCAGCGAAAAATAATATTGCAACTTGGTGGGTTGGTCTTATCGGAATTATTTTATATGGATTTTTGTTTTATCAAATATCCCTATATTCAGACTTACTTGAACAGTTATATTATTTCATTACAAGCTTTTGGGCTTGGTACTTGTGGTCAAATATGAAAGATAAAAAGAAAGAGAAGGGAGCTACTTTCTGGTCAATTTTAAAATCATATTTTTGGTCAAGCAAGGAAAAGGGAACAGAACTTGAAGTTTCTGAAACTAGTTTAAAATGGAATGTTATCGGGGTAGTTACCATACTTGTTTTGTCCTTTGGCTTAGGACTGTTTATGTCAAACATTCACGCAATACTACCGGGAGCATTCCCCGTAGAAGCATCTCTGCCCTATTTGGATTCGTTTACTACAGTCATGAGTTTTGTTGCCACAGTATATTTAGCTAAACGAAGGATTGAGAATTGGTATCTTTGGATTGTTGTGGATATTATTGGAGTATGGCTCTATTGGGAAAAAGGAGTAAGTTTTTTATCTCTGCTCTATTTCCTATTCCTTATTAATGCTTTTTATGGATTCATCAAGTGGAAAAAGGAAATGAAATAAATGTGCAAAGTTGGCATGATTACAGGTAAGTTTTTACCACCGCATAGAGGACATATAATTCAAATTATTAATTCTGCAACACAGTGCGAAATACTCTATGTACTAATATCTGATAATAAACTTCAAACCGAAAGATTGTGTAAAGAGAGCAATCTTCCTGTTATGGACTTGCTAACTAGAACAAAATGGCTGTCTCAGGAGTTACAGGGATTTCCTCATATAAAAGTTGTTATGATGGATGAGTCATATATGCCAGAATATCCCGATGGCTGGATTGAATGGGCAGCACTAGCAAAAGAAATAATTCCAGAAAAAATTGATATTATTTTTGGCGGAGAACCAGATTATACAATAGGGTTTGCACAATTTTTTCCGGAATCTGAGTATAGACTCTATGACTATGGGAGAGCACAATATCATGTTACCGGGACTTTAGTACGTAAAAATCCATTTAAATATTGGGATTATATATTGGGTAGTGCAAGACCTTTTTTTGCAAAAAAAATACTAATAACCGGAACAGAGTCTTGTGGAAAAACCACTTTAACTAAATACTTGGGAAAGATTTTTCATACAGCTTGGTCAGAAGAAGCAGGTAGATTTTATGCAAATAAATTTTTAGGAAACAACGAAGATGTTTATGTTCTAAAAGATTTTCAGCGAATTACATATATGCAGTATGAAGCTGATATGGATGCATTGCATAAATCTAATAAGGTTGTCTTTTATGATACAGATGCTTTAGTTACATTATATTATTTAAATTTATATTTGAATATTCCGAACGACCAGATGATAGAAGGTTTTATTAACCCGGATAGATATGACGCAGTTTTTCTTTGCACCCCTTCTGTAAAATGGATTAATGACGGAATGAGATTTATGGGAGAGCAAAGCAAGAGAGAACAACTGCATAAGATATTAGAAAAAATGTACATCGAAAAAGGATTTGGAGACAAAATATATATTATTGATGGAAGTTATAATCAAAGACTTAATGAAGCAATAAAAATTACCAGAAGTTTAGTAGGAGAATCACATACAGGACATATTATACAGGACATATTAAAATCGTAATTTTATGAGGTAAATGTGATAAAAAATTTAGATATTCTTATTGTAATAAATCATAAAAGGTGTGGAGAAGATAGGTTCAACCCTATTCTTGTTGGAAATTTTGGATTAATGATTTGGAATAATTATAACAAGAGTAAGAGTAACATTACAATAAAGATGTTAGACTATTATCTAGATTCAAAAGTAGTTAATTCTAGATGGAGATTAAAAGCACAATAAAATAAGGCTTTTATTATGGATATGAAAATCAATAATGCACAATTAGAAGTATTAGCAGAAGGATTCCATTACTGTGATTTTATAAAGAGACAAGTGGTACAATGGAAGCACACGAGGATAACTAAATGACATATGTGTACAAATGCAATAACTGCAAAAAAGAATTTGAAATTGTAATGGATATTGCTACAGCATCGACATTTAAAGTATTATGTCCTAACTGTAAATCAAAAAAAGTATCCAAAAAGTTTTTCCCAACTTCATTTAGAATGAAAGGAGAAAACCACTATGAAAACGACAATATTCTCTCTTGACAAAAAGAGAGTTCTGTGGTATAATTAATGTAATATAAAGGACACACAATGAAAAAAATAATATGGATTGTTATCGCAGCGTTTTTATTCTTGTTAATTGTAAGTGGATTTTCGACTTACAACCGGGCTATTTCTGCCGAGGAATCTGTTCTTAGTAGTAAATCTGATATTAGCGTTCAAGAGCAGAGACAATTTGACTTAATTACAAAGTTAGTTCAAGTTGTTAAAGAGAATGCTAAGTATGAGTCTGGCACTTTAATAGAAATTGTAAAACAAAGAAAGACTCTTCTTCCTGCTGATGTGCAAGAACTTCAAACATCACTTAACCTTGTAGTAGAGCAATATCCTGAATTAAAAGCAAACGAAAGTTATATACAGCTTATGACAGAGCTATCTATATCAGCTAACTTGATTTCTGAACACAGAAAAACATATAACTATAATATCGAAAAATATAGACGTTTTGTTAAAAAGGCTGGAGCTTCATTTGTTTTGAGGATTCTTGGTTATGACATAGTTAATTTTGAATATCTTGATTTTGGAGAAATTCAATTGCCAGACAAATTGTTCGGGTAAGAAAGATGGAACATATTTCTAAAAAAGAATGGATATTAGGAATAGCTATTACTTTTGTAGTAGTAGCTATATCTGTCTTAATGTATCAAACCATACAACTCGCATTATTGAATAATGTAAAATTGTACAATCAAGCCTTGAAAATTAATAACAGCGAAGAAGAGTTTCTATATGCAATTAATACTAATGTTGGAACCACGTTGTCATATGGAACTTTTTCAGCAGTTGAACCACAGTCTATTTCCGAACTTATTGGCGAATTTTCTTACATCGGGAAAACCAAAGAAGAATACTGTATACATGTTGACCAAGTTTGTACCACCGATAGTGATGGAGATTTAAGTTGCAGGACAGAAATCAGCTATAGTTGGGATTCCAAAGGAAAAGAGCACTTAGAAACAAACCTATATATGTTTTTAGGTAATCAATTTTCACAAGAGACTCTTTCTATGCCTTTTAATATTAGATATAATCTAAATCCAGACCTAGTTGCTCCGGAATATCACAAACTACTCCATAACTCATATATATATGAGGAAGAGCGAGACTGGGGAGCAAGCGTTGGAGATATAAGATATAAATATAATATTATTCCTCAGAATTTCAATGCCTCTCTTTTCGCTAGGTTTTATGAAAATAAAATCTTGAACCCAAAGAAAGAAAACAGAGAATTAGAAGTTTATTACGAAAAAACAATTGAGGAAGTAATGTTACAACAAGAGAAGGATATAAAGGTATTTACAATTATATATTTTATTGTTTCTATCCTTATAGGAATTAGTCTATACTTATTTTTGTCTTATCGAGTTCTAAATTTATAAAGAAAGAGGAGCAGAATGTTCAAAGTCAAAGGAAAATACAGTACCGCAACAATTTATTCAGATTCTTCTGAAGATAAAGCTGTAGGTCAGATTCTTGAACTCTGCAATCAGGATTTTACTAAAGATATCCCTATTCGTATTATGCCTGACTATCACTATGGAGCAGGTTGTACAATTGGTTTTACTGCTAACTTGGGAACAAAAGTTGTGCCTAACTTAGTAGGTGTTGATATCGGATGTTTTGCTGGCGACACTAAAATACCATTATTAAACGGCTCTCAGAAAACTTTGAAGGAATTGGTAGGAACTGACTCGTTCTATGTTTATTCTCTCAACGGAGACGGAGAACTAGTTGCAGGGGAGGCTATTGCTATAAAAACAAGAGATAACGCACAATTAGTACAAGTAGAAATTAGCGGGGGAGAAAAAATAGTTTGTACGCCAGACCATAAATTTATGCTTAAAGATTTATCATACAAAGAGGCAAGAGATTTAAAATCAAATGATAGTTTAATGCCCTTGTATCGTACATATTCTACTAGAGACGGATATGAACACGTTTTCGGGCAAGGAAGAACTCACGAAATTATAGCAAAAAAATGTTTTACAAAAATACCAGTCGGATATGTTATTCATCACAAAGACAGCAATAAATATAATAATATTCCTGAAAATTTAGAAATAATGTCTGCTGGTGAACATTCTAAATTCCATGCACAAAAAAATAATAATTCTCTAAGATTAAAATCGGATGAATTTAAAGCTAATAGAAAAGAAAAATTAGAAGAGGGTGGATACTATAATCCTCTGTTATATAATAAGAAAAAACAAGTTGGTATAAAAAATATAGCATCATATATGGAAAATAATCCGGAAAAGTTTAAAGAAGATGTAAAAAATAACGGAGAAAGAGGAAAAAAGTATTTAGCAGAATATAATAAAAGTAAAGAAGGAAGAAAAAAATCTGTCGAAATTGGTAGCAGAATATATAAATGTTCAAATTGTGGAAGAGAAATTAATGGATATGCAGGATTTTATCAACATGAAAAAAAATGCAAAAATAACCACAAAGTAATTTCTATAACTCCTTTAGAATACACAGAAGATGTTTATTGTTTGAACGTAAAAACATATCACAACTTCGCTCTTTCATCTGGAATATTTGTTCATAATTGCGGGATGTTCGTACTAGAATTAGGAAAAGAAAAGCCAGACTTAGAACAATTAGACAATATTATGCACAAAAATATTCCGTCGGGATTTAATTCTCACGACGAACCGTATATTGTGTATGATAAAGAAGAAAAACTTCTTTGTCTTAGAAAATTAAAAAAGACTTATATTTTTAATAGGCAGATAGGAACTCTCGGCGGCGGGAATCATTTTGTCGAAGTTAACATTGACGAGGAAGAAAACTATTATTTAGTTATCCACTCGGGCAGCAGAAACCTCGGAAAACAAGTTGCTGATTATTATCAAAACATGGCAATAGAATCTTTAAAAGGTTTGGGAAATCTTAATGAACTAAAAGATGATTTAATAAAAAAACTAAAGGGAAATAACACAAAAAATTTAATACAGTCTTCGTTAAAAGAACTCGAAGATAAATTTAAGAATACTCAGCCAAAATATCCGAGAGATTTATGTTACCTAGAAGGTCAAGAACGTGACGCATATTTAAATGATATGAAAGTGTGTCAGGAATATGCTTCTCTAAACAGAAAAACTATGGCAAATATTATAACAGGAAGATTATTTAGAAAAGCTATAAGCCAATTTAATTCATTTGAAGCTGTTCACAATTACATTGACTTTAAAGATAATATAATTAGAAAAGGTGCTGTATCTGCGTATGAAGGAGAAAAATTAATTATTCCTATTAATATGCGTGACGGAAGTCTTTTGTGTACAGGTAAGGGAAACCCCGAATGGAATTATTCAGCACCACATGGAGCCGGGCGACTGATGGGTCGTAACGAAGCAAAAAGGACTCTTAAATTAGAAGAATTTGAAACTGAGATGAAAGGTATATATTCTACTAGTGTAGGTGCAAGCACTCTTGATGAAGCGCCGATGGCTTATAAGAGTATGCAGGAAATTATTGACAATGTGCAGGATACTGTAGTTGTTGACAAAATAATTAAACCAGTATATAACTTTAAAGCACATTAAAGGAGAAAATGGGAAATAGAAAATTAGAGTTTTTGCTATGGAGAAAATATCCAAGAAATAAGCCAAAAAAGGTTGGTTTATATCTTGTTCAATGGGAAGATGGAGGAATTAAATACTTCAGCTACGACTATTGGGAACGGGAATGCTTATACGGAGACCTTAAACATGAGAACTACTATTGGTTAACATTAGAACATTGCAATGTAGTTGCTTTTACAAAAACCCCCAAAGGAGTAAAGTATAACGGGAAATAAAAATCAATTGAATAGCAAAAATTACCCTTGACAAAATAGCAAAAGTGTGGTATAATTATACTACATTAAGAAAGACGATGCTAACAGCAATTAACTCCCCTCAAACTGGATGAATATGCATCGTGTAAGACATTTACAGCAACCAACATAGGATAAAGACTTAACAGTCGAATTGGTTCAAACCCAAAAAAATAGTGTCTAGGAGAATAAAAATGAGTGAAAAATTTGTAAACGCAATGAACGAAGAAAATAACTGGAAGTTAACTGAAAATATGGCAGATGCTTTAAAATCTACTAAGAATGATTTAGTAGATTTATTTGCCGTTGTTGGTGCTATGAGAACACGGGACGAGCAAGACATTGAGCAAGCATTTTCAAAAGCATTTTATGCCGACAAACTTCTTGCTACAAAAATGTCCTTTTATGCTCGCAATATTCGTGGTGGACTTGGAGAACGCAGAACAGCTAAGGTTATTTGGAGCTGGTTAGCAAAACTTTATCCCATAATCATGAAAAAAAATATAGGATTTGTTCCAATGTTTGGAAGATGGGATGATTTGTACACATTTGTTGGAACAGAAGTAGAAAATGAAATGTGGGAAGAAATTCGTGTACAGTTTAAGTCTGACATGGAAGCTTTGAAAGACAACAATCCTGTATCTTTGCTTGGGAAATGGTTGAAGAGTGTTAATACATCATCTTCTGAATCGGTAAAGCTGGGAAAATTAACAGCAAAGAAATTGGGGTTAACAGAAAAACAATATCGTAAAATTTTATCTGCATTTAGAAAACAAATTGATGTTGTTGAACGTAAAATGTCAGCCGGGCAATTTAGTGAAATTATATACTCGGGTGTTCCTAGCAAAGCCATGAATAATTATCGTAATGCCTTTAAAAAGCATGATGAAGAAGGTTTTGCATCTTATATGGAAAGAGTAGAAAGTGGAGAAGAAAAGATTAACTCTGGTACTCTATATCCGTATGATATTGTTGAAAAAATAATGTATGGAGATGAATTTAATAAAGTTCTTGAAGAACAATGGAAAGCTCTACCAAACTACGTAGAGGAAGAAGCTAATATGATGGTAATTGCAGATGTTAGCGGCTCGATGTACGGAAGACCTATAGCAACATCTGTTGGTCTTGCAATTTATTTTGCAGAAAGAAACACCGGAGTTTTTCATAACAAGTTTATGACCTTTAGTTCTGAACCAGATTTTGTTACTCTCAAAGGCAATACTCTTTATGAAAAAATAAATAATGCAATGAGAGCAAACTGGAATATGAACACTGATATTGAAAAAGCTATGAAATTGATTCTAAATGCTGCTGTTAATAGCAAGCTACAACAGTCGGATTTACCAAAAGCGCTTATCATTATAAGCGATATGGAATTTGACCAATGCAGTTGTGTAGACAGAGCTACATATTATAAGCACATGTCAAAGATGTTTAATGATGCTGGATACGAATTACCAAAGATTATTTTTTGGAATGTTGATGCAAGACAGAACACTTTTCATGCAGAAATGACCGATGGAGTGCAGTTTGCCTCGGGGCAATCTCCATCAGTATTTAGCTCAATTATAAGCGGATTGGATTTAACTGCTTATGACCTTATGTTAGAAGTATTAAACAATCCTGTTTATGATGGAATAACAATATAAGAAATTAAAATAAAGGCACACACAGCAACCAAAACTTACATTTGGCTAATATCCAACCTGAGTAAAAACCTGTGTCTTGTAAAAAAATAAAGATTTAAAAAAATAAAGAGGCGCTTACAGCCACCCAAAACTCATACCTGAAAAATGAAAAAATAGCGTCTTGTAAAATATAGAGAGATAGCATAACGGCAGTGCATGTGTATAAAATGTGCCTTGTATAAGGCAATAACAGCATACAACTACATGGGACACAGCGTAAAGGTTCGACTCCTTTTCTCTCTATTTAGACCCGAACAGCCACCAAAAAAATCAAACTGTTAATTTGAAAATAAGGGTCTTGTAAAAATATAGAACGGTAGCTCAGTTGGCAGAGCAAATGCTAAAAAAATTGCGTTTTGCAAAAAGCGTAAACAGCGACCAACATTCAAAACATTGGGTCGCAGGTTCGAATCCTGCCCGTTCTATTTGACCCGAACAGCCTGTTAATTTGAAAATAAGGGTCTAGTAAAATATGAATGAGTTTAAAATATGAATGAGTTTAAAATATGAAGGAGTTTAAAATATGAAGGAGTTAAAACACGAAGGAGTTATTATGAATAATAAAGCATTAAAAGTTGGACTTGATGACTATTGGTGCCATATACATAATGAAGCGGAAGGATATGATAGTCATTTTAGTTTATCTAGTAAGAAAGCAAAATTTGACCGCATGATACTTGAATATATTTTATATGCTGCAAATTTGCCCAATATGATTGGCTCTTCTGTAGAAGAGTATTTTAATCGAGATACCGTGCCACATGCAGCGGTCTCGGTTATTGGAAAATTAGTTGATTATTTACTTCCTAGGGTTGTTGAAGATAGCATTGGTATCTTTACTAATATAGAAAAGGTGGAGCACGGAGACAGTTTAGAGATTACAATAAAAGATAAAAGTTTGTTTGCTGTAAACAGAAAAGAAGAAAGCAGTAAAAAAGGAAAACGATATAATGGAATAGTTACAATTATTCCACAATCAAAATACATAAAAACTGTTGCTCCAATCTATAATCTTTTGTCTGGAAAAGAATCTTTAACAGAATTTTTGATTCAGATTGTTCAGTCTTTTAAAATGCAAATAGTCTCTGAAGTATATGGTGTTATGAGATGTGCTATGAAAAACCTTCCGCAAGATGGTATGACCAGACTAAGTATCTCAGGATATAGCAGAAAGGGATTAATATCTCTTTCTGAAAAAGTTAGCGCATGGAACAACAATGCAAAAGTTTGTTTATTAGGAACAGCTTGTGGGCTGAGCTCTGTTCTTCCTTCTGACTATAAGTATAGTTCAATGTCTTTTGGTAAACCTATATTTATTGATACAATTGATGGTGTTGATATTATGAGAATGCCTCAACTGGCAGATTATAGCAATCCGTTCGGATTATTATTGTCAGATGAAGAGCTATTCCTTATTTCTCCCTCTGTTAGCAAGCTGGTATCACTTGTTTTTGAAGGAAATATAATTTCTGATGTTTCTGTATCTTCCGGAAAAGATATATTTAATCGAGAAATAACTCTTTGGTTATCATATGGAACTGGGGTAGCAACAAATTCTGTTGCTGGGTTAATTATTTTGGAACAAGGGGATAAGAACTAAAGTTAAATTGGAGCAGGTATAAGTAATAAGCAACATAAAAGAGTTATTTTATAAGGTAAAAATGAATGTAATAGTTATAACAAATTGGGATAAAATAGAAGAAGAAGATATAGAAACTTCAACTATTAGATGTCTGGAAATTTGGATGCGTTACTCGGATGGTATTGCTTTATTAAAATTACCTTCGGGATTAATAGTTCCTGTAAAAATTGGAGATATAACTAGAATAGAGGATTAATGGGAATGTTCCCGATAATTATATTAGCTGGAGGAAAAGCCACTAGGTTAGGTTCTCTTACAGAGAATACTCCGAAAAGTTTGCTAATGTTTAATGGTAAACCTTTCTTACAGCACCAGATAGAGCTTTTAAAGAAAAACAACT
>Ga0307378_10009919_pt1 | contig 12441 bp, 10 predicted proteins | sample UN1MG_FD_202238 | JGI IMG/M metagenome (GOLD analysis project Ga0307378, IMG submission 202238) | Soil microbial communities from Risofladan, Vaasa, Finland - UN-1 | ecosystem: Environmental > Terrestrial > Soil > Coastal area > Acid sulfate soil | place: Finland: Risofladan, Vaasa | collected...
CTGGATCATTTTTTCTAAATTCTTCCATGATTTTTCTCCATATGATTATTGATCATATGATCATATATCAATCATCCTATTTAAATGTGATCATTGATCATATCATGAAGTATTTTTTTATAAAATAATATTAATAAAAATATTCTCTGTCAAATGACTAATTACATTAGAAACAAATCGCTTTAAGACTTTACTAAGGTTTTATATGAAATTCAAAATTAATTAAAACGATGGAAAAAAAGAAGAATTTAACAAGTTTTAAGATTTTAGAACTTAAAAAAGAAATAGCTAAGGGAAATAAATCAGCACTAAAGAATTTTTGGCTTAAAATAGAAAAATATGGTGCTCCCTTAATTGAACCAATACAGGAGGACAAAAACCATAAACTTGTAACTTTTATTATTCAAGCTGATAATGAGACTAAAAATGCTGTCGTGATTTGTTCGCTTGCCGATCAGGATGATATGGTATCGAACAATATTTGTGAGCGAATTGAAAATACAGATATTTTTTATAAGAGTTTTGTAGTTCTAAATGGGACACGAACAATCTATACATTTAGTAAAAACAATTCACTTAAGTTCCACAGGTTTTATGATAATTTAATGCATAATTGGGATACTTTAACACCTGATCCCCATAATCCTAAAAGATTTACACAGAGATATAAAAGAGAAGGCCAAAATTTTGTTGTTGAATACTCTGTGCTTGAAATGCCTAGTGCGAAACCTTTAAAATGGATAGAACAAAAAAAGAGTGTAATCCCTGGAAGTTTGATGAGTATGAATTTTAATAGTAAAATTCTGAATACAAAAAAAAAATTTGGATATATACTCCGAATAATTTTAACGTAAATGATGGACCATTTCATTTATTAATCATTTTTGATGGAAAAGCTTTTATTGAATTCACTCAAACACCAATAATTTTAGATAATTTACAAGCTGAGAATAAAACTCCACCAATTGTGCAATCTTTATTCATTATTACAGTGGGGTTAGTAGAGGGAAAGATTTACTATGTTCTCCACAATTTTCTGATTTCATTGTTAAAGAGTTAGTACCATGGGCTCAAGAGAATTATAATGTTAGCTCTAATCCCGCACATTCAGTATTAGTTGGCAGTAGTTCTGGAGGATTAGCAGCTTCATTTATAGGATTCAAACACCCTGAAACATTCAGAAATGTTCTTTCACAATCAGGATGGTATGAATGGTATCCTGGTTATGAATGGTTTCAATATTCAGTAAGATTTTTTGGAGAAGATTATGTAAAATGGTGGAGTACTGATGATGAAAATCAACCAGAATGGCTAACTCATCAGTTTGTCATGAATGAAAGATTACCACTTAAATTTTATTTAAATGTAGGAAATCTTGAAACGAGAGCTATTCATCCTGCTCACAATTTCCACAAAATTTTACAGGAAAAAAGATATACATATTTCTATGAAGAGTATCCCGGAGGACACGAATACATCGCTTGGCGAGAACATTTACCTGAAGGTTTAATATATCTTATCGGAATTCAATAATATTTTTATCAACATAAATATTTTAGAATGCGTCGAATTAGAATTAAGCTTGAAGATACCGAAAATGATAAATGATAAATCAGATGTGGATGATAGTTCTGAAAAAATAATAAATACTGGTTGTTGTCATGACTGTGGAGGACGTTGTGTCCTTAAGGCTCATGTAAAGAATGGAAAGATTACGCGGATCGAAACAGATAATAATAAAGAACCCCAATTAAGGGCTTGTGTAAGAGGTAGAGCATACAGACAACGCGTATATTCTGATGAAAGGCTTAAATATCCTCTGCGACGCGTTGGAGAACGTGGCGAAGGTAAATTCGAAAGAATCTCATGGGAAGAGGCTTTAAACCATGTAACTTCTAAGATTTTAGAAATAAAAGAAAAGTATGGAAATTCGGCAATATTATTAGTTCCGGGGGGGGGAAATCAAGGAATGCTCCATGGAATTACACCAGTTGGCATGATGCTAAACCAAATTGGGGGTTATACTCGCATGTGGGGGGCACCTTCATATGAAGGGGCTCTCTTTGCTTCAATGGCAACATATGGGACTATGATGACGGGAAATGCTCGTGATGATTTACTCAATTCTAATTTAATAATAATGTGGGGTTGGAATCCTGCCAATACAGTTTGGGATCCTGGAACAAGTCTATGGTTAGCTAGAGCTCGAGAAAAAGGAACTAAAATAATAGCTCTCGATCCTATTTTTACGGATTCAGCTGCAATTTTAGCAGATGATTGGATCCCCATCCGTCCGGGTACGGATACTGCAATGTTACTAGCAATGGCTAATGTAATAATAACTGAAAATCTCCAGGACCAACGATTTATCGAAAAATTTACTGTAGGATTTGATCTTTACAAAGATTATGTACTTGGTCGTGACGACGGACAACCAAAAACACCTGAATGGGCAGAAGAGATTACAACTGTGCCAGAAAAAACAATAATAAAGCTAGCTCGTGATTATGCCACAAGTAAACCAGCAGCCCTTATAGCAGGGTGGGGTCCTGCGAGAACTGCGTTTGGTGAACAATTTTCGAGAGCCGCTAATGTTTTATGCACAATTACCGGTAATATTGGAATTAATGGAGGTTATGCCTCTGGTTTTATGAGGGCATATTCTAGCCGAGAGAGTGTTGTTTCAGTAGGTAAAAAGAAAGAAGGTCCTATTAAACAAACTGACGAAACATTAAAACCCAAAAAGAAAAGACCACAAGATAACCTTGTTGACTATAATGCTCCACCTCGTAAAGATGCGTTATATAGACTTCAAGGTGGAACAAATCCAGCAAGTTCACGAATACATTTTAATGATTATTATAATTTAATTTTGCAAGGGACAAAAGGAGGTTATCCTGCAGATATAAAAATGGCTTATATATGTGGTACAGATCGCCTAAATCAATATGGTAATGTAAACAAAGGAATTAAAGCTTTAAAATCGCTAGAATTTATAGTTACTCACGAACAATTTATGAATCCCACAGCTAAATTTGCGGATATCATCTTACCAGTTAACACGTTTATGGAACGAAATGATATAGCTGTTCCTTGGCTTGGATCTCCTTATTATATTTACTTGAACAAAGCGATCAATTCACTTTATGAATCTAAATCTGATTTAGAAATATGTTGGGAACTCTCTAAGAAACTTGGAATCAAAACCAGCCTTTTAGACTTACCTGAAGACCAAATTTTGCGAATATTTACATCTCCCCGCAAAGATATAAAAAGTTACAATAAAATGAAAAAAGACGGGTATTACAAGGTCAATGTGGAAGAACCATTTGTAGCTTTTAAAAAACAAATTGAAGATCCTGAAAATTATCCTTTTCCAACTTTATCAGGCAAAATTGAAATTTACTGTGAGCACATTGCAGAAAAGAATAATCCACTAATGCCAGCGATTCCAAAATATTTTAGTCATAAAGAGCATTATGATTCTCCTTTAGCAGAAAAATACCCATTACAATTAATCACACCTCATAATAAGAGACGCACCCACTCATCTCTTAATAGCATTCCGTGGTTGGAGGAGATTGAACCTCATGCAGCATGGATTAATCCAACTGATGCCTCATTCCGAAATATTAGCAATGGAGATCTAATAGATATATATAATGATCGAGGTAGAGTGAGAATCCTTGCGAAAGTTACAGATCGCATTAGTCCAGGAGTAATATGTGTTTATCAAGGAGAATGGTATAATCCGAATAAAGACTCTGTCGATATTGGGGGATGTGCTAATGTTTTAACGCAAGATGGATACTCTCCAGGTGGATCTTTTCCTTTAAATAGCTCATTGGTTGAAGCAGAATTATATCTAGAAGAAAAAATGGAGGGAAATTAATGACGCAAATGGGTTTTTATTTTGATCAAACTCGGTGTACTGGTTGTTTTACATGTGCGGTAGCGTGCAAGGATTGGCATGACATATCTGCGGGACCAATTAATTGGATAAGAATTAATTCAATCGAAAAAGGAGAATTTCCTAACTTATTCTTAACGTACTTAACTATTGCGTGCAATCATTGTGCTGATCCCCCATGTATCAAGGCTTGTCCTGTAAGTGCTATAATAAAAAGGGAGAAAGATGGAATTGTTATCGTAGATAGTGAAAAATGCATTGGAAAAGACGAATGTGGATTTAAATGCTTAAAGGTTTGCCCTTGGGATTCCCCACAATTTAGCAACGAAGTAAATTCTAAAATGGAAAAATGTGACCTTTGTCTAGATCGGTTGGAGAAAGGACATCAAACAATATGCGTAGAAGCGTGTCCGATGTACGCTCTGGATGTTGGGCTTATGGAAAAACTGAAAGAAAAGTATGGAAATATTGTTGAAGCTGAAGGATTTCTAAATAATGATAAAATTAAACCATCCATCATTTTCAAACCAAAAAGAAGTAAATAACAATTTTTAACCTATTTATCCTAAATTTTAATGATTTTCTTATCCTTACTGCATATTTGATATAATTAATATATTATCCGTAATATGGTTTAATGTAATATGTAAATTTAATATGTGGTTAAAATGACTAGTTTAGATTTAGAGATTATCGGAAAAGAAACGACGGAAAGATCATTTAAATACGGTTGGAAAGATGTAATATTATATAATGTAGGTATTGGGGCTCAACCTGATGAGTTATCATTTGTTTATGAAGGAGCTAAAGGTGGTTTAAAAGTTTTTCCTAGTTACGCTTGCATTGTTGCGGGAATAGGATTCCCAAGATATAGTAAGAAGGGAATTGACGGTTCTCGTTTTATTCATGGAGAACAAATGATTAAAATTTATCAACCTTTTCCCAAAGAGGGCGAAATAAAGGTAATAGGAGTATGTGAAAATATTTATGATAAGGGAAAAGCAGCAGTTATTCATACAAAAATGACAGGTAGGACTACTGATGGTACTCAAGTGTTTGATGCGAAATATGTTCATTTCTATATTGGTGAAGGGGGATTTGGCGGAGAAAGTGGGCCAAAAACAGAACTATTAAACCCTCCCGAAGGAGTTAAACCTGATTTTAGTATATCGTATAAAACTAATGGAAATCAAGCTGCTGTATATAGGTTAGTCCAAGACTTAAACCCATTACATATAGATCCTGAATTTGCTAAAAGAAGTGGAAAATTTTCAAAACCAATCCTTCACGGGCTATGTACCTATGGTTATGCGACACGAGCAATTGTATATGGTCTTTGCGATGGAGAGGTCAATCGTTTTAAAGAATTTAATGCAAGATTTACAAGTGAAGTATACCCCGGAGAAACATTAACTACTGAAGGTTGGAAAGATGGCGAACGTTATATAATTCAGACACGAACAGAACGTGCGGTAGTACTGGGTAATGCGTATGCAATTGTAGATTAATTCTGTCTAAAGTAAATCAAACAAAAAGGAAAAAAAACTTTTATAGAAAGTTTATTTTTTTTTTATCTTATTCTGGTCGAGGGGGTGTAAACCTAACGATCCTTTCATTGTACTATAACGTTATGGCCTGTTCAGGACAAAATGATGCGCATACACCACAACCAATACAAGAATCTCCCACTTCGGCAATATTATCACTTAATTGCATCGTTCCCGTGTGACAACACACAGTTACTTTGGTTTGAAAATGATTGCTGGTTTGGTCCTTTCAGAATATACAAAATTATCCGCTTCTTTTATATCTCCATATTTTCCTTTTAATTCTTCCAAGATTCCAACATCAAGAGCATGGGTTCTACAAGATTCAACGCAAATTGGCAATTTTCCTTCTAAATGTCTATCCAAGCAAAAACTACATTTTTTCATTTTCGCTCCTTTTTCAGGACCAAATTGAGGAGCATCATAAGGGCATGCTTTTAAACATTTAGAATTACATTCCTCGTTTCCAATGCATTTTTCACTATCAACTACGACTATTCCATCCTCTTCTCTTTTTGTAATTGCCTGTACAGGACACACGGGGATACAAACAGGATCCTCACAATGAAAACAAGGTCTAATAAGGTAACTTACAAATAAATCCGAAATTTTCCCTTTTTCATTATAAAGTATTGTCATCCATTTTTCAGGACCTGCTGGTATGTCGTGCCAATCCTTGCACGCAACTGCACAAGCTGAACACCCGATACAACGTGTTTGATCAAAATAAAAGCCAACTTGCAAATTAGGCACCTCCATCAAACAATTTCATTTCTACTAAACATGATTTCAAAGCAGAAGCTCCACCTGGAGAATATGCGTCTTTTGTAAGAGTATTCACACATCCACCTCTATCAATTCCATTCTCATCTGGTTCATACCACGCTCCTTCAAAAATGCTTATTGCCCCTGGGATAATTCTTTCAGTAAGCCATGCTTTTATTGTTAGTTTTCCTCTATCATTAAATACTAAGATTTCATCACCATCTTTAATACCCCTGGATTCAGCGTCAATTGGATTTATCCATGCAACATGTGGATCAACCTCACGAAGCCAATCTACCAAAAACATTTCTGAATGAATCCTACTCTTTGGATGTGGAGACATCAATTGAAGAGGATATTTCTTGGATAGAGGATCATATCTACCTTCCCATCGTTCCATGTATTTTGGGATCGCAGGATTTTCTGGATCATTGAGAGCAGCAATTCTTTGAGAGAAGATTTCAATTTTTCCAGATGGTGTTTCGATTGGATTATTTTCTGGATCTGCGATTTGTTTTTTGAAAGCAACGTAAGGTTCATCAAACTTAATCCTATGAATTCCATCTTCTTTAAACTTTCGGAAGTTTTTGATTTCTTTCCTAGTGTCTTCAGTCATTTTTAGCATAAATTTTAAGGCTTTATCCTCATCGGGGTACTTTTCAAAATCATCAATTCCTAATTTATCTGCTAATTCTTCGGCAATTCTTAAATCTGATTTACATTCTCCAAGAGGTTCGATAGCTTTATTAGCGATTGTAAAATAGGGACCAGAAGGCCAAGGTCTTGTAAGATCACTTTTTTCTGCAATGCTCGAAACGGGTAGTATTATATCCGCATATCTTGCTGTAGGCGTAAGCCATAAATCCGCAATTACCATATATTCAAGCTTTTTTAACGCCTCTGCAGATTTATTAGCGTTTCCTAATTGGTTTAAAAAGTTATTATTTACAAAATATGCAAACTTTACGTCAAACGGATATCCACCATCTTTACCTTTCAATATAGCATCAAACATCTTATTTATGTGACATCTTGCTTGCAACCTCAAATTTAGATCTAATGAACCTCGAACTGATTTTAGACCCTCTTCAACAGGGTTTCTTTTTGGTGGTGGAATTCCAGCTCTGAAAAACATGTGACCATACGGAATGCCCATCAATCCCCCGGCTGCACTCCCACCATGAACACCAATATTTCCAGTCATTGCTGTTAATGTAATTGCTGCTCGATTATATAACTCACCTACAGCCGACCTTGCTGGACCTTGACAATCCATAAGAGCTGCAGGTTTTGTCTTTCCGTATTTTAAAGCAAGATCAGTAATTATTTTAGCTGGTACCGAAGTTATACTTTCAGCCCATTCGGGTGTTTTTGGGGTGCCATCTTCATCTCCCATCACATAAGATTTGAATTTATCAAACCCTACCGTGTATTTATCCAAGAACTCTTGATCATGTAATTTTTCTTTGATAATTACGTGTGCCATAGCAGCCATCATTGCTACATCAGTTCCAGGGATAATTGGTATCCATTGGTCTGCTAAAACTACAGCTGAATCAGTATATCTAGGATCAATACATACAATTTTTATTCCTTTTTCTTTCGCTTTGATGAGATTGAATATAGTGTCTGTGCCAGAAATCATCCTTGCTGGATCCCAGCCCCACATTATGATGAGTTTTGAATTTAATAAATCTTCACGACTATTGCCTACAAATGGTGATTTATACATCGATTGAGTAGCATAAACCGCACCTTCAGAGGATACATTTCCATAATGTGTTGAATAACCACCAAACTGAGTAAATAGCCTCCACATTGCTAGCATTCCATCATGAAAAGCTGCTTGATATCCTCCTCCTGTTGCTAAAAATATGCTAGCATTACCATACTTTTCTTTAACTCCTTTGAGTTTCTCAGCAACTTCCGATAAAGCTTCATCCCAAGAGATTCTTTTAAATTTTCCAGAACCTTTTGGTCCATCTCGTTTTAAGGGATATTTCAATCTTTTAGGATTATATATATATTGTCGAAGAGCTCGACATCTTAAACATGCTCTGAGTTGCTCCTCTTTAACTTCATAATCATCTGTTTCAATTCTTGTTATTTTTCCATCTTCTACATGAAATCTAAGTGGACACCGCCCACCGCAATCAAAAGCAGAAGTTGTTCGAACAACTTTAATTCGTTCTTCTTCTTGTATTTCTTCTTGATTTTCCATAATCTATTCCCCATATACATTATATCAATATTCTTTTTTATGAAATTTAAATTCTTAAATTTTGAGTTTTCCTTTTTAGGACCACTATTGTTGATTTTCATTTAAATTTACTAAAATCGGGTTTTCTCCTTTCAAAAAATGCTTTAAAAGCTTCTTGTGCTTCAAATATTATAGCGTGTAAATCTTTATACTGAGAAGGAAGGAACTATTCTTTCAATTATTTATAATCTGATTCTTTTACAATCAAATTTGGATCTGTCAAACCCAATTCTATTTTTTTTAATACATATTTTCTAAATTCCTGACTTGTAAAAGGTTGAGTTTTAAATTGAGTAGTCTCATCTACGTCCGTTCTTTCATCTTCAAGGAGTCTCATGTTATATTCTACAAATGTAGCTCCTAAAATTAAACTATATATAAAGAAGGAAAGAATTGCACTGTTTTCTTCTTTGATTTCACCATTATTAATTGCTTCTTGTATTTTTCTTGTTGTTCCATCTAAAAAATTGAAAGGCTTATATTCTTTTTCAAATTTCCCTATCTTATCAGAAGGAGGAGAGGGTGTAATATGCATCATGCGCGTTGCAGCGGGGTCATCCTCAGCAAACTCAAAAAAATGATTAAAAATTTTCATCAATAATTCTATATTAGAACCTTCATGAGATTTTATAATCGCGAGATTCTCATCCTTAAATTGCTTGAAAAATTTATTCCGAATAGCTATCCAGAGCTCTCGCTTACTACCGACATAATTATAAAGGTTGTTCTGGTTCATATCAAGCATTTTGGCCAATCCACGTAAACTAAACCCGTCCTTTCCCTTATCTTGAAATAGTTGCTTTCCAGTCTCTATAATTTTTTCAAATTGTTGAGCTTTTTTTATAGGAGAACGGCTTCGGGTTTTTTTCTCGTTATTCTCTGAACTCATGAAATCACTTTTAGTAGAATTATTTTTATAATTATTTTAGATTAAAAATTATGTTGTTTTATTTAATATATATTGTATATTTAATATTTTGTGAATTAATGGTAGTAAATCTAATTATATTTAAAATCATGAAAGAAAAAATTAAAAATTGTTAGATTATTTTAGAAAGCAGATGCATTCACACCGGAGTTTAGGAAATTTTTCAAAGACATGAAAAGGACTGTGGATCCAAACTTTCTATTGAGTCCAAACAAATTTCACATGTATAGTTACGATGATGATATAGCTAAATATATAGTAAAAGATGAGGAGTAGACAAGAAAAATGACAGATATCAAACCAGAGGAAAAATTTAAACACTTGGCTAAAGTTGGTCCAACTGTATTACAATGCATAGCATGCGGTGACTGCAGAGAGCAGACGGATTACACTGCGAATCCACAAAAGTGGGGTGTATGTGTGGCAAGAGAACATACTTCCGGCTTTGAACCCTTTTTCAGTAGGGGAAAAATGCAAATTATTCGTTCTCTATGGCAGGGTAAATTAGAATTAAGCAAAGATATGGCAGAAGTTATATATCAATGTCCAACGTGTAAAGCTTGTGCAGATGCATGTGCTTACGATATGGATAATGTTGCTCTTTATGAAGCGCTGCGAGCAGAATTAGTTGATGCAGGATGTGGATTAGAAGCTCATATTCCGATGAATCAAGCGATGGTAGAACTCTTAAATCCATACGGAAGAGACAATAAACTTAAGGGTAATTGGATGGAAAACCTTGATTTTAAAATTAAGGATGCTAGTACCGAAACAGCAGAAGTTCTTTATTTTGTGGGGTGTACAGCTGCCTTAACTCCTGATATAGAAAATGTAGCAATTAATACAGCCAAGGTTCTTAATAAACTAAATGTGGATTTTTCTGTTTTTGGAGAACATGAAGTTTGTTGTGGGAGTGTTGCTAAGAGGACTGGTAATCTTAAAGCTTTCAATTCTGTTGCTCACAAAAATTATGAACTTTTCAAGAAAAGTGAAGTTAAAACGATTGTAACTAGCTGTGCAGGATGTTATAGAACGCTAAAAGTTGATTATGCTGATCTTCTAAAAGATTTAGAGATTGATGTGCTCCACACAGTTGAATACTTAAATAAAATAATAAATGAAAAAGATGTTCAATTTAAAAATTTAGAACTTAATGTGACTTACCACGATCCATGTCATACTGGAAGACATGTTGGACTCTATGAAGAACCAAGAGAAATATTGAAAAAATTTGCAAATCTTACGGAAATGAAAACAATTAAACAGAGCGCAAACTGTTGTGGTGCTGGAGGAGGCGTTAAAAAGGGTTTTCCTGAATTAGCTTTAAAAATTGCTAAATCTAGAGTTCAAGAAGCAGAAGAAACTGGAGCCGAATACTTAGTTAGCATTTGCCCATTCTGTTATAGAAATTTATCAGACGCTATAACTGAAACAGGATCTAACCTTAAGATGATTGATCTGATGGAGTTAGTAGAACAAGCATTAAATTAATTATTTTTTTTAATAAATTTATAAATATAGAATACAAAAAAATGGAGATATAAAAAAATGGTAAAATTAAGTGATCCAATCACAATTAGGAATATAGAATTTAAAAATAGATTAGGTTACATACCCATGCGATCATTTTCATCTAATCGAAATGGGGCTCCAACAAAAGCGTCCTTTCTTATATATGAAGAAAAAGCTCGTGGAGGTGCTGGATTAATTACTCATAAAAAACACGACTCCTTATTCTATCGTACTTCTCCGTTTTCAACTCACGTAAAAGCTTATCTGGAATTTTATCAGGGATTGTGTTCGCTATAGGCATAATTCATCAATTTTTTCTATGCAAATTTTCGGTTTTATAAAAATTATAATTTTGAGAGATTATTTATTGTTAAAATAATTATTTCAATGTTAATATTAGTTTTAACTGATATGTAAACGTTTTTTGTATTAATTTAATATGTATATTTATATGAATAAATAATTATAATATAATAATAATTCTAAACAATTTAATTAAACAAAATTATAAGTTAATGAAATCGGTGATTTTTTGAAAGAAGTATATTTAGTCGACTATGCTCGTACGGCATTTTCTCGGTCTAGACCAACTCAACCTGAAAGTGATGTTTTTGGCGAGATCAGGGGAGATGAGTTACTAGCTCAATTATTAATGAAGTTTTTTGATGGGAAATTGGCAGATAAAGGAATTGAAAAAAAGGATATAGATGAAGTATCAATAGGTGTTGCCGCGGGGGTATTGGAAAATTGGACTTATGGAGGTCGTAGTCCTCTTTTTTTAGCAGGATTTCCCTATGAAGTTCCATCGTTCTTCATCGATAGGCAATGTGGTTCAGCAGGGTCTGGAATGCATGTGGGAATCATGGAAATTATGACTGGGCATAGTAAGAGCGTGGTAGCTGCTGGTTTTGAACACATGACTCGTGTTCGAGGTAAAGGAACGGATCCAAACTTATCAACAGCAAATAAAAAGAGTCAATTTTATAGACCCGATTTAGATTTGGGAACTTTATTCAACATGCTCCAAACAGCTCAAAAATTATACGAACAAGAAGTACCTACGTTTACTAAAGAAGATTTAGATAAGTTTGGCGTAAGAAGTCATAATTTAGCGGTCAAGAATCACGAAGAAGGATGGTTTAAAGGGGAAATCATACCTATTGAAGGGCACGCTCCTGGCAATATTGAAGAGAAAATGATAATCGATAGAGATATGAACGCGAGAAAATCTACGTTAGAAGCAGTATCAAAATTACGTCGTTTATCCCAACCTTTTTACTTAGAGAAAAATGGGGGAAAAGAAGGATATATAAAAAGAGAAGGCACAGAAGAAGGAGTAATTACTGCTGGAAATTCTTCACCCTTAAATGCGGGAGCAACAGCATCAGTCCTTATGGAAGCTGAAGAGGCTAAGAAAAGAGGAATCGAACCAATGGCAAGGATTGTATCAATTGGATGGGCAGGCGTTGATCCTACAGTAATGGGCCGAGGTCCAGTTCCAGCAACTCAAAAAGCGTTA
>Ga0307378_10009920_pt1 | contig 12440 bp, 14 predicted proteins | sample UN1MG_FD_202238 | JGI IMG/M metagenome (GOLD analysis project Ga0307378, IMG submission 202238) | Soil microbial communities from Risofladan, Vaasa, Finland - UN-1 | ecosystem: Environmental > Terrestrial > Soil > Coastal area > Acid sulfate soil | place: Finland: Risofladan, Vaasa | collected...
CGCCAAAGAGATAAGAGGCCTTTTGCTGGATAAGGTAATCGAATCGTCCCTGGTGCTCGTAACTAAGCAGGCTGGTCTCCTGCTCAACCTCGGTGGGTACGCCAAGGGCGGCAAAAACACCAGCCAGCGAAGCGAGGAGCAAGACGGTGGTAATAATAACCACATACCTCCTCACCTTAAACCTCCCTAATGCCCCAAAAGGATTTCTCATATTCCACATTTTACTCGCTCATGCCTGTCCTGTAAAGAAGCTCTTAACCACTATTGACGCCCAGCCTATCTTGGGGATAGTAAGAACATGCTTACCTACCACGTTCTGAGGGATTACCGGTTCACTGTCAGGCTCATCGTTGTCATCACCCTTGGTTATGAAGAATTTCGCCTCCTCCGTTTCCTGAATCTCAATCACCCGGTGCATCACGGTAATCTCTCCCGTTTTTCGGAACTGGATAATGTCGCCTTCCTTGATGACATTAGCCGGCACCTTGGCAATGATGACGACATCGCCGGCATACATCACCGGACGCATACTACCACTGGCGACCAGTGACGGATGAAAGGGGAAAAGCCCCACCGAGAACCATATTATCACCACGCAGATAATACTGGTGATAATCCAGCCAACTGGGAACCCTTCCCTGGCCTGCCTCCTGGGTTTGCCATGACTGGTCTTAGCGGAGTAAAAGCTGTTTACCGCCACCAGCCCGACAATCGGCACGGCTACCCCGACAAGCCCCTTGAATGCCCAGGACAGGTCAGGGAGGACCGGGCAGAACCACCAGAAGCCCTGCAGCATCCCGCGGTAAGCGATGGCGGCCAGCGGTCCGGCCAGCAGGGCAAGCAGCGACGCCAGCAGGTTCTCGGCCAGTGATGGCAGGAGGCTGGAGTTCAGGAAGGTGATTGATTCAAGCTCCGGTTTGAGACCGGTAAGCTGGGATAAGGGGACGGATAGCAGTGTATAGAGCAAGCCGACAAAGGCCAGGGCTAAAAAGACGTGGCGTCTTCCCAGGTGGTTGATGAGCCAGGCCCGGCTCAGTTCCATGCCAACCAGCATTGAGCCAACAAAAAACAGGTTGGTCAAGATACCGGTTGGGGTGAAGGAATAGGGGCTCTTGCCGAAGCCGGAGAAGAGTCCGGCAATAACAATGAACAGCACCTGGAAAAAGCCAAGCATAAGCGCCAGCAGAATAACGTCGCTCTTGAACTTCTCTTTGGCGGCGGTTCTGTACCCGGGTAACGCCAGAATTGCCCAGGCGAGAAGCCCCCACAGTATCGGCTGAACCACATAGCTTCTGACAAATCCGCTGATGGGGATAAGGGGCAACGCCAGGTTTATCACACAGTAGACGGCGATAACCATGCCCAGGACAAGCCACCAGTTATGACTGGCTCTGCCTCTAACAGTTATATCCATGGTGAAACTAATCTAGAGGAAAAAACCGGCGGTGTCAAGGGATTGGGTATTATCAAACACCTGACTGCCAGCTGAACGCCGGATTCACCAGGTGAAATTTCACTTACCATTACTCCGGGGACCAGCAAGTGACGGCATGGGCAATTACATAGATATAGTCCCCAGAGATGCTTATCTCATATCTGTCTGTTGTCGGGTCTACCGGAACATTTGAATACGGATATTGTCCGGGGTTAACTGTGTAGTTACCTTTTTTGTCTCTGGGCAAAGGCTCATTGCCGACATACAGGTGGGTTACGTCCATTACAAAGCCTGGATTCATGTTGTAGGTAACAATCGCTGTTGAGCCGTTGTAGACGATAGTGAGCGTACCGACCAGCTCTCCACCTGATATATCGCAATGCGATGCTCCGGCGTACATATCAAATTCATAGCTGCCAGGTCCCAGCTCTCCATTGGTCCAGCCCCAGGGGGGGTTCTTAAGATCGGTCATACCGATGAAGCAGATGGCATAATCATCGCCGCCGTAAGCGTAGGCGGTTCCACATTTTTCTTCCACTTCCCCACAGACGGTGGTAATTGAGAGGCGTATCTCATAGGTTGCTCCTCCCTGCTCGGCACATTGCTCCACATGGATGTGCAGGGCGCCCGCAACCTCTCCGCCGGCGGGTATCGGCTGCCCGATATATATTCCGCTGTAGGTAACGGTGAGTTCAGGGATGATGTCCGGCTCAGGGTCGGAGGTATCGTCGTCAATCTCGTCAATAACAATATCTTGAATTACGCCGGAAACCGACTCGGGACATTCCAGCGCAAAGAACACGGTGGGGTGATAGGAGGGATAAGCGTTGGTGACCGTAACCTCAATATTAAAGTCATCGATTTTTACAGCTTCGGTTTTAGCCACGTCCTTATCGTACCTGCCTTCTGCCTGTAATTTCATTCCCATGGTCTGAGGCTGACATGGGTCTAGACCATCATCGCCGGGGTCAATGGTCCCGTAAGGGGATATATTGTCGGTTGACCCGTCATCATTGGAGACCACCCAGGTAAATGGGTCACTGCATTCCACCGTTTCAATGGGGTGCCCTTTAAGCAAACCTGCCCACCAGGCACCACCACCACCACCGCCACCTCCACCCTTGTTCACCGTGATCTTGACTTCTTTGCCCAGCTCTCCATCATTGGCGGTGCCGTTGAAGCTAAACGCCTCGTTTGGGTCGACCCCCCCCTCGAATAGCACATACTTTCCCGCCTTGACCTCAATGTAGGTCGCCTCGTCGCCGTCGTACTGGAGCGTGAGGAAGGTCACCTTGCCCCTGTCCGTTTCCACTTCGACCACAGTGAAGTCCCCGAAGGTCATGCCGGGTTCGATGGGCTGCGAGCCGCTGGTGTGGATCTTGGTTTGCTCGGCACGCACGCTCCCACTCTGGATGGCAAAGTTAACCCCCAACATGCCCAGCGACAGCACCAGCGCCAGAACTATAACTCCCCACCTGGTGAAGTGAAATTTTCCTCTCAACCCCTTACCTCTTAACATTAATTATACTACCTCGCTTTACCCGGCTTATTGATTCCACGGGATGACGTTGAAAGTTACGGTGAAGGTGAACTGGCTAACGTCCCCGGTCAGGGAGACATACACCGTGCCCCCCTTTACTCCTCCAGGCTCTATCGGGGTGTCTACTACCACACCTGTTGTCCACACGCTCACTCCCGTTGGCAGTGGCGATGGGTCTACCGGGTCTACCACGATACTATGGATTTTGAGCGGTATTGTCCCGCTATTCCTGACGTCAAAGTCGCAATAATAGTTAGTGCCGACCTCGGCGGTGTCCGCCACGGTGACTCCCAGCGTGTCGCTGTCTACTATATCGCAGCTAATAATCGCCGAAGGCGTGCAACCGCCGCAATAGGTTATATTGGCACCGTACGTGCCGGTCTCCACCGTGCCGCTGATTTCCAATATCTCTGACCACAAGCCGTAGGAGCCGCCCATAGCCCCAAGCGCCACCAGCAGCGCCACGCAGACGGTCCCCATTCTGGCTAAGCTATTTCTTTTTCTTCCAGCCAACTGCTCACCTTCCCTGGTTACAGCACTTATCCGGGCAAGACAACCTCACCCGCTCCTGTCTCCTTCCCAAGGGGAGGGGGAAAGACCCTCTCGGGAGGCATTCCGCCTTTCCCTCTTTCCTTGCCAAGGAGAGGGGGTGGGGGTATTTACCCCCACACCCCTTCCGTTTGCCACCAGCCTGGCTTTATGGAGCCTCGTTGTACTGGACAGCCTCCATCTTGATACTGAATTTTCCGTTACTAAAACCTTGTGGGGCTGCCTGCAGTATATGTATCTTGAAGCTAATCTCGGGTGGGGAATCGCCCTTGTGGATTTGTAGACCTAGTGAATCACCCCACTGGAACTCAATGTCCGATACATTGTCACCGGTAATGTCAAATTCCTTTTCCTCGTATGGAAATGCCGTCCACGTGTACGAGAATCCATACTCATTAGAGATAGTCGCTTTAACGAAGTGAATAGGCACATTGCCGGTGCAGATCGGATAAACGGTTATCGCGTTATAGTAGCAGGGGTACATGTTGTGTAAGGTGAGGTTAAGCGTACTGTTATCCCCGTCACCATCATCTCCGTCCACCAGCTGTCCCGTTATCCAGCCGACACTCTTTGAAGTCTGGTACGCTTGACCCACGAAACCGGGGAGAATATTCCAATCCCCAATAGTTTCGTTGTCGGCAAACGGGTCCTTGATTGAAAAGTCACTAAACTCCCAGTCAACCTCACCGGTCTCCACCGTGCCCTCAAGGAACAGGGTATCCGACCACAAGGCATAGCCGACACCAAGGCCACCCAGAGCCAGGACTAGAGCTAAGCAAATCACGCCAATTTTCTTCATACTCCTCCTCTCTTATCCCCTCCTTACCCAATGGGTTCAGGAGGAGGTGCAAGGGGGCTTAACGCCCCCTGGCAATAATCCAGTCCTGACTATGGGAACTCGTTATACTGACCATATGTAAGATTAGCGCTAAAGCTGTAGTTGGTGTTCTCCGCGGCTGTGTTGTCAAGGTGCACGGTAAGCTTGCCCAACTGAGTGTCACCATCATGAAGTTGAACCGTTGACCAGTCTATAGCAGTGCCATCCATTTTCGTAAATGTAAAAGTGGAACCGCTCGGCATATTAGCCGTGTCTATAGAAGGTGCGGCGAAATGAATCGGCACGCTACCAGTCCCCTCAATATTCCAGTCCACATAGTAGCCTACGCACGGATAGGCGCCTGTTATGGTTACTGTGAGGGTATCACTACCATTTCCCGTAGCAACACAGGAGCTGACATCCTTGGTCTCGTTATCACCATAAGCCTCAACACTCCACTCTGCGCCGATGTCACCGGTTTGGACCGTGCCGCTAATGGTCAGAACCTCGGACCACAGGGCATAGCCAAGACCCATAGCGCCCAACGCCATTACCAGTGCCAGGCAGATAATTCCTATCTTTTTCATCTTTTTATCTCCTTTCATAGATTTTTATTTATCTAGCGCCCCTCTCCACCAGAGAATCGACCGGGGCGGTCAGGTTATTTTTTTACTTTTACTGGGGGTCTGTTCCTTCATTTCCCGATAAGCAGTAGCCAACCCCCCTCAGCCCGAATATACTGAAACCGGCTAACTTACTGCGCAGGCGGCGCATATAGAAATGGAGGGTATCAACGCTCACCTTATTTGTCCCCCAGACCTCACTGATGAGCCGGGGGTATTCAAGCAACCTGCCTTTATTGAGCAGCAGGCAGAAAGCAAGGCGAAATTCGGTAGGGGTGAGCTTTGACCCATCCCCTCCATCATCCGGGCTATTATCAATCTCCAGCCCGGGACTGCTTTTTAGCGAGTCATGCCCCGGTTTCCGCCGGAGCAGCGCATTCACCCTGGCCACCAGTTCCCTGAGACTTGGCGGCTTGGTCATATAGGCGTCAGCCACAAACTCAAGCATCTCCGCTGCCTCCTCCCGCTTGCCGAGGACGATAATGGGCAGGTAGCATGCCTGCCGGATTCGCAAGCAAGGGTCCTCTCCATCCACCATCGGCAGTTCCCTCTCCACAATAATCAGGTCAGGGTAGGCTTCATATAACTTCTTCAGCCCGTCAAGCGCATCAGTGGTCCTTACTACCCTGTAGCCTGCCTCTTCTAAAGCTACGCTGGCTTTTAGTGCGAATACTTCATCCTTATCAATGACAAGGATACGGCCCGATTTAATGACATCACCTCCGAAACGGTAAAGAACATTAAATAGCGTACTACAAAGAGGTGGAAATTCCGGTACACAAAGTGCCTGCAATGGTGGAAATTGGTGGAAATCTGGTGGAAAATTGGTGCCAAATTGACGAAAAAGGCAGGCGAGTGCCTACCTTTACTGACCCCACTTCTTGCTTCCCTCTCCCTGGTGGGGAGGGAGTTGGGGGGGTGTGGTTAACAGGCAGTTCTTGCAAGCATGGTTAGTTTAAGATAGTCTTTTCTGCGGTGAGATTAGAGACCCCGTAAAAATCAGATATTTAGATGGGCAGTGATTAGGTAGGTTTGATAAACCTGTAACCTATACCGCGTTCAGTGAGGATCATTTGTGGCTTGCTGGCGTCAGACTCAAGCTTGGAACGGAGGCGATAGATGTATTTCTTGATGAAGCTGCATTCATCGGCGTATTCCGAGCCCCATACCTTTTCCATCAGGACGCGATGGGTAAGCACCCTGCCCTCATTTCTTACCAGCTCTGAGAGCAGGTTATACTCGACGGGAGTCAGCTTGACTCGCCTGCCGGAAAGGAAGGCCTCGTGTGTGGCGAAATTGATGGTTAGTTCGCCAATAGAAACCAAACGCCCCGGTTTGAAGCCAAGTCCCTGGGTGCGACGAAGCAACGCTCTTATGTGAGCCAGGAGCTCGATAGGGCCAAACGGCTTGATAATATATTCATCAGCCCCTGCCTCCAATCCCTTGGCTCTGTCCATGTCAGTATCCACCTCGCAAAGCATAATTAAGGGAACATCAGAGAACTCACGAATTCTTTCGATCAGGTCCAGGGCGTCTATATCAGGTAAGGAGGAATCAACCATAACCAAATCGGGCGATTCGGTTTCTACCATTTCTATCCCCTTTAGCCCTTCAGCAGCCGAGACAATGGTAACTTCTGAGTACCTTACCTTCAGGCAAAGGGAAATGTCTCCGATAACCTTTCTGTCGTCCTCAACTACCAGCACTTTCAAAGCTACGTCCTTCCTGCGGTGAATTATATCTTCGCTTCAAGGTTCAGCCGGTTATTAAATTACTACAGTACACATTCGCTTAAGAACAACCAAAGCTCAATTCGCCAAATGGCGAATGAGCTAGCAAAAAATAATAATTAAGCCTGTTGGTCTATTCCTCCCCCTGTATATATCCTTAGCACACGTATATAGTCCGTATACGTAACTTTGTAACACATTACTCTCCTTTTGTCAATAATCCTAACTTAACTTATCTTACCGAATCGGGACTTTCTTACTATGACTATTTTCTAGCCAAACTAGGCGGTTTGGGTGATTGTGTAGTTAACTAAAGTGAATTACCATGAATATAGTCTAATTAAAGAATAGATGGAGAAGGATATGAGATATGGTGATGAAATAAGGCCGATGCTGACAGTAAAGGAGGTTGCCCAGCTTCTCCATATCCATAGTAATACAGTAAGGCGATGGGCGAACCAGGGAATAATAAGGGCATACCGTATTACTCGTCGCGGTGACCGGAGATTTAGACGAGAAGACATCTCTCACTTCCTGGCTGAGCTCAGCACAAACGGCTACAATATAAAGGAAGCTAGTCCAAAGTAGAGATAAGCTGGCGATTATCGGACGTGCCTGAGGAGCCCTTTTTTTGACACATGAAGTTTGGCTGTTGTAATATGTGAGCATGAGTACAAAAGATGTCCATATAGCTTCATTTCTGAAAGAACTCATGCGTCGTCGCAAACGATTACCAAGTCAGATGGCGGCTGATTTAGGTGTCAGCCACGCTACAGTTAGCCGCTGGCTTTCTGGTAAGGATATTCCCAATACACAATCTTGCCAAAAATTGGCCCAATATAGTGGTGTGCCCTTGGAGAACGTTCTTTCCACTGCCGGGCACATGCCAAGAGTAGCTGGAGTAGACCCCCCGGAGTGGCCTGAGTTTCGTGAGTATGCCCGTCAGAAATATCCCCGCGAGCTAGATGAAGACCTGGTCACTATGATTGAAGACTTGATTGAGCGGCGGAGGCATAGAGCCTATGGCAGGAGAAATTCCTGATTGGGAAGCGGAACTGTGGGGTTATTTAAGCAGTGGCGATGGTATGCGGTGCCCTGCTTACAGTGGTTGCCAGGGGAGGCTAAGAGGAAACTGGTGTCCCAGTGATAATATAGACAACCTCAACCGCTTACTTGATGATAACAAGTTTAACATCAGCACACGTTATCCGGCCCTCAAAGGCATGAGAAGCGAGGAATGCTGCAGGATATTTAAACTAATAGGGATGCTGATAGACAGCTATCTCAAGGATGCAGGAGTTCAGCATCCACCAATACCAACAGATATTATTTCGCTGGCTGATGAAAATCACCCCATAGAAGTTCACCGCTTGCCACTAAAAGCTAACCATGGTGCCATCTGGCAGCTGAGTGACAGATGGATAATCCAGATTAAGAAAGATGACCCACCAGCTAGACAGAGGTTCACACTATTCCACGAGGTTTTCCATATTTTGGCTCACCGTGACGGCACTCCAGTGTTTAAAAAAAAGGGAATTAAGGAAGGTTATTTTAATGAGCTACTGGCTGACTATTTTGCCGGCCGCATGCTGGCGCCTGTGGAGTTGGTAAAAGAAAAGTGGCCAGAGGTTAATGATATAAATCGGATGGCAGAAATTTTTCAAGTCCCAACTGCAGTAATGGGTCTAGGACTTTGGACTTTGGGTTTAATTGAGTAATCTAGCATTCTATTCAGATGTTCCGCTTCGCTCTTTTATCATAACACGTTATTTGAGAGCAAACCAACAAAAAGAGCAGCTTTCTCTCTAGTACTAAGATACAATTACCATTATGCTATTTACATTCACTCCATATCAATTAGAATGGTCTTAGATGTACCGAAAATTATGGAGAGGAGCTCCTCATCAGGACTACTAAATATTAGCAATGAGAGATTTTGCTTCACAACTTTGTGGAGTCTGATTAAGCTCCCCATTAGCACTGGGAACTAATTTTTATGGTAGAGACAGATATTCTCGTATCAGGGACTTCTTTACCAACGGTAGAGGAGTTGAGTTAAGATGGTAAAAACTCCAGAAACATTTGAGGGTGAAGTTGGCGAGACGGAACGGATCATTCGCGAATATAGACAAGTAATCAGCCAGATTATTGAGAGAGAAACGGCCAAACTGAGAGAAATTACCCTACAGGAGCCAAATCAGACCATCACCAAGGCCGATGAGGGCTCGACTACTATTACCACCCAAGCCCAACACAAAGCCGAACAGATAGTCTCACAAGCAAATAAAGAGGCAGAAAAAATCATCACCGAAGCCAAGTGCCAGGCTGAGCAGATTGTTAATGATGCGGAGAAGAGAGTCAAGAAGGAAGCGAAAAAGAAAACGCAGAAGGAAGCGGAGCGCATTATTAGAGAGGCTAAAGATGAAATGGCAAAGATTGTGGCTGCGGCACGACAAGCAGCTGAGAAGACAGCGGAAGGGATAGCAGTGGAATCACAGAAGGAGGCGAATAGGTTAGCCAAGAAACTAATCGAAGAGTCCAGAAAGGAAGTAGAACAATCGTCTAAGGCTGCCGCAGAGCTTAAAGAGAAGGCGGAGCATGAGGTCGAAGAGATAAAAAGGGAAACTCGTGAGGAAGCGGAGCGAATTATTAAGGACGCCCGGGAAACAGCCAAGAAAGATGGATGGGAAATATCGGTTGAAATCGTTGCTGAAGCCAAGCGGAAGGCTGAACAAATAGTTAGTGAAGCTAAACAGGCAGCTGAAGGGGAAGCTGCGAAGCAGGAGCCTAAAAGTGAAGCAATATCTGTAGGCGACACTTTAGCAGAGGAATTTAAAGCATCATCAGCCAAAGATGTCGAGCCTGAAATTGGTGTCGCTCCTACGGACGAGACCGACAAGAAGGACTACGAAGGCAGGTTGAAACTCAGTATAGTGCCACAGGTAGACTTCAGGCAAATGGCCACCATTGAAAACCTTTTAGCCAAGATTCCCGACTTACGATTAATAGGGAGGGGTGGCTCCAGCGATGGGATAAGTTGGGCTGAAGTCGAACTGGGTCAGCCGCTTCCAATACTTATGATTCTAAAGCGGATGTTGCCCATAAAAGAAGTAGTCACGTACAGGAATAACATCATCATTACACTAGAAGCTGGACAATCCGCATATGACCACAGCGAGTCATCAAACGAAAAGGGAGCCCTTATCGTACCTTAGGAACCTGGATGCCAGCGGCGGTTCTGCCGAGGTTTCCATTCCAGTGTGAATAGTATTGAAGACGAATGGATGGATTTTACCCTGGTTCTTAGCATGGGAGACCAAAGCTGATAGATATTACATCTGAGGTGACATATTTTGCTTGCTATCTCCCACGATGACGGCCTTGAATGTTACTAGCAATGGAGATATTCGTCAATCAACTTTTTTATCTCTTCTTTCTTACCGTGTAATTTCTCGCTCAAGTCCTTATCATTGTAACTCTTAAGTTTTTCCGCTATCTTATCTATTACTATGGGGGGAAAGACTCCACCTTTCTGGTATATTTCACGATCTTTCAGCAGGCTTTCGGCTGATTGCCAGCATGAGGCAGGTAATTGAGACAATCGCTTCTGAACTTCACTCTGATCAGATGCAAAAATGTTTACATCTACATAAAGCTTCTTAGCCAATTCTAGAGCATTCGCCATTTCCAATCCATGTCGAGCAGCCACAGTCAGCCCGGCCAGCAAAAGATAAATATTAGCTGAACCATCCGGACAGCGAAATTCTACCGTCTGATTGTTCATTGACTCCAGATATTCTCCCTCTTCCTGTGGGTTGGCATCTTTGGCTATACTCCCAACATTCAGCCAACCCAAGGGAACTCTTACCAATACAGAACGGTTTCTATCACCCCAGCATATTTTGGTTGGTGCTTCCTGATGTGGAACCAACCTCAGATAGGAAGTAGGAATAGTATTACCAAAGGCGGTCAGAGAAGGGGCTAGCGAGAGATAACCAGCAATAGCCTTTTTAGCCATATCGCTTAACTGGCTACCCTCAACCATCATATTTCTTCCACCTTTGCTCAATCTTGTGTGAACATGGAGGCCGCTACCGGCGTGTCCGGCTAAAATCTTGGGAGCTAAACTGATTGTCACCCCATATTTATACCCAATCATTCTCAACATCCACACAGCAATAACAAGTTGATCGGCTGCATCTTCTACAGGAACAGGAAGGAACTCAATTTCATGCTGCTCCATCTCATAGCTTTCCTCAGTAATATGACCTACTTCAGAATGCCCGTATTTTACCTGCCCTCCCCCCTGAGCAATAGCATGCATAGCCTCACATCTGAGTTCCTCCCATTTAGAAAATGGGGCAGATTCATGATAACCACGTTGAGTTATAACTGGATAAAGCTCCTTTCTCCCAGAGAAAACATAGTATTCCAGTTCCCCCATAGCCTCAAAAGTTAACCCCGTGCTATTCTTCAGCACCTCATGAGCGTTTCTAAGGATATTCTCCGGAGAGCTTGGTAGTCTAGTTCCCTCATTTGTATAATAAGAGCAGAGTATATCCAGTGTAGGAATAGGAGAGAACGGGTTCACATAGGCAGTTTTATACCGGGGAATAACATATAGATCGCTTGAAGCAGCATCGATATAAGGTAATAAACTGGAGCCATCTACTCTTTCCCCCATTGACAGCAAACGATCCAGTTGAGGTTTACTGGTAATTGTAAAATTAAGGGTCTTCAACCGGCTATCTCCTCCTATATACCGGAAGTTCATCATCTCAATATCGTTTCCCTCAATAAACCTGAGTAAGTCTTGCTTAGTAAATTCTTTCGCGGGCTTCCCTAAGAACCGGGCTATCTTATTCATATTCATTCCTTCCGTATCTTTCACAGGTTGCTCCTCACCTTTCTTGAATCATCTGCGAGGTCTTCCAAAAGTCTTTTATTATTCTCCTCAATAACTTCCCCTACCGCTTTGGCAATAGAATTTATTAAGGGATCTCCTCCTACCTTATCTGCAAAGGTTCTCCTGAAAATTGTCATGACATCATTTTTACCTAAGCCGATCTTGTTCATTTTTACCTCCTCCGATACTTGCAGCTACAGACTTCAATAATTGCTGCGAAGAACCTACATATGGTGGGCGGTACTGGACTTGAACCAGTGACCTCTTGCGTGTGAAGCAAGCGCTCTAACCACTGAGCTAACCGCCCGATCCAAGAGCATATTTATTTTAACTTCAATAATATGCTTTGTAAAGTATGGTTAGAGTTTGCTGTCCTGCTCAACCCTTCTCTTAAAATGCTTTGTCAGCATGATTTTTTTTAACGCTTAGATGTATTTTGTTTATCTCGCTCACTCCTTTAAGTGAGGAGACTATACCCACAATTGTATTCTTGAAGACTTTACTGACGAATTGATTGGCTGGCACTGAAGCGTTATTCAGATTGATTTTGACCGCATCACCCTCAACAGATATATCCAGGGTTTCCATTTCTCCGGTGCCTTCCAGTGAAGCTATCATACCGCCGACAGTATGTTCAATAAATTTCTGGACAAAGTAACTGAGCCCAATGGGTGCATCATTAACTAAAAGTGTAATCTTGCTTGTCATTTTGCTATCTCTTTCCAGCTTGTGGGGCAGTGGCTTTATTCATGTGTCTTCTTCACGTAGACCCTGATTTCCCCACCCTCCTCCTCAATTCCCAGACACTCGTTACCGGTAGTTTTGCACCAGGCGGGCATG
>Ga0307378_10009922_pt1 | contig 12440 bp, 11 predicted proteins | sample UN1MG_FD_202238 | JGI IMG/M metagenome (GOLD analysis project Ga0307378, IMG submission 202238) | Soil microbial communities from Risofladan, Vaasa, Finland - UN-1 | ecosystem: Environmental > Terrestrial > Soil > Coastal area > Acid sulfate soil | place: Finland: Risofladan, Vaasa | collected...
CGCTGGGCGACGTCGTCCCAGGCGAAGCGGAGATACTTCTGCGCCTCCCGGCCCATCTCGATGACCGTGCGGGCCTCGGGGTAGAGGAGGTTGCAGGCGGCGGCGATGGCGTTGGATTCGTCGACGGGGTCGAGGCCCAGCAGCTCGGCGACCTGGGGCGCCCCGGAGCCGGCCAGGCCGAGCAGGACGCTGCCGTTCGCCTCGCCGCGCACCCGCTCGAGGATCTCCCGAAGACGCTGGAGGGGCTTTCCCTGGACGGGGCGCCGGCCCAGCTCCTCGACGGCGCCTTCCCGCACCAAGACGGCCTTGACGGTATCGGCCCCGATGTCGATGCCGAGCCGCACCGCCGTGTCGCCGGCTCCGCGATTCGAGTCGGAATGCCCGGCTGCTGATGGATGTGTCGATATCTGCTTCATGTCGTCGTTCGATAGTCGGGCGGTCGCGCGCTCACTCATCGCATTTCTCGCATGGGTGTATCGAATCCCGCGCCGGCCCCGGCCTGTCGGACTCTATCGTGCGCAAATCCCGGGAAATGATAGCCAAGCGCCAGGAGACTGTCAACGGCTCTCCGGCGGGGCCACCGCGTATCCTGGACCGCGAACAGCCCAGAGAGAGCGGAAAGCCGCCGTGCTGGAGCGGGCGGCTTCTGTCTGCGGGGTCTCACGCTAGACGAGCGTCATCTGCACCGGCTTGCCCGACAGGAACTCTCGCGCGGCGGCCGCCACCGGCAGGCAGCGAAGCTGGTATCCGACGCAGGAGATGGCTCCCGACTTCTCGACGAAGAGGTGGACAGGGGGCGTGTCTCCGGGCGTCGAAGACGACCGTACACGAGGACGTACCGCTGTACTGGTGGGCGTGAAGGCGCGGACGAAGGCGCGGGTGAAGCGCGGACATGATCTCTCTGGCGATGTGGTTGGTTACCCTCTGGATCTGCTTTGGCGTGGGCGCGAGCGTCCTGAGGCGCCTGCGCGCGGAGCCCGGCGGCCTGGCCGAGGAGCTGCCGTTGGCGGCGGCGATCGGGATGGGCCTTCTCGCCTATCTCGTGCTGGGGATCGGGCTGGTGGGGCATCTCGGGCCGTGGGCGATGGGGGTCCTGCTCGCCGTGCTTGCGCTGGCGGGCCGGCGGCACATGCTTCGGTTGGCGCGCGGCGTTCCCTCGATTGTGAGCACGGCTGCGCCGGGGCGATCGGGCACGGCTGTGCTGGGCTTCTTCATCATCGTGATGCTGATCCTGACGCTGTTGGGCGCGCTTGCGCCCGCCGGCGACAGCGATTACGACAGCCTGGTCTACCATCTGACCATCCCGAAGATCTACCTGCAGGATGGGGGAATCCACTTCATCCCGTGGCTGACGCATTCGAACTTCCCGTTCACCCTGGAGATGCTCTATACGCTGGGGCTGTCGCTGCGGGACCAGTCGCTCGCCAAGCTGTTCCATTTCGGCTGCGGGTGGCTGACGCTGTGCGCGGTGTTCGCCTACGGCCGCCGCTGGTGGGGGGAGCGCGCGGGCTGGATCGGGGCGGCGGTCTTCGCCGCCATTCCCATCGTGGCCTGGCAGATGATGACGGCATATATCGAGCTGGGCGTCGCCCTCTACGCCTTTCTCGCCGTATGCGCGCTGTCTCGATGGTTCGAGGAGCGGGCGCGGGGCGGCGGCCAGGGGTGGCTGTGGGTGGCCGCCCTCATGTGCGGCTGGGGGCTGGGGGTGAAGATGCTGGCGGGCGTGGTGCTGATCTTCGCGGTGGGGGCGCTCGCGTGGGGTCTCCGAACGGCCCCCGATAAGGGCCGCGGTGTGCGGCAGGTAGCGGTCTTCGCACTTATCGCCGCGGCCATCGGCGCGCCGTGGTATGTGAAGTCATATCTGTGGACGGGGAATCCGGTGTACCCGTTCTTCTTCGAGGTGTTCGGCGGGCGGTATTGGACGGCAGACCGGGCCGCGCTCTACACGGAGGCGCAGAAGGTCTTCGGGCTTGGGACCGGGCCGCTGGACTTCCTCGCGCTGCCGTGGAATCTGACGATGCGCTCCCGGTGGTTCTTCGATCAGCCGGAGGTGCTGCGTCCGTTCAACGTCTACGTGCTGGTGTTCGGGCCGCTGCTGCTGGCGTTCCTGCCGGCCTTGCCGGCGGCCGGGCGCGTGGGCGGTTTCGGCCGCCTGAGCTTGTGGTTTGCGCTGGTCTTTGCGGCCGTCTGGTTCGGGCTGACGCAGAACGGACGGTATCTGATTCCGATTCTCCCGGGGCTGTCGGCGTGCGCGGGGTTGGCGGCGGCGCGCCTGATCGAGCGGAGGGGCCTGGCGGCGGCGGCGGCAGGGGTGGCACTGTCTCTGGGTCTGGTGATGGGCCTGTATCCGACGGTGCTGCTGGCGGCGCCGGCGGCGCGGGTGGCGCTCGGGCTGGAGTCGAGGTCGGCCTATCTCGGCCGTGTTTCGGAGACGTATCGGACGTTCCGCGCGGTTGAGGAGGCGACCCCGCCGGAGGCGAGGATCTTCATCCTGGGAGATGAGCCGCGCACGTTCTATCTCAACCGCAGGTATCTGCTGGGGAATCACGCCGAGATCTTCTCCTCCGAGGATCTGGCGAGCGCCGGGGCGCTGGTGGGGGCGCTGAAGGGGATGGGTGTGACGCATTTGCTGATCCACGAGACGACGCTGCGGGATGTGGGGGCGAGATCGGGGGCGCTGGAGCGGCTGATCGCCGACCTCGCGGCGGCGCAGCGGATCAGGTATGTGGGAACGTATGGTAAGCTGAGCCTATGGGAAATCGCAGGCGAAGACAGCGCAAGAGCGTAGCCTCCCGCGGCGGTGGTTCGAGGGAAGCGCGCGGCGAGGATGCTCCGCGGCGGGCGCTGCGCGTCATCGCCATCGTCTATCTCTTCGTCGCGGCGTCGTGCGCGGTGATCATTCCGCTGGGGAAGGGGCCGGACGAGACGGCCCACGTTCGGTATATCGAGTTTCTGGCGCAGGAGCACCGGCTGCCGGTCTTCGACCGGGAGAACCCCGATCCGGATTACGAGTTCCATCAGCCGCCGCTGTACTACGTAATGGCGCTGCCCGGCTATGCGCTCGCCGGGGGGAACGAGTCGGCGCAGCTCGCCCTGCGCTTCTTTACGGTGCTGCTTTCGCTGCCGCTCATCTACCTGACCTTCGGCCTGGGGCGACTGCTGGCGCCGGGGGAGCCGTGGGCGGCGACGGCGGCGGCGGGGATCGTGGCCTTCCTGCCGATGCAGCTCTCGGTGGCGACGACCATCGGAAACGATGCGCTGACGGAGGTGCTGGCGGCGGGGGTTCTGCTGGCGCTGGTATCGTATCTGCGGGGGGCCCAGCGGGGTCGGGAGGAGGGTGAGGCGCGGCCGCCGGGGGTGGGAGCGATGGTCGCCGTGGGGGTGATGATCGGTTTGGCGATGCTGACGAAGTCGATGGGGGTGCTGCTGTTCCCGGTGGCGTGGGTGGCGGCGGGGCTGGCGGCGCGGGGGCGGGAGGGGTATCGCTGGCGGCTGCTGGCGAGGGACGTCGGGGTGGTGACGGGGGTTGCGCTGGCGCTGTGCGGATGGTGGCTGGTGCGCAACCAGATGCTCTATGGGGACCCGCTGGCGCAGAGGGCGTTCCTCGACGCGTTTGAGGGGCTGCGGCCGTCGCCGCAGTCGTTCATGGAGAAGTACGAGGTGCCCTCGGTCATGAGCTATGTGGGGCAGGTGATGATCTGGACGATGGCGAGCGTGACGGGGGTGTTCGGGCCGGTGCACGGGAATCGCTTCGCCTTCTTCCCGTACTACGTGTACTTCGCGACGGGGCTGATGGCGGCGGCCGGGGCGGTTGGGTTTGCGCGCTATTGGGAGCGGGCGAAGCCGGCGGGATGGCAGCGGCAGGGGTGGGGGATCTGCGGGCTGCTGGCGGTGCTGCTGCTTGGGAGCTTCGTGCGGTTCAACTTCTCGTTCTTTCAGGCGCAGGCTCGGTATATGTTCCCGGCGCTTCCGGCGGCGGCGCTGGCGTTCGGGCTTGGGCTGCAGGCGCTCTTCCCCGAGCGGCTGGGACGGTATATGCTGGTGGCGGTCGTGGTGCTGGTGGCGCTGCTCGCCTTCGCGGGCGTGCATCTCTGGATCGCCCCCCAGTTTCCGAGAGCATGATGTGGAGATGGATCGACAAGGTTTCACTCCTTATGGGTATGGTTGCCGCGCTGGTGGTGTGTGTGGGATGCGGGCGACCGCCCGCGCCTTCAGCGCCCTCAGCGGAGAAGCCGCCCGCAGCGGAGACACCGGCCCCCAGCCTTGAGATCGAGGAGTCGAAGGTGAAGATGGTCGATCCGGGGGGGCGGTGGACGTTTCAGGCGGAGGCGGAGCGTATGGAGGCGGGGAGCGTTCACGGGCCATATACGCTGACGCCGGCGAGAGCGCGGTATGAGGAGGTGGGGCGGCCGCCGGCGTTGATGTCGGCGGAGAGGGCGCAGATCGATCAGGAGAGTCGGCGGGTGGTGTTCGAGGGCGAGGTGCGCATCAGCTCCGGGGGGTGGACGCTGGAGGCGGACCGGGTGGAGTACGATCTCGACTCGGGGGAGGTTGTGGCGACCGGCCGGACGAAATGGACCTTCAGCGAGGGTTCGGGCGGGGCGGAGGAATCCCTATCGACAGACGAGGCGGATTGACCATGAAGAAGCTATTGGCACTCAGCGTGCTGCTCGGGATGGTCGCGGGGGTGATGACGGCGGGCCTTGCGGCGGCGCCGAGGCAGACGCAGCGGATGGCATTTCGGAGCTTCACCGTCGAGGGCGCGTCGCTCCAGGGGGCGCTTCAGGGGCCGTGGGAATGGGCGGGCTCGGTGACGGTGAAGGGCTCCGGGCTGACGCTGACGTGTGACAGCTTGAAGATGTGGCTGACGCCGGATGGCCGCGATGCGGAGCGGGTGGAGGCTTCGGGGAACATCAGGATCGCCGGGCGGTATGTCGCCAGCGACAAGACGGAGTGGGAGGTGAAGGGGCAGGCCGAATCCGCCAGCTATGAGCGGAAGGCGGGGCAGGGAGTCCTGAAGGGCTCGGTGAGCTTCGAGGCGAGGAACCGCTCGACGGGGGCCGTCGTCTCGGCGGCGGCGGGGAAGCTGACCTACGACGTGAAGAGCAGGCGATTCCGTTTCGAGCGCGGCGAGCGGCCGGTCCGCATGGAGTGGCAGGAGCCGGAGCCCCAGGCGGCGGCCGGCGAAGCACCGGCGGAGGGGCCGCAGGGGGAGAGCGCTAAGTAAGGATGGGCCTCCTCGCGCAGGGTCTGGTCAAACGCTACGGCCGCCGTTCCGTCGTGAACGGGGTGGACCTCGGGGTCAGCCCCGGGGAGACGGTTGGGCTTCTCGGCCCGAACGGGGCGGGCAAGACGACCACCTTCTACATGATGGTGGGGCTCATCAGGGCGAACGGGGGGAGGGTTCTGCTGGAGGATGAGGACATCACCCGGACGTGGATGCACGACCGCGCGCGCCGGGGGATTGGGTACCTGCCCCAGGAGAACTGCGCTTTTCGCCACCTCTCTGTGGAGGACAACATTCGAGCGGTGCTGGAGTGGATGCCGCTCTCGGCGGAGGAACGGGAGACGCGCTTCGAGGAGCTGATGGCCGAGTTCCGCCTGGAAACGGTCCGGCACTCGCCCGCGGGCGTGGTGTCCGGCGGGGAGCGGCGGCGCACGGAGATCGCGCGGGCGCTGGCGACCGCCCCGAAGTATCTGCTGCTGGACGAGCCCTTCACGGGGATCGACCCCATTGCCGTGGCGGAGCTTCAGGATATCATCAACGAGCTGCGCTCCCGCAACATGGGGATGATCATCACGGATCACAACGTGCGGGAGACGCTGAAGATCACGGACCGGAGCTACATCATCCACGAGGGGAAGATCCTCACCTCCGGCACGTCTGAAGAGCTGCTGGAGGACCCCGTGGCGCGGCGCTTCTATCTCGGCGACCGGTTTCAGATGCGATGAAGATCATCGACCGATACATGCTGCGGGAGATGGGGGGACCGTTCGTCTTCGGGGTGCTGGCCTTCGTGCTGCTCTTCGTCTCGGCGAACATCCTCTTCCGGCTGACGGAGCTGGTTTCGCAGCTCGGGCTGAGCCTGTGGACGGCGACGGAGCTGTTCTTCCTGTGGCTTCCGAGCTTCATCGTGCTGACGTTTCCGCTGGCCACGTTGGTGGCGATACTGGTGGCCTTCGGGCGGCTGAGCGGGGACAGCGAGCTGGTGGCGATGTACGCGGGAGGGATGAGCTTCCGGCGGCTGGTCGTCCCGATCGCCGCGGCGGGGCTGCTGATCGCGGTCGTGACCGCGGCCTTCAACGAGGTGATCGTGCCCGCGGCGAACCGAAGGGCGGAGGACATCGTTCGCACGGCCACGGCCCGCGCGGGCGGCGTGATGAAAGAGGAAATCCTGCTCAAGGAGTCGGCCGAAGGCGAGGAGCGGATCATCTACGCCGACCGGTTGGACGTGCAGAGCGGGGAGCTGCTGAACCCAGTGATCGTGTGGTTTCAGAACGATGAGCCGGTGATGATCACGAAGGCGAAGCGGGCCGTCTGGCGGCAGAACCGGTGGGAGATGTTCGACGGCGCGAACGTCACCCTCGACCCCGAACGGCCGGTGACGCTCTCGTTCGACACGTGGATCGCCAACATCCCGACGACGCCCCGGGAGATCGCAACGCGAACGCGGGCGCCGGAGGAGATGACGTATCGGGAGCTGCGGGCGTACATCGGCGACGTGCTGCGCCAGAACAAGCCGACGGTGGCCCTGGAGCTGAAGCTCCACCACAAGTTCTCGATTCCGTTCGCCTGCTTCGTGTTCGCGCTGATTGCGCCGCCTCTGGGGATGCGGTCGCACCGCGGGAGCTCGTCGATCGGGATGGGGATCGCCATCATGATCGGGTTCGGGTATTACGTGGTGTGGCACTACCTCTCGGCGGTGGCGCAGCAGGGGGCGATTACGCCGTTTTGGGCGGCGTGGCTGCCGAACGTGGTGACGGGGCTGGTGGGGGTGGGGCTCATCCTCAACGTTCGACGCTAGACAGAGTCAGCGAGGCTTCTGGAAGATGAGGACGTACTCGTGGGCTTTGTTGATGCGGAAGACGGCGGGGTAGCCGAGGGGGCGGAAGTTGTTGTATTCCTGGCGCCGGTCCCAGATGATGAGGTCGTCCCAGAGGTAGCCGGCGCCTTCCATTTCTGCGGCGAGGTCGGAGTGGAAAGGGTAGAAGCGGCTCTTCTTCCTGATGTCCATGACGACGACGACGCAGTAGGCGCCCGGGCGGAGGGCCTCGAACACGCTCTCGAAGACGCGGCGGAGGGCGGCGAGGAAGTCGGTGTAGCCGGGCATGCGCCCGAGGTCGGCCGACTCGTCTCCGTAGTTCCGCACGGCCTTTCGGTCGGCGGTGCGCCGGCGGGTGAGCACATCCCAGTAGGGGGGAGATGTCACCACGAGGTCCACGGTCCCCGGCTCGACGTGCTTCAGGACGTCGGCTGCGTTCGCCTTGACCACCCGGCATCCGTCACGCTTTCGGCCGAGCCGGGAGCGGGCGATCTCGATGTACTCCGGGTTGATGTCGAGGCCGAGGCCGACCGCGCCGGCGCTGCGTGCGGCGAGGACGGTGGAGCCGAGCCCGCAGAAGGGGTCGAGCACGAGCTTGCCCTCCGGCGGCAGGAAGCATTCGATGACGCGGGCGACAAGCTGAACGGGGAAGAGGGCGGGGTGCTTGAGGGCGAGCTCTTCTTTCGACTTGCGGATGTCGCTCCAGACGCTGATGGAGTGGCGCGTCCAGGTGCGGCCGTCGAGGGAGTTGGCGCGGCGGCGGGCGTCGCTCACTCTTCCACCTCCGGGCCGTGGACGGCGCGGTAGAGGGCGTTGCGCGGGAGGCCGCGCCGCTTGGCGACATGGCCGATTGCGCGGCTCTGGGAGAGACCGGCCTCCACCAGCTCCGCCACCTCGCTGACGGCGTCGTCGATGTCGATGTCTACCTTGGGCGGTGCTCCTTCGACGACGACGGTGAATTCACCGCGAGGGGCGAATTCGGTGAAGTGGTCGGTCAGCTCGGAGAGGGTTCCTCTGACCATCTCTTCGAATCGCTTGGTGAGCTCGCGGGCGCAGACGGCGCGGCGGTCGCCGAGAACGGCCTGCATATCGGCGAGGCTTTCGAGCAACCGGTGGGGGGCCTCGTAGAGGACGAGGGCGCCCTGCTGATGGGCGACCCGCTGGAGGGCGCGGCGGCGCTCCCCACCTTTGGCCGGCAGGAACCCGAGGAAGACGTGCTCGCGCCCGGGGAATCCCGAGGCGGATAGGGCGGCGGAGGCGGCGGTCGGCCCCGGCACGACGACGATCGGGACTCCGGCCTCGGCGCAGGCGGCCACGAGCTTGACGCCCGGATCGCTGAAGCCGGGCATGCCGGCATCGGAGACGAGGGCGATGCTGCTGCCCTCCTGGAGCTTGCGCACGAGCTGGGCGAGGCGCTTCCCACCGGTGTGCCCGTGGTAGCTGGTCAGGGGGGTGTCGATGTTGTGTCGCCGCGTGAGGAGGCGGGTGACGCGAGTGTCTTCGGCGGCGATGAGGTCGACTTCGGAGAGCAGGCGGAGCGCGCGCAGGGTGATGTCTTCGAGGTTGCCGATCGGGGTTCCGACGACGTATAGAGTGCCGGGCTTCGAAGCCATGCCGTCCGCCTCAGATCACGAAGCGTATGAGCGCGCCGACGACGGCGCCCACCGCCGGCGCGATGAACTGGAAGAAAGAGACGTTGACGAGAACGCGACTCAACTGCCCTCCGGTGCCCGGTGCGCCGGCGGAGACGAGGACGGCCGCCAGGAGTATGCCGGCCAAGGCCATGACCGCGGCCGCGGCCTGGATCGTCACGTCTCGGTGTCGGCCCGAGGCCAGGAAGGCGACGGCGCCGACGGCGAACCCGAGCACGGCGCCCGGGAGCAGAGTCACCCAGCCGAGCGAGCCGAGGGCGAGCCCACCGACGGTCGCCGTCCCGAGGGCGGCCAGCGCGGCACTGCGGATCTGCTGGGGGTTGGCGAGGCCGCGCTCCCGCGGCGAGAGGATGAGGCACTCCTGACAGCGCACGCCTGTGGCGCCGTGCCGGACGCAGTCCGGGCAGAGCGGGCGCTCGCAGCGGCCGCAGGTGACGCGCGTCTCTCTGTCGGGGTGGTAGAAGCAGGCGAACTTTTCGGACATGGCCTCGCTCGGCGCAGAGGGTGTTTGACCTTGCTTCGGCGCGGCCCGCGCCCGTCCCTCCCTTAGAGCGTCTATCAGAACCGCTTGCGCTCCGCAATCAGAACCGCCTATGTACCACCGGAGGTCGGGGCCGGCGGTTCTGATAGCGGTTCTTACGGATTCTCTTGCATTACGGTTACGACCGTAATGCAAGAGAATCTGCTGTGTGAGCCTCACGCCGTGCGCTGTAGAGTTTCTTGCATTATGGGTGCTCCTAACCATAATGCAAGAAACTCTATAGGGGGGAAAGTGAAGGGTGTGCCGCCCTCGGAAGGGTCGGCACACCCCTGATTTCATGCGTGAACAGCTAGGAGGAGCTAGTGCTCGGGGAGCCGCTCTGCGATGGTTCGCTCGGGCGTGCGGAGCATCGCCGTCTGGGTGGCGGTGTCCCAAGAGACGTGCGCCCCTACGGCATCGCCGAAGAAGCGAACCGGGATGATCGTCCGCCCCTTGGTGATGGAAGCGGCGGCGCCCATGTCTACATCACGTCCGTTGACTCGTGCGATGCGCGTTCCGATGGGCACCTGCACCTCGAGAGGGCCCTTCACGGACTTCGCCGTCTTGCTTCGGGCGTCCCAGGTGACCTTTCCGCCATCTCTCTCGAACATCGACCTGAAGGCGACCTGCATGCGTCCATCGACGATCTGAGGGGCGACGTCGAATTCAACCGCCTGGCCGTTGAGCACGACCGTGTGGCTGCGCGCTGTCCCGCGAGGAGTGGCGGAGGCGAGCTGTGGCATCGGCGGGGCGCTGCCGATGGATCCACTGGCGACTCCGGGGCGCGCAGGCGCGCTGGCGGCGCCGGGACGAGTGACGGCGATGGTTGTGTCGGCCGCGGCGTGGGTCGGCGCAGGCAGCGGGCCCCTACCGGACATCATCGGAGCTGCTGCTGCTGCTGCTGCCACATCTGCGGGCGATGCCGTCGTCCTGGCGCTGGCCGCACTGGAGGCGGCTGCGCGGACGGGCGGCCCGGAGGGCGCCTTGGCGGTCTTGACCGAAGGAGCCGGCGGCTTCGCGGTCGCGACCTGGGTCGCCGGCTGCTTCTTGACCTGCACCGCCGACGAGGAGCCGTTTTTCACATAGACCGTGACGACCGAAGATGAGCCCACGAGCCCGTATCGGTCGTAGGCCTCGACGAAGATGCGGTGCGGGCCGTCGGTCAGCTCGCGCGTGTCCATCTCAAAGGTGTACGGCGCGGAGTTGCTCGACTGGGGTCGGTCCTGGTCGATGCCCAGGATGACGTAGCTGACCCGCTCGTCGGTTTTGACCGAGGCCTGGATGCTGATGACACCGCTGACCCTTGCCCCGGAGCTTGGAGACGCGATCCGGATGCTGGTGCCCGCGGCCACGAGCATTCCGGTAAGGGATACCACCATCGCCAGCACGAGGACGCCGGCGACCAGTGGACGCGACCTACCTGGTTGGCGCATTGTCCTGTCCTCCCCGCCCGTCGAATACCGATGAAAGCATGTGGCCGCTTGTTGCGGCCACATACCACCATACTACCTATACCATGTCCTGTCGGGTTTCGCGAACTGGAGGCGCCAGGGCTGCGAGTGTGTTCAGAGTTGCCACATGCTTGTCTGCCGGTCGCATCACGGGAGGAGGGGCGAGGGGCGCAGCTTGACCCAATCCGCGGACTCCCCTATAATCCGCCATCTGGGGCCCTTTCCAATGTCCGATAGAGAAACCATCGCTGTCAATCGAAGAGCGAGGCATGATTACGACATCCTCGAGACGTTCGACGCGGGGCTCGTCCTGACGGGGACCGAGATCAAGTCGGTGCGGGCGAGGCGGGTGGCGCTTCGTGACGCCTACGCCGCGGTCGAGGGGGCCGAGGTGTGGCTGTACAACATGCACATCAGCCCGTACGAGGCGGGGAGCCGGTACAATCCGGACCCGAAGCGGCGGCGGAAGCTGCTGCTGCACCGACGGGAGATCGACAAGTTGCTGGGGCGGACGGTGGAGAAGGGGTTGACGCTGGTGCCGTTGCGGGTCTACTTGCAGCGGGGATATGCGAAGGTGGCGATCGGACTGGCTCGGGGGAAGCGGGAGTATGACAAGCGCAGGGCGATCGCCGAGCGGGAGGCGCGGCGGGAGGAGGAGCGGGCCTTGTCGGAGAGACAGCGCGGGGAGTCGGGCGGGAGGATTGCGGGGAGGGGGCGGGATCGGGTATAATGATGTTAGCATAGCAGTCACCGTGGGGGCGAAAGGACTCGACGGTGGACCGGGAGCCGCAAGACGCGAGCCGAGTCGCGTGATCTCGTAAAAACGCGCAACACTTTAAAAGCCAACGATACTGAACTGGCTCTCGCCGCTTAAGTAGCGGCGACGTCCTCTCGACCGGGCTAGCACGGTCGGCTTGGGCGCAAACCTCGCTAGCTTGCCCGGAACCCCGAGGCTCGTAGGGGGGAGGGGAGAACATGAACGAGCTAGCCTGGCGAGAGGCCCGCCTGTGGGCTTGCGCCGGGCGAAGATAAAACACAGGCTACGCTCGTAGTGTCTTGCGAGGACTGTCCATCGGACGTGGGTTCGATTCCCACCGCCTCCACCATCCCCTTCGGGGAGGACGGCTTCTCCGCGCTATTCTCTTGCCTCCAGCACCATCGCCTTGGCGCCCCTTGCGGCACGTCTGGGGACGTTCTGGCGTTCCGCGCAGTCGCGAATCTGTGGACGACGCCGGTGCCTTCGGCCCTGTTCCGCGCCCCCAAATGCGACCTGCGCTCTCTCTTTCTCTGAAAGCTGTGGACGACACCAGGGCAGAGAGCGTTTTGAGAAAGCCAGTCCAGTAGCACACAGCCCTCCTCTCAGAACGCCCGTCTTCTCCAGTCTGGCAGCCGTTCTCCAGTCTCATGACTGCTGCCCAGCGGCCCCGTTCCAGAGGAGCCGTCGCTGCTCGTCCCACTCCGCTGGTGCTCGATAGAGCTTCTCCAGCGACAGCCCATCGGGTTCCGTGCCCTCCAAGGTCGCCTCGATGATATCCGGGGCCAGCAGCGTCAGGCGCAGAAGCCGGGCCACATAGGAGTTGTCCACCCCCAGCGCCAGGGCGAGCTCGCGGATGCTGGCGTATTGACCCCCCTCCAGCATCTGCCGCCACCGGTGAGCACGGGCGAGAGCCAGCGCTAGCGGCCGGTTCGTGCGCGACTGACCCGCTCCGCCTGTGTCTGGATCGACCGGCGCGATCACCTCCTTACGGCCCCCGCGCCGTCTGATCTGCAGCGG
>Ga0307378_10009923_pt1 | contig 12439 bp, 16 predicted proteins | sample UN1MG_FD_202238 | JGI IMG/M metagenome (GOLD analysis project Ga0307378, IMG submission 202238) | Soil microbial communities from Risofladan, Vaasa, Finland - UN-1 | ecosystem: Environmental > Terrestrial > Soil > Coastal area > Acid sulfate soil | place: Finland: Risofladan, Vaasa | collected...
CGAGCCCGTGGCTCTGATGACGCTGATCGCCTTGATCCCGCCGATTGCCGTGATTCCGCTCGTCGGTCATGCGATCGCCAACGGTCAGGGCGATCTCGCCTTCGGGACCCTCGCGGTCTTCCTGATGCTCGCGACTCTCGCGAATCTCCGGCGCACAGGGATACCGCTGACGAAGGCCGATGCGGATACCACCTAGCCGGGTACGACGCGCGACTCCCCTTCTTGGGGTGGTCGAGCCACAGTTGGGTCACGGCCGATCCGGCGATTGGCGCCTTCGGTACCGACTACGCGCTACGCGCGCAGGTCGCCGTGGTTGGGATCGGCGCTCGTCGCAGCGGCCGGCATGGCGTCAGCTGCTCGGCCGGATCCCCTGGCGGAAGCGGAGGCGGTTGTCGGGGTCGTACTTGGTCTTGACCTGGACCAGGCGCTCGTAGTTCTCGCCGTAGTAGGCCTGCTGCCAGCCCCTCAGGTTGGGGTCTATGTAGTTCTGGTAGGCCTGCCCCGAGACGTAGGGGCTCATCCGCTTGCGGGCGGCCCCGATCCACTTCTTCGCGGCCTTGCGCTCGCTCTTGGCGGCCGGCTGCGTGTAGTACTGGATGCAGTAGAGCTGATCGCGATGGACGAAGGCTGTCGAGGTGGGGTGGACCTGGTTGATCGCGCCGCCGTAGCCGTCGAGGAGGATCGCGCCGGAGGCGCCCTCGCTCTGACGGTCCTCGATCGCCGCGATCATCGCCGCCCGGCCGCTCGAGTCGAGCGCGTCCCGGACGTAGTCGGAGGCGGCATAGAAGCTGGAGCGATCCGGCTTCTCGCAGCTCTTCAGGCCCTCGTTCGAGCAGCCGGCCCAGCGCTTCATCAGATCGCCGTAATCAGCCGTGCCGACCGTAAGTTGGACTCCGTCAACATCGGTGAGTGGCTTCAGTGCCTGCCGCATAGCGCTCTCCGAGCCGAAGAACTGGCCCTCGGAGTGGACCTTGGGCGAGCTCGCTCCCGCCAGCAAGCTGAAGAACGGACAGAGGTTCGGCGAGGCGTCCGCGGTCAGCTGCTGCCAGGCCTTCAGCACCTGGTCCGCCTGGCTCCACGGCCAGCTCGCGAAATAGTAGGACGCGCTGTTCACGCGGTATGTCTTGAAGGTGAGGTCGGTGACGATCCCGAAGTTGCCGCCCCCACCACCCTGGCAGGCCCACAGCAGCCCGGGATTGGTATTGCCGTCGACGGCGCGGAGCATGCCGTCTGGGGTGACGATCGAGGCCCCGGTGATGTTGTCGCAGGTGAGGCCGTACTTGCGCGAGGCGAAGCCCATGCCACCACCGAGCGCCAGCCCACTGATCCCCACCGTCGGGCAGGAGCCGCCGGGGACGGTCAACCCCTTCTTCGCAAGCTTGGAGTACATGCGAATCAGCCCGACGCCGGCCCCGACCGTCGCCCGGCGCTTGCCGCTGCTGGCCTGGACGCTCCTGAAGTGGCTGAGGTCGACGACGACGCCGCTGTCCGTCGTCGAGTACCCGGCGTAGCTGTGGCCACCGGAGCGGGCCCTGAGGTTGACGTCGAACTGGTTCGCCCACTTCATCACCGCCTGGACATCGGCGACGTCGCGGACCTTGACGACGGCCGCCGGGTGGAGGTTGTTGAAGCGGGTGTTGTAGACGCGACTGGCGCGCTGGTAGCCGTTGTTGCCGCGCACGAAGACCCGCCCGCGCACGGCGCTCTTCAGTTCCTTCAGCGCTTTGTCGCCTACGTGGCTCGATGCCTGCGGCCGTGCGAGGGCGGCAACCAGGTCGAGCTCGGCGGACGCCGCCAGCGCAGCTGCGCCGACGCCGGCGCGCTGAAGGAACTCGCGACGGTCGTAGTCAGCCATCGCCGTCGCCGGAGCCTGAGCGCGGAGCGGCTTCCATCGTCACCAGCGCAGCCTATCGCCCCGATGGCCGCCGCGAATACGAACCTCGGCCGCAAACGGGGGGCCGCCCCAAGGCGGCCCCCCGTGCGTCGTCTGCCCCGGGAGAGGAGGCAGGTCTAGCGGCGTGGCTCCTCCGTCGCCAACTCGCGCACCCGGCTCGACTGGAACCGGAGTACTTGAGCGATTGTCGCCAGACCGAACGTGATCGCGACCAGATACATCGCGATCCCAACTCGCTGTACGCCCTCGAGAACGGTGAACCGCTCTGCGGAGAGCTCCAGCGACGCCGTCGTGGAACTCACATCCGCCGCAAAGACGAAATGGAGCACCGCGGCGCCCAGCAGGGTCATCATCGCCATCATCATCGTGGCGAGGAATACCTTGGCCGTGACCGGCATCTTCAGGGTCACGACGCGCCGGCCGCTCGCCTCCTGTAGGTCACCTCCGCCCTTGCGGAACTGACCGAGGATGCGGGCGATTGCGAACGAGACCGCCGCGAATACCGAGGCGAACCCGATCATCATCGCGCCGACCTGAACCTGGCGCAGGGTCTCGATCGTCTCGCCTGAGCCGCCGGTCGAGATCTGATCGGCCCGGACGATGCCCAAGATCACCGCGGCCGGGAAGGCCATCAGGGCCATCACCAGCATCGGCAGCCAGAGCTTGATCCCGGCCCGCTGGGGCAGGTTGTAGCCCGGTGACCGCGACGTCAGCTCGACGTCGAACTGCTTGATCGTTGCTGCTTCCATGTTTCTCACCTCCCCTCGCGGATGATTTGGCCGAGGCGCTCGAACTGGAACCCGACCACGGTGCCGATCGTGTACAGCGCCAGGACGATCCCCGAGAGGATCAGGCCGAGGCCGAACTCACGAACCGGAGCGAGCCAGGCGAACCAGCTCGTCGGATCGTCCACTCCGGTGGCCACCAGGTAGCCGACGAACTGGGCCATCGCGACCATCACGCCGGCGGCCATCAGCCCGACGAACGCCTTCGCGCTCGGGGGCATCTTCAGCGTCTTGATGCTCACACCAAGCGCCGCCTGGACCTCGGCGCCGCCGGAGCGGAGCGAGCTCAGGATCGTCCCCAGAAGGAACGCGATGCCGGCGAGGATCAGGCCCTGACCGAGGAACTGCGTCCCCTGGACGATCGCCCCGAGGTCGCTGAACGTGCCGGGGTTCGTCTCGCCCGACTGGACGATCGCGAACACCAGACCGGCCACGACGAGCATCGGCCCCATCGCGATCATCGGCAGCCACATCCGCTCGGCCATCCTGTGGATAGCGAGCTTCTCCGGCACCGTCTTGGTCACGGTGGCCAGGCCGTAGGCCGTGTCGATATCCCCGACGCGGACGGAATCACCGGGTTCCACGTCGGGCTTGAGGCCCGGTAGCGCCGCCTTGACGGCGTCTACCCGGAGCCAGAGCCGGATCAGGATCCCAATCAGCGTGGTCGCGATGCCGAGCATCACGGCGGCAAAGCCCGCGGTCCCAAGACCGAAGGTCCATGCCAGCGTGTCGGCGTTGGCGGCCTCATCGGCGACGACGACGTTCCCGATCAGGGATGCCGCCGCGACCATCAGGCCGAACAGCGCGATCACTATTCCGACCACGCGGTATCGGGAGGCCTTCTCTTGGTCCGTGCGTTCGGCCAGCGGCCGTAGCGTGGACTGGAGGGCGAAGGTACTCATGCGCCTTCCTCCTTTGTTGTTGTGGTCATTGCCACAACTAGAGGAGCGCAGGCTCCGAAACGATTCAGCGGTCTGCCGGCCGGCGGCTCAGGCCGGCTCGGCAACGCGGCTGCTCCGTGCCAGGACCGAGGACGCCGCCCCTACTCCGAGTCCATACACGAGGTGCGCGCTGAGGTCCTTGCCCAGCACCGACGGCGGGTACTCCCAGATCGGCTTGTAGAGCTTCATCGGGGCCAGCATTCGGCTGGTCGTTGAGGTGGAGCTGCTCAAGGACCGGGCCGAGCTCATCGTGCTGCCGCCGCCCTGCCCGCTGACCGTCCAGCCGATCGACTTCGGCCACGCCGACGAGCTGATCAGCCGCGGCTACGAGGGCGCCCGCGACTACCTCGACAACCTCCCAGCGGACGGCGGCCCGGCGATCCCGTTTTCCTTCTCGATGCACAGCCACGAGTAGACGGGCTCCCCGGCGGCGGCCCGAGTCCCGGGTGTGGCAGAGGAAGTCCTTCAGCAGCAGGTGAACCCTTTCTGCCGGTCGCCGGCTCCAACTGGTGATGACCGCGAAACTGAACGAACCGCGCGCCAACGGTGACCAGGTTGCCAACAGACCGGGCCCATCGGCCGACGAGTCAGAGCTGATCAAACGGGCCCAGGCCGGGGACGCCGAGGCCTTCAACGAACTTGCAGATCGGCACGGCTCGATGGTCCGGCGGGTGCTCTTCCGGATCCTCAAGGACTGCGAGCAGGCATGGGACGCGATGCAGGAGGCCCTCTTGGGGGCCTGGCGGAATATCGGCAAGTTCGAGGGCCGCGCGAAGTTCTCCACCTGGCTGACCCGGATCGGGATAAACGAGGCCTATCGTGGCCGCCGGCGCAGCGGTCCGGAGGTTGTCGGTCTCGAGGATTCGATCGGGGAGCGAGTGCCCGACTGGGGCAACCGGCCGGACGAGACCTTCGAGTCACGAGAGTTCCTGGGCGCCGTCGGCACGGCGCTCGACTCACTGTCACCCGACTATCGCACCGCTGTCGTGCTGCGCGATCTCGAGGGGCTGAGCACGCGAGACGCGGCCGCCTCGGCCGGGATCGAGGAGCGAGCTTTCAAGAGCCGACTCCACCGCGGGCGCATGGCGCTCCGCGCCGAGCTCGACGAGTACTTCAGCGCGGGGTACGTCCGGTGAGCCTCAACCCGGTCAAGAACCGGCGCGAGCGCTGTCGTGCAGCCCGCGGGCAGATGTCGGAGTACATCGATGGCGAACCGGGGCCAGACACGCAAGCGCTCGAACGGCATCTCGGCCGCTGCCCGAACTGCCGCCGGATGTTCCAGAACCTGTCGCGCACCGTGACCGCGCTGCGAAGCATCGGCGAGCAGCCGGATCTGCACGGGCCGGACCGGGGGACGTCGTGACCGTGGTGCGGGCAGTCCTCGACGGCGTAACGCTCGCTGAAAGCGAGGCGACGCGACTCGTCGAAGGCAACCATTACTTCCCTCCCGAGAGCGTCAACCCCGAGCACTTGACCCCGACGTGGATCAAGAGCCCCTGCTTCTGGAAGGGCCTGGCGAGCTACTACGACATTCGGCACGAAGCCGGCAGCGCCAGATCAGCCGCTTGGACCTATCACCACCCGTTCCCCTGGATCCGCAAGATCCGTGACCATGTCGCCTTCTGGGCCCCCGTCGAGATCGTCGAGGGTTCGAGCGAGTCTCCCCTCCCGGCCAGCCCCGGCGGCGGCGAGAACCGGTAAGGCTCTTGTAAGCCCGGCCTCCTACGGTCGCCTTGATCGAAGGAAGCGACAGAGGAGGAATGATGACGAGGACCAAGAGGTTTGCCGCGTTCGCCGTGGCAGCCGGCGCAGCCGTGCTGCTGCTGGCGCCAACGGCGATGGCCAGCCGTGAGTATGAGGTGACGATCGAGAACCTGACCGACGGTCAACCGTTCTCGCCGCCCGTCGCCGCAGTTCATCGCGGCCGCCACACGCTGTTCGACGTAGGACAGCCGGCGAGCGTCGGAATCCGCGAGCTCGCGGAGAACGGCAACAACGCACCGATCGTGGCGCAGCTCACCGCTGACCCGTTCAACCGCGTCGGCGATTTCACTGAGGCGACGGAGCCGTTGGTACCGGTTGGGGTGCCGGGTGACGCGATGTTCGACCAGTCTGTGACTCTGACGCTCGAGGCGCCGGCGAGGTACAAGAGGCTGTCGCTTGCGGGAATGCTGATCTGCACCAACGACGGCTTCACAGGCGTCGACAGCCTGAAGGTGCCGGGCAAGGTTGGCGACAAACGGTTCCGGAGGACGGCCGGCTATGACGCCCACACCGAGATCAACACCGAGGACTACGCCGACATCGTGCCCCCATGCCAGGGGCTGATCGGCGACACCTCGGGCGAGATGGGGACCGGCACGAGCAATCCGGCGCTCGCCGAGGGTGGCGTCATCGCTCACCATGAGGGGATCGACGGCACGCTCGACGACCTCGATGCCGCAATCCACGGATGGACCGACCCGGTGAGCCGGGTCAAGGTGAAGCGCGTCGGCTGAGGCGCCCACGCAGCGGCCGCGCTTCGGCGCGTGAGAGAAGGGGCCGGCGGCGACGCCGGCCCCTCTTCGTACGTTCGAGCCTTCACCGATCCATGAGCCGACCCACATCGCCGGAGATCAGGAGTAGGCTGCTCCGCCATGGCTGCTGTGGAGGTCGAACGTAACGGGGCGATCCTCGAGCTCACGATCGACAGGCCGAAGGCGAACGCGATCGACTCGGCGACCAGCCGGGAGCTGGGTGAGCAGTTCGTGGCGTTCGGTGACGATCCCGATCTGCGGGTCGCGATCATCACCGGAGCTGGGGAGCGGTTCTTCTCGGCCGGCTGGGATTTGAAGGCCGCGGCCGCCGGCGACCCCGAGGACTTCGGGCACGGTGGGTTTGCGGGTCTGACCGAGCTGTTCGATCTCGACAAGCCGGTGATCGCCGCCGTTAACGGCTTCGCTGCGGGCGGCGGATTCGAGCTTGCCCTCGCCTGCGATTTGGTCGTCGCGATCGAGGGCGCGCGGTTTTCCCTGCCCGAGGTCAACCGAGGCTTCGTCGCCGATGCGGGCGGGGTGCTCCGACTGCCGAAGCGGCTACCGCGCCCGCTTGCGATGGAGATGCTGCTCACCGGTGCGCCGATCGGCGCGGCGCAGGCGGCGCAACGAGGGCTCGTCAATCGCGTGGTCGGCGCCGGCGAGTTGATCCCTGCCGCCCGGGGGCTTGCCGAGCGGATCGCGGATGCCGCTCCACTCGCCGTGCGCGCTGTGAAGGCGATCGTCGATGCGACCGAGGAGGTTCCGGTTCGCGAGGGTTATGCGAAGCTCCGCGATGGCAGCATCCCGGCGGTGCAGCGGGTCAACGCCTCCGCCGACGCCAAGGAGGGGCCGCGGGCCTTCGCGGAGGGTCGCGACCCGGTCTGGCGGAGCGAGTGAGCGTTCTACGGTCCGATGCGAACGCGGGCAAGGTCGCGCTCGTTACGGGCGGCGGCACTGGGATTGGGCGCGGCGTGGCAGCGGCGCTTGCGGCATCCGGGGCCAGGGTCGCGATCTGCGGCCGCCGACCCGAGCCCTTGGAGCGGGTCCGGGCCGAGCTGGAGGCCGGCGGCGCCGAATGCATCGCCCTGCCGACTGACATCCGCGAGCCAGACCAGGTCGAGGAAGCCGTGCAGTCGGTACTCGATCGACTCGGCCCGATCGACGTGCTCGTCAACAACGCCGGGGGCCAGTTTGCGGCAAGGGCGGAGGAAATCAGCCTCAAGGGGTGGCGGGCGGTTCAGCGCCTGAACATGGACGGAAACTGGGATCTGACCAGCCGCGTCGCCCGCACCTCGATGATCCCAGCCCGGAGCGGACTGATCGTCTTCCTCGGGTTCTCGCCGCGCCGCGGCATCCCCGACTTCGCCCACGCGAGCGCCGCCCGAGCTGCGCTCGAGAACCTGGCCTCGGGTCTCTCGCTCGAGTGGAGCCGGTTCGGGGTGCGCTCGGTCTGCGTTAGCTGCGGGCCGATCGAGACCGAGGGCCTTGCCTCCTACGGCCCGGAGTCGCTCGAGGAGTCTCGGCGCACGATCCCGCTCGGTCGCCTCGGACAACCGGAGGAGGTCGGCGAGACGATTGCGTTCCTGGCCAGCCCCGGCGGAGCGTTCATCACCGGCACCACGGTCGTGGTCGATGGCGGTGTCGACGCCTGGGGCCTCGCTGAGCCACCGCCGGAGCCCGAGCCGCCCAGCTAGAAGGCACGCGGCGGGCAGTGCAGCCTTGACAGTTGGGCCGGCGCTTCGGGGCATGCCGGGCCCCTACTTCTCGCCGGCGACCTTGCCGAGGTAGGCGACGAGCGCGTCGATCTCGACCTCGGTTAGCTGATCACCGAAGATCGTCGGCATCACGCCCTTGGGGAATCCGTCCGAGGTGCCGGCCGCCGGGTCGACGATCGAGGTCCGGACCGCGGCGGGGTTCTGGCCCGGAAGCACGTCGTCGAGCACGGGCCCGATCTGTCCCGCGGTGTCCGCGTCAGCGAGCGTGTGGCAGTCACCACAGCCGGCGCCTGCGAAGAGCGTCCTGCCGTCGAGGGCGTCCTCATCCGGGCTCGAGGCCTCGCCGGTGGCGGTGCCGGGCCGCGCCGCCTCGCCCTCGGTCAGCGGCGCCTCCTCCTTCTGCTTCTCGACGGCCTCGGCCTCGGCCTCCTTCGCCGCCTTCTCGTTCTCCGCGCGCCGGATCTCCTGCTCGTCACGGGCCGAGAGCACGGCGCCGGCGCCGGTTGCGAGAACGAGCAGCACGATCAGCCCGAGAAGGCTGCGGAGGGCGCCCGCGGAGGGGAAGTCCTCCCGCCACATGCCGATCAAAGCGGTCGCGAGCGCGAGCGCGATGAGGGTCCCGCCGACGATGAAGAAGAACGTCTCGGCTGACGTGCTTGCCATGATCGGGAAGCCGAATGAGTCCATGCTGGGATACGAGCGTATCGGGCCGCGGCCTCGACAACTAACCCGCGAAGGGGCGCTGCTGCCTCGCAGGGTCGGGTGGCTCGGAGGCGGCTGGATGAAGCCGCTCTCGCAACCCGCCTCGCCCCGGTATATGGTGGCGCAATGGTCCCGAGCTACGGGGATGCACAGCTCGTTATCCTGGTCGTGTTCGCCGGGATCGCATTTGCGCTCGCCGCGGTGTTCGTTCTGGTTGCGATGCGGGCGAGTAGCCCGGTCGCCTTCGAGCGGGTCAAGGAGACCGGGTACGCGCTACGGCGATTTTGGGTCGTGTTCCTCGTGATCCTGCTCTCGGCGGCGGTCATCACCTCGCTCCTCCTGCTCCCCTACAAGAGTTCTGCCGACGTCACGGCAAACGTCCGCGTGACCGGCGGGCAGTTCTTCTGGTCGATGGCGCCCGAGGCCGTGCCGGCCGGAACCGAGGTGCGCTTTCAGGTGACCTCGGCCGACGTCAACCACGGATTCGGGATCTACCATCCAGACGGCTACCTGATGGGCAGCGTGCAGGCGATGCCTGGATACACGAACAGCCTAGATCTCAGCCTCGACGATCCCGGCGGCTACCTGATCTCGTGCCTCGAGTTCTGCGGCATCGGCCACCACGAGATGGCTCGGGAGTTTCAGGTGGGGGGCCCGTAGATGGAGGCCTACGCGACGACCATCGCCCACCCCGACGGCGAGGCTTTGCTACCTGCACCAGGTCGCGAGGCGCGGATCGTCGGCTGGCTCTGTGCCGGCACCGGGCTAGCCCTGTTCGCGGTGATGGGTCTGCTCGGGCTGACGATGCGACTGACACAGGCCGACGTGCTGGGGCTCTCGGCGGAATGGTTCTACCGGCTGATGACGCTGCACGGCGCCGGGATGCTGGCCGGCGCCCTGCTCGCGATGATGGGTGGGCTCTGGTATGTGACGCGGGCGAGCGCGCCGCTCGATTTCGGCCGCATGTTGCTCAGCTACGCGGCGATCGTCGTTGGCGCGGTCGCGATCGTCGTCGCCGTCGTGCTCGGTGGCTTCGCGACCGGCTGGACCTTCCTTTCGCCGCTGCCGTTCCGGTCCTCTGGGGACTGGTCGACCTGGGCCAGCGCCACTTTCTTCGGCGGGCTGGCGCTGGTGGGAACCGGCTTCTTCGTCTTCTGCATCGACGTCCTCGCGAGCGTCACCCGCGCCTACGGCGGCTTCGGCCGGGCGCTCGGTCTGCCGCTGCTTCGCGACAGTGACGCCGACGTCCCCCCTCCACAGGTGATCGCCGCGACCGCCGTCTGCACCCAGGGGCTCCTTGCCAGCGCGGTCGGGACCACGATCCTGCTCGCGCTGCTGGGCAAGACGATCGACGCCGACGTCACCATTGATGCGCTCTGGGCGAAGAACCTGACCTTCTTCTTCGGCCACTCGATCGCCAACCTGATCATCTACCTGGCGGCGGGGATGATCTACGTACTGCTCCCTCGCTACGCCGGCCGGCCCTGGAAGACGACGAAACCGATCGTGATCAGTTGGTTGGCGACGTTGATCCTCGTCTCCACCGCCTACTCGCATCACCTCTACATGGACTTCGTGCAGCCGGAGGCGGCGCAGTGGATCTCCCTGGTCGCATCCTCGGCGGCGGCCGTGCCGGTCGCCGTGGTCACGATCTACACCGGGATGATGCTGGTCTGGGGCTCACGTTACCGTTGGACGCTGGCTTCGGTCCTGCTCTACCTCGGCTTCGCCGGCTGGGCGATTGGCGGCACCGGGGCGGTGATCGACTCGCTGATCCCCGTCAACCTCCGCTTTCACAACACCCTCTGGGTCCCCGCCCACTTCCACACCTACCTGATGCTCGGGGTCGTCTTCTGGATGATGGCCTTCGCCACCTACATGCTCGAACGGGCGGCGGGGCGTCCGGCGGGATTCAAGTCCACGCTGTTGGCACCGGTGGCGATGGTGATTGGCGGCTACGGTCTGGTCGGCTCCTGGTACGCGTCCGGCGCGCTCGGCGTGCCGCGCCGCTACGCGGTCCAGTCGACCCTGTTTCCCGGGGCGGAGGACTACAGCCTCGTCGGCAGCATCTTCGTGATCATCTTCTCCGTTGGCTTTCTCGTCTTTCTGGCGGAGCTCGGGGGGCTCGCACGGGACGCGTTACGCGAGCGCGGCCGGGAGCCCCTCGCAGCTCACCCGCCGATCGCCGGCGGCTCACCGGAAGCGGATCCTCCGCCTCAGCGGCCTCCGCTGACGAGCTCGTGGCAGATCGGGGCGGCGGTTGCAGCCGCGACGGCGTCGGTCTTCGTCCTGGCCGCGCCAGTCAGCGAGGCCTCGGAGGCCAGCGACCAGTTCCACCATCTCGCCCATGCGGTTCAGTTCCTGATGGGAGCCGCGCTCGGTGCCGCGGTCGCCTCGACGCCGTGGGTCTTCAAGGCACTCGCTCCCCGTCTGCGGTGGATCCCGCTCCTGGCCGTTATCCTCGCCCCGATCGCGATGCTGCTCCTGATGATTCCCGGCGCCTACGAGCCACTCGAGGACAACGACGCGGTCCATGCTCTCTATCACGGCGGGGTAATCGCGCTTGGAACGGTCGCGGGCTTCGGCGCCGCGATGCTCGGCCGTGTGACCGGAAGGCTGTTGCTCCTGCTCACGGTCGGAATGGCGCTGATGTATGCAGCCGGTGTTACCGGAGGCTAGTGGCGAATGACCGATCAGGAGACAACCTCGGAGGGCACCCGCTCGGCCGAGGCCTGGTTGCTCGGGGCGGCCGCCGGCGCGGTAATCCTGGCGCTGCTGTTCGGGGCCTACCAGATCGGTTTCACCCAGGGAGAGAAGGGTGCCGAGTCTGGCGCCGAGCAGGCGACCGACTCCCAGCCTCCAGCCGAGCCGAAGGGCGAGCCCGCCCCCGGCCCGGGAACGGATCTGTTCGTAGCCTCGTGTGGGAGCTGCCATCTGCTCCAGTCGGCGGGGACCACAGGTGCGGTCGGCCCCGACCTCGACTCGCTGGCGCCCGCCGCGGACCAGGTGCTTTCGGCGATCGAGAACGGGGGTGCGGGGAGCGGCCAGATGCCTCCGAACCTGCTCAGCGGCGAGGAGGCCCAGCAGGTCGCGGCCTACGTCGCCAGCTCGGCTGGTGGCTAGCGGCTGGCTGTCGCGGGTCGAGCAGGACGGCTGCTGATCAGCGCCTGCGCTGGGTCACGTCGATCAGGCAGCCTGCTTCGGCCGGCGGGCGCGGCTCGAACAGCGAGATCCGCACCTCGGGGTCGATCGCCGCTGTGAACCCCTCGACGATCCCGTGATGGAGCGAGCAGACGAGCGTGGGGTTCTCCTCTGCCGCGGCGCGGAACGGGCAAGCCTGGAGCTGGAAGCGCCCCTCGCCGTCGTAGCTGGGGCTGAAGCCGAGCGCTGTCAAGAGCCCGTCCAGTTCCTTGATCGCGTCCTCAGGTTCGCGACCGGCGGCCATGTCGCGGCCGATGCTGCGGCCGGTATCGCGGATCTCAAGCGGGCTCAGGTTGGAATCGAGCACCCCACTCAGCCACTTCGAGAGTGCCTTGTACGCCGAGCGGACCGGCAGTTCGCCGCCGGCGGCGGACCACTCCTCCAGGGGGCGACCCGGACCGTTATGCGCGCCCGCCTGCCTACGGACAAACCGGGCTTCCTCCAGCTGCTGCAGATGGAGCCTGACCGCGTCAGCATCCAGCGCCAGGTCCTCGGCCAGGTCCTCGACCCGGGTTGGTCTGTTCCGCGCAGCAAGGCCCGAGAGCACGCGGGCCCGGGTCGGATGCCCGAGCAGCGGTGGCTCCACCGAGCTTGCTGTCATAAGGAGAGTGTAGGGCGGCGACGATGCGATGGCCATCGGCGAGGAGCGAAAGGCCCACCCGCCTCAGCGGGCGGTCCAGCCGCC
>Ga0307378_10009924_pt1 | contig 12438 bp, 8 predicted proteins | sample UN1MG_FD_202238 | JGI IMG/M metagenome (GOLD analysis project Ga0307378, IMG submission 202238) | Soil microbial communities from Risofladan, Vaasa, Finland - UN-1 | ecosystem: Environmental > Terrestrial > Soil > Coastal area > Acid sulfate soil | place: Finland: Risofladan, Vaasa | collected...
CCGCCGCCGGAGCCGACGCTATGGGATCGCGTGAAGAACAAGTTCGGCGGCGGCGAGACCAAGCCGGCCGACGTTCTACAGGACGAAAAGCCCAGCATCATCGACGAGTTCGACGAGCCGGACCGGGCCTCAACACCCGAGCAAATGGAGACGCTGCAGAACCCCTACGGCGCCTTCATGAAGCAGAAGGTCGCCACAGACGAGCGCAAAGCCCAGGAGGAGGTCGGACCCAGGTATCGGGATCTGTTATTCGCCGGATTTGACGACTACATGGCGAACAAGGACGACGCTCGCTCGTTCGATGCAATCACCGATTATCGTGGCGCTGGCGAGGTCGCAATGGGCCAGGCTGAACGCCGTGGTGCGTCGCCTGGATTCATGGGCGTGACGGCCGACCGACTAAACAAGCAGGGCCGCGCATGGCGCGCCAAGACCGGCGACAAGGTGGCGCAAGACGACATCCTCGAGGAGATCGGCAGCGAGCGCGAACGCCTGATCGGCGTACTCCAGGGACACATCGACTCGAGTGCAGAGCGGCGCTTCCAGGCGGAACAGATCAAGTACTCAGGCAGCACCCAGGAGATGCTCGAGTCCCAGGGCTTCCTTGAAACCATGGACGAGCTCGCAGACGATCCGCTCACGATCATCATGGAGCTCGGCATCCGCTCCGCGCCCAACATGATCGAATCCATGCCGCTCGCCCTGGTTGGCAGCCTGGCAGGACCGGCCGGCTTTGCGGCTGGCCTGGGCCTCGGCTCCGGCATGGTCGAGTATCGCGCCGCCTACTCCGAGTACTTACGCGAAGCCGGCGTCGACATGACCAACGCGCGCAGCATGTTCGACGCGGCCGAAAACGGCGATCTCATGAACGCCGCCAACAACTACGCGCTCACGCGCAGCAGCATCATCGCCGCTGTCGACACCTTCACCGGCCACCTGGCGACCAAGACCTTCGGGCCCGTGGTCAAGACCGCCGTGGGCAAAGAGCTCATGAACGTGGCGATCCAGGCCGGCATCCAGGCCACCGGCGGAGCCGTCGGTGAGCTCGGCGCCCAGGCGGCGACGCTCGAGGAGGGCGAGTCCTTGCGCTGGGGAGAGATTGTCGCGGAGTCGGCCGGCGAGCTCGTGAGCGCACCCATCGAGGTCGGCGGCGCAACCGTCACCGGACTGCGTGCCAGGACCGAGCAGGCGCGTGTCGCGAAGATCGAGTCCGAGATGGAGCAGATGCTCGGTCGCAACCAGCAGGCCGCGCCAGATGTTCCACAGGAAACTCCCGAGCCCGACGTCACGACAGAGCCACAAGGCCCTGAAATAACGCCGGAAGATGCCGGGCCAGCAGAGACGGTGATCCGTTACAACAACCAGAACTGGCGGGTCCTGGTCGGCAATGTCTCCGACACCGGCCGCGTGGTCACTGTTTTTCACCCCGACGGCGAGACTTCGACAGTAGTCGACCTGAAGCCTGGCGAATCACTCACCCAGGCCGTGGAGATTGTCGAGGCCGCCTACGCCGACGAGGCCATTGAGCGCGACGACGCCGAGGTTCAGACCGGCGAGTTCCTGGACGACTTCGCGGAGCAGGAAGCCGGCAAGCCGATAAGCAGGTCACAGATCACGGGCGAGATGCAGGAGGCCATGAAGCAGCTGCGCGAGCAATTCCCGGACGCCGACTTCCTGGGCCCGGAGAACGAGCAGATCGCGGAGATGATCGACAACGCCGAGATGGACGGCATGTTCAACATGCTGACCGACTGGTTCGACCTGACCGACGAGGAGCAGATCGCCATGGAGGCGATTCTGGCCACCATCGAGAGCGAAAGGGGCTTTTCCGAGGGCGAACTGATCGAGCCCGACTACATTGCTGACCACCTGGCCATGCAGGACCAGATCGACGAGCTCCAGGCGAACATCGAGGGCTTTGACGAGGACGGCACCTTCATCGAGTCCGACGAGGTCCAGGCTCGCATCGAAAGCCTGCGCGCCAGACAGCAGGCCAATCGCGGCGAGATCGAAAAGCTGGGCGTCGACTTCGAGAAGCTAGGCAAGGGCGGCGACGAATCCCAGGACATCGACTACCGACGCGACGAGGACCGCACCATCGAGGGCGAGCTCGCGCCAACCTGGACCGAGTTCGAGTGGAACGGCATCACCTACCGCACCCGCCAGGAAGGCGGCGCCATCCAGGTCGAAGCCAAGGACCCGTCCGGCTGGACCAAGACGAGCTCCGGCAACGTGCGGGCCGAAGCGCAGCGACAGCTGACCGGACCCGAGCCTGGTCCGCCAATGACGGCCGACTTCGCCGTCTCGCAGCTGGTCTCCAACATGACCAACGATCAGGCCGCCGAGATACTCAAGGGCCTCAAAGTGATCCGCGACGATGGCGTGGAGGGCACGTTCGTCAATGTCAATTTTCGGCCGATGATCGACCCGGTCGGACGCGATCCAACCGCGAATTTCTCCAAGCCATCCGGCCGTTGGTCTCTCGCACCCGGTCAACAGGCCGAGCTCGACGAGATCATGGGCCGCGACATCATCGAGCCCGAGCCTGGCGACCCGGTCGTGCAACCGAAGGCGCCGGTCGATGATTCTCCTGGGCTGATCGACAATCGCTTGAAGCGGGCACAATTCCGCGCCGAGCTCGAGATGATGTCGGCCGAGCTCACGCCAGGCGGAGGAGTCACCTACACCCGCGACGAGAACGACGTGATCACCGGCCGCACGCCGTCAGTCAATCCTGAATGGTTCCAGGCACTTGCCGCGGAGCCCGACACCAAGGTCTCCGTCAAGCAACTGCAGAACGCGGTCAACAAGGCGATCGCCGGCAAGAAGCTGGGCGTCCGCCAGGCGCGCGTCGTCCAGGGGATGCTGGACGCCATCACTGGCCGCAGGGAGGGCGAGGAGCTCAACTACGCCAGGCAGATGCTTGAGGACGCTCGAGCGCGCCGTCAGGCTTCACAGGATGCGCAAGGCGGCCCGATAGACCCGCAGGCGGACATCCGGGGCGAGATGTTCTACGAGGACGAATACGACCCGGAGATGTCCGCAGACTCGCGCATCATCTTCGAGCTCATGTCCGAGGCGCAGGCCTTGGGCTTATCCGAGGACCAGCTGGAACGGCTGGCAATTCAGTACGAGGACAACCAGGAGCTCATGAACGAGCTCACGAGGGTGATCAATGAATACCGACAGCAGGCTGGCGCTCAGGCGCCTGAAACGGAACCGGCAGGCGGGGCGGGAGCCCAGCAAGAGATCGCAGGCCCCACTGGAACCGTTAAGCGCAAGAAGCTCACCAAAATCCAGCAGGAAGTCTACGACCGAGCTCTGACCCTGGGCGACACGTTCAGCTACGACGAGCTCGCAGAAGGCGGCACCCAGGGCACCGGCAAGATCGGCCAAACCGGCCAGGACCTCGGCGCCGGCAGGATGTCCGTCAACACGCTCACCCAGCTGATGGACAAGGGCTACCTCGAGTCGACGAGCCAGCTCGAGGGCGCGCGCATCTTCGACGGCCAGTTTCGAGTGGTGCGCGAGCTCACGGAGGCGTATCTTGTCGAGGCAAGGAGCCGCCACTATGACGACAAACAACTCGAGCTCTACCTTGATTCCGAACCTGTCGAAAGCCAGGCAGGAGCGCCACGACTACGCCAGGCGAAAGCTGACGCCGTCGATGCGTTGGCGAACCTACGATCCACCCCCTCGGTACTTGCCCGAGGCCTGTCGAGTGAGTTTGCTCAAAATCAACGAGTAAGCCTTGTCGGCCAAAAGGCCGAGACCGTTCTCGACCTGGCGGCACTCGTCCAGGTGTATCGCGATCCCCGCTTCGAGACGCTGCGCATGTTCTTCGTCACCGGCGGCGAGGAGCGCACCATCGTCGCCCAGGTCGGAATCACCGGCCGGATGCCAGCGAGTGCCGCGGGCCTGATCGGCCAGGACATGAATGTCTACCTGGACGAGCTCGCGACCCGAGCCAGGGCAGAAGGCGCGCTCGGCTACTACATGCTGCACAACCACCCGTCCGGCCAGTCGATGCCATCCCAGGCCGACGAGGGCCTGACACGGACCTACGCGCACCGGCTCAAGGACAAGCTGCATTTCTACGGCCACATCGTCATAAATCACAACAACTGGAGCGAGATCGACGAGCTCGGCAATAGCTTTTACCACGAGGCGCTTGACTTCAATGCCAAGAACTTCAAGCCGACCGGCGGCCTGGCCGGCCTGCATATCACCGGACCCAAGGACATAATTGCCGCCTTCCAGGGCATCGACATCGACGAGGACGCTGTGATCCTGGTCGCCGTAAACCAGCGCCACGAGGTCATGAATGTCTCCACGCTGCCGTCCAACGCGATCACCAGCAATCGCCGCAGTACCATCCGCAACGTGCAGAAGGCGGCCATGCAGACCATCGGCGCCGGCCGCGTCTTTGCGCTCTCCAGGAACGCCACGAAGCTGCGCAAGCTGACCGGCCTGGTGGTCGACGCGCTCGCCATCCTCGACGACGGCAAGATTGAGAGCCTGGCTTCGCAAGGCATAGTGAGATCGGGCGCCGACCTGTTCCCGTCTATGCGCCCCGCTCGAGTCACATCCGACACGTCGCCGGCCTTCGATTATCTGCGGCCGTTCTCAATGCAGGAGCGCACCGCCGGCATCGACTTCAACTTCGAGATCAAGAAGCTCCAGGAGCCGGGCGACCTGTTTGGCGACGACGTCTCAAAGCAGCAGGCCATCCAGGACGAGATCAAGCGGCGCGACCGCAAGCGCAACTCCGGCCAGGAGAGCATCGAGACCGGCGACCCGACCGACCTATTCAGCGACGCCTCGAAGCAGACCGACATCGAGGACCTGATTCGTCGGGACGAGCAGAAAGTCGAGTCCAGGCGCGGCCGCTACGAGCAGGACGAAACTCGCGGCGCCAGGCTGCGCAACATGCCGATGGAGGACCTGGTCAACGCCGTCTACACCGATCCGCTCACCGGCGTGGGCAATCTCAAGGCGTACCAGGAGGAGGCGAAATTCCTGCCGGTTCATGCCGTGATCGACGCCGACTCGCTCAAGTGGATCAACGACAACATGGGCCTGGACGCCGGCGACGCGATGCTGGTGGCGATAGCCGAGGCGCTCGACCAGGATGGCGTCGAGGTCTACCGCATCGGCGGCGACGAGTTCATCGTGGCCGGCGAAAGCGAGAGCGAGGTTCGTGCCAGCCTCACCCTGGCCGAAGGCGTCCTGGCGAATCAGGCGATCGAGTCCGTGCGCGGCCGCTCCGCCGGCATCCGCATCACCTGGGGCGTTGGCCAGAACAAGGCCCAGGCCGACCAGATCATGAAGGCCAAAAAGAACGCCAAAGAGGCGCGCGGCGAGCGCGCAAAACGCGGCGAAGCGCCGCCCAACACCACGCTCTCCGTGAAGGGAGCGAAGCCGATCGACATGGAATCGGGCACCAACTACGTCGGCATGATCGGCAAGCACGGCCGCCTGCCCATCACACCGAATAACAACCTGATCCTGGGCAACGGCCGCGCCGTGCGCATACCGAAGAAACCCGTCCGACGCGAGCACATCCTGGCCGTCATGCGCAAGTACTTCGGCAACCGAATCTACGAGGGCCGAGTCAAGGGCAAGATGCGCCTGGGGTTCTATCGACCGGGTCACGGCGAGATTCGCCTCAAGAACGCCAACGACATCGAGGTCGCGGCGCACGAGGTCGCGCACTTCCTGGACGACCGATACCCATGGGTCCGCCGGCTCTACATGCAGCACAAGGAGGAGGTCAAGTCGGTGAGCTACGACGTGACCAAGGTGTTCGAGGGCTACGCCGAATTCATGCGGCTGTTCTTCACCCAGGAATCGTTTGCGATGGAGCGCACGCCCAGCTTCTACGATGCGTGGCGCCAGGAGCTCAAGAATCACCCGACGCTCGAGGCCATGGTCTACGACCTGCAGGAGCTCATGCACGCCTGGACCATGCAGGGCGCCCGAGCTCGAGGCGCGAGCAAGATGGGATCGGCCGACGCCAGCATCTACGAGAAAATGCTCTCCCGGTTCCCCGTGTCGTTTTGGCAGGCCGGACTGGACGGGCTGCGAAGCATCAAGCAGATCGAGCTCGACCTGGACCCGACCGGCACCCAGGTCGCCTACGAGAAGCTGCGCATCGCGCTCGGCGGATCGAATGGCGTAATCGAGGCGGCGATGTTCTTCGGCACACCAGGCTGGCGCGAAGATGGCCAGGGCATCGAGTTCACCGGGCAGTCGCTCTCCGGCATCTTTGGAGACCTGTGGGCCGATCACGACATGGGCATGTACATGCTGGCCCGACGCGCCCAGGAGCTCTCCACCCAGGGCCGCGAGAATCTCATGCGACCCGACGAGATCGCCGCCTGGTTAAGCTACGAGCAGGACCACCCCGAAGCGCGCTCCATCTTCGACGAGTACCAGCTGTTCAATGACCGGATGCTCGACTTCGCCCAGGGCGCCGGCATCCTCAACGCGCAGACCCGAGAGGCGATGCAGCGCATGAACCAGAACTACGTGCCGTTCTTTCGCGTGATCGAGTCCAGGATCAACGGCACCGGCGTGAAGCAGGGCGGCAACCCGTTCCAGAGACTCAAGGGCGGCACGCAGAACGTCGCCGTGATTTGGGACAACATCATCCAGGGTATGGGCCTGATCGTTCGCATGTCCATGATCAACGACGGCAAGCGCGCGATCCTGTCCAAGCTCGGCGGAACCGACGCCCTGGGCGCCGGCACCCGCAACCAGCAAGCCGGGCTCTACGCCGCGCCTATCGGCACCGACACCAGGCCGGTCGGCATCACCGGCGACCAGGTGCTTCGCGCCGCGATCGAGGCGATGGGCTGGTCAATGGCGGAGTACCGCATGGCCAAGCAGGGATTCATCCAGAACGAGGACGACGTCGCCAAGCTGGAAATGGTCGAGTCGATGGAGGCCGGGCTGCCGGAGTTCGTGACTTTCTTCGAGATGGGACAGGACCCCAGCGGCTTCGTCGACTACTACCTGCAAAACGGCAAAAAGAAGTGGTTCGAGATTATCGACCCGTCCTTGTGGGACTCGCTGCAGTTCCTCGGACCCAAGGGCACCAACCTGGTGCTGCAGGTCCTCGGCGGATTTTCCGCGACGCTGCGCCGCGGCGTCGTCGCCTGGCCGACCTTCCAGACCAAGAACTTCGTGCGTGACTCGCTCAATGCGTGGCTGCTCTCGACCAACATCAAAGTGCCGGCCGCCAGGGCGCTGCGCGTGGTGTTCTCCAGGATGGCGAAGGACCCGGCCTACCAGGAGATGATTGTCAACGGCGGCGGCTTTGCGAACCGCTCCCAGGGCATCGAGAACCAGCGCAAGATGATCATCAACCCCATGTCCGCGCTGGCCGCCTACGACCGCTTCATGGGCCGCTTCGAGAACGCGAACCGCCTGGCAGAGTTCAAGGCCGCGCGAGCCGCCGGCAGCGGGCCGAGACGCGCCTCGCTCATGTCCAGGGAAATTTCCACCGACTTCGCCATGCGCGGATCGCACCAGGCGGCTCGCTTCCTGGCGATCTCAGTGCCGTTCCTGAACGCCAGGATGCAGGGCAACTATCGCGTCAAGCGCCAGTTCGACTATAGGCAGATGGCGATCTCCTACGCGATGCGCGGCGGCGCAATGATGGCGGCCACCCTGGCGCTCTACTCGCTCAACAAGGACGACGACCGCTACAGGGAGATGCCCGAGGACATCAAGGACCTTTATTGGGTGATCTTCACCGGCGCCGGCGAGGACGACTACATGCTGCTTCCGAAGCCGTTCGAGTCCGGCATGATCTTCGGCACCATCCCCGAGCGCACCATGGAGCTCACCGAGACCGGCGACGGCAAGGAGTTCGCGGACGCCCTGGGCTGGATGTTCCTGCAGACCTTCGCCATGGACATGACGCCCCAGGTGTTTCAGCCGATGATTGACCTGCAGCGCAACAAGGACTTCACGGGCGCGCCGATCATCCCGTTCTACCTGGAGAACGTCGAGCCGTCCGAGCAGTTCACGTACTACACCAGTGAGACCATGAAGGAGGCCGGCCGGGCCTTGGGCATGTCGCCAATGAAGATGGACTACGCGACCCGCGGCTACCTGGGCACGGTCGGCACCTATCTCCTGGCGGCCAGCGACGCCATGATCCGGGCCGCCACGGACCCGTACATGGACCCGGTCACGGGCGAGGAGTTCGAGGGCGGCGAGTACGGCGAGCCACCGACTCGAGGCGAGACCTGGCGCGAGAATATCGTCGTCAAGGGCCTCGTGGATTGGACCGTGAGCGAAGGCCCGCCCAGGCGCACCAAGTACGTCACCGACCTGTACGACATGGTGCGCGAAGCCGAGAAGGTCGCGAACACCATGGCGCTCATGCAGCGCCGGCAGACGGAGCGCGCCGAGGAGTACATCTCCAACCCCGAGAACGTGTTCTACAAGCTCCTGGTGCAGCGCGCATCGCCCGAGGACGTCGGACAGCCACCGCTTGCCGGCGTCCGGCAGAAGCTCTCCGAGGTCCGCACGGCCATGGACCAGGTGCGAATGAATCGCCGCATGACGGGCGACGAGAAGCGCGTCGAGCTCTGGAATCTGACCAGGGACCGCAACGAGCTCGCGCGCCAGGTGATGGAAGCTGTGAAGAAAGCCGAGCAGGAGCTCGAGGCCGGCATGACCGAGCCGCAAGCGGCCGCCAGGAGTGTCGGCATCGCCGTCGCCAACGCCCCGCCGCCGACAACCGGCCAGCCACAACAGGCCAGCAATGCGCAGTAAAATCCTGCCGTCGTACTGCGTCAACGGTCGCTCGTTGCAGGCGATCGACGGCGTGATCGTGCACTATTTCAGCGGCAAGAACGTCGACGTCGAGAAGCAGTTCGACCTGGATGTCTGCCGCAACCTGTTCATGGATCTGAATCGGCCGAAGGCGGCCCGCGAGTGGTACATGCAGGCCGACAGGTGGCCGGACGAGCGCATGTATGCGAGCGCGCATCTTATGATCGGCCGCGACGGCGAGACCTGGAAGCTGGTGGAGTACGGCATCGAGGCCTATCACGCCGGCGCCAGCATCCTGAACGGCCGGAACGGATGCAATCGTTTCACCCTGGGCATCGAGCTCATGGGCACCCAGGACTCCGGCTTCACCAGGAAGCAGTACGAGGAGCTCGCCGGCATCCTGATCGACCTGCAGGACGAGCATCAATTCCCGATCGAGAACATTGCCGGGCACGACACGGTTCGCTGGGCCAGCATCCAGGCCGGAGGCACCGACAAGCGCCCGAAGTACGACCCCAGCGGACGCAAGGACGGCAAGGGCGACAATTTCGACTGGTCCTATCTTTGGAGTCTCATGGCATGAACCAAGCAACCGAACACGTCAAGGAGAACAAGATGATGTACATGCTCTTGACAATCCTTCTCGGCGCCGGCGGCACCGCGACGATCACCAACAACCTGCCCGTCACCCAGGGCGAGTTCCAGGAGCACGTCGAGGCCTACGCCCAGGCGAGCTCGGAGCTCGAGCAAATCCAGGGCAGCCTGCACCTTCTGATCCTCAACCAGCTGCGCGCGTCGTTGCTGCAGGCGTACAAGGACAAATGCAGCGCCGTCGACCCCCAGGCCATCAACTACATCAACCGGGAGATCGAGTCGCTGCAGTCTCAATACGTTACTATCACGGGCCGGAGATTCGACCCACCACCATGCGGGAGTTGACAACATGAACACACTTATCGGAGCGGCCATAGCGGCGCTAATCCTTTTCCTTTCGAGCATCGTGACGCTATTCACGGCGAGCCCCGAGCTCACCTTCGACATGATCTCAACGGCGACCTGGGTGTCGGTCGCGGGCGGCTCGGCCGTCGCGTTTTTGAAGGACTACCAGGCGATCTCGTCCAGGCGCCTGATCAACAAAGTAACCAAATCAGGCGACGGAGGTGCGCTGCTATGAAAATGCTCCAACACTCGAGGAGCTCCGTGCTCCTGTTCATCACCATGCTGGCGCTTGCCGGCTGCCAGTCCATCAACCCCATGTCCATCGCGGAAACACCAGGACAGAAGGCCTACGCCCTGGAGCGCAGCTACAACATCGTCCTGGCTGGCGCGCTCGACCTGGTGAATGACCCGGCCGTGCCTGCCGGCGTCAAGTCGAACATACGCAGCGTTGAGCGGCGCACCACGCCCATCGTCGACAATCTCTCCCAGGCTTTTGCGGATTACACCGTGGCCAGGGCGGCATTATCGTCCGGGACCGGAAGCCAGGAGCGCATCGAGGTTATCGCAGCGAATCTCGAGGGCTGGATCAAACAGGCCGAGCGGGCCATAGTCGAGCTCGCCAACGCCGTCGACCGATAGGAGACCGACATGCCAACCGCAATAATCACTCTGCTCAACGTCCTGGGTTCGCTTCTGACCGCACGCGGCCAGGAGGACCTGGGCGAATACGCGCGGCTCGCCGCGTCCCTGGTGCGTGAAGGTGACGACGCGCACGACGAGCTCAAGCTGCTGTCGCTCGAGCTCCAGGACATGGTCGACCAGAACCGAGACCCAACCACCGAGGAGGCGCTCGCAGTAACGACACGGCGCAAAGAGCTCTCCGCGGCCATTCAAGCAGGCGCCGGTGATGGAGACGATCCAGCATGAAAATTCCCTCGAAAATGGTTAAGAAAATGGTCGGCAGAGCGAAGCCGGGCGGCGTCAAGGCAGCGCAGCCAGTCCAGCGCGGTCTCGCCGGCATGGTGAAAAACGCGCTCGGTCGGCAGAAGGCCGCCTCGGCACAAGGTACTTCGCCGGTGAGGATGTCGAAGCCTGGCGTCGGAACACCGAGAACCGCGAAGCGCGCGGTCAACCAGGGCGGGATGCCTGGGCGGGTAATGACGCCGCCGAAAAAAAGGCCGGCAGCCCGAGCGCGACCAGCACGCCCAGGCCCCGGCCGCAAACGCTAACCGGGCGGGGTTTCTCCCTCGAGGATTCGCCCCACCATGGCGGCGCAGTCTGTCGCCGCTGTCATGAGCTCTGTGGCCTGGTCGGACGTGAGCTTATTCACGCCGGCCGGCTGCAGGTAGCCCTGGATCGCTTCGATCAGTATCGCCGGCAACTCGAACTCCGGCCGCTTCTTCTTCCTGGTTCCCATCTTTTTCTCCCTGGGTTGCGCAGGCACACCACACGGCGCCCCTGCAAAATGCGCGCGATGCGCCTACTGGACAATGAACTCGCACGTCACGGTCGGCAGGTCCGTCGTGCACGAGATCACCATGTCGATGCTCTGGATAATCGGAGGATTCGGCACCAGGTCCGTGATCACCAGCACCACGCTCTTGAGCGCCTCGTTGGAGTATCGAGACCATTCCCCGTTCGCCGCAAACGCCGTGGCTGCAAAATAAAATGTCGTGTCCTGGTCCACCGTAAGCGTGACCACCTGGGATTGCGCTGATCCATCCGTTAGGTCGATCACGTTCGGATAGCAGGATGCGTCGGTGCGCGTACCAACTGGTCGATCCGAGCATCCTGGGCGAAAAACCCCCGCACTCGAGAACCTCGAGCCCGTGTCGTAGTAGATCACGTAGCCGCCAATGTCTGAGGCCGCCAGGGCGGAGCCGTCCTCGTTCTGCGTCGGCGGCGTCCAGGTTAGGGTGACGGTCGCCTCGCCGTTGATGATTGGCGCCTGGGCTTCTGCTTTGCTGCACAGCGCCAGAGAGACCAGCACGAGAGCGCCGGCCAGCATGAGTGCCAGGTGTTTCGGGTTGAGCTTTTTCATTGCATAGTCCTCAAGTGTGGGTTCTCGGTGAGCGTTCTCTTGTCGAGCTCGTCGTCAATCTTAGCCTGCTGCTGCCGGCTTGGTGGTAACTCCCCGTGCCGCTCGAAGTACGCTCGCCTGGCTGCCCGGCGTTCTCTGTGTTTCCTGGACTTGATCATTGCCTACTCCTTCTTTGTTGATCGGCTGGTGAGCTCTGAGCAAAGCAAGACCCGGCGAGTGACTGCGCCAAGGCTTGCCAGCTTTTGACCGGCCGGAGCCGCTCGTCGCTGTCGCACGTCGTTGCTTTTGCCTCTTGCTGGCAGACCCCCACGACATGCGACCCAGGTGCCAGCTGCTACTCTGCGCGACGAGCGTTCACAAGACCGACAATCGCGCCTCGGCATGGTGTAAGATTGGACCGGCTGTTATACCGGGCACCCTTCCGTGCCGAACCCAAGGGTCTCAAGTCTCTCCGGCTTGGGGCCCTTTTTTCATCTCTCGTTTGCGCAACTTCATGTATTCCTCGCTGCGCTTGCGAAATACTGCTCGCGGCATCCTGCCGCGTTCTTCTCCTGGCAACACCAGGTCGAGCACACCGCCGACATAGTGCGGCGGGTTGAGCCAATTCACAAAGTTACCCTGGGCGTCTTTCGTCCACTGGCCCGGCTGATCGGAGGAGTCGGACCTTG
>Ga0307378_10009925_pt1 | contig 12437 bp, 7 predicted proteins | sample UN1MG_FD_202238 | JGI IMG/M metagenome (GOLD analysis project Ga0307378, IMG submission 202238) | Soil microbial communities from Risofladan, Vaasa, Finland - UN-1 | ecosystem: Environmental > Terrestrial > Soil > Coastal area > Acid sulfate soil | place: Finland: Risofladan, Vaasa | collected...
TAATTTCACCAGTGCTCATTTTTTTACCTTCAGATAGTATTACACTAATAAAAGTTTTAATATTTTTTTCTTCTGATTTATCAAAATCCATTCTACTATCTATTTGTTTAGCTTCGTTTAAATTTTCCGAAACTGAATAATATAAGGACATTTTATCTCCTTTATCTTTCAGAAAGAAATAGTACGGTTTTTTGAAATATTCTGTATTAAAGTTAATCATAAAAACTTTTTTTAATATAAATACTTTCATTTATGGTATTTATTAATAAAAAGAATGGCGGAACAAAATATTAATCAATATGTTTATAAGAAGTACAGGATAAATCTTGAGTCTGATAGTATGGATATGTCTTTGACTTCGGATGAAAGAGATTATAATCAAGAGGTTATTTTTTCTCCGTTTTTAATTGCTCAAACATATGGAGATCGTTTACCAATTAATTTTAATATTAGTGACCCGTTAAGTGCTCAAGATTTAACATTAACATATAAAAATTATAACACTAATAATGTTTTTGTATCACAAAACTACTATAACCCAAAAAATTTAGATTTAACTTGTTTTTCCTCATCAACGGCTTGTGATATTGGTTTAACTGGTATTGATAATGGGTTGGTAACAAAAATGTCAGGAGAAACAATTTATTTTACAAATGGTTTATATGATGATAGTTTAAAATTTGATAGATTACATTTTGATAGAAGATTAAAAATGTTTCAAGTTACCGGTTATACTGAAACTAATCATAGGTTTTCGGGAATACCAAAAACAACTTTATATGAGGTTGTTAGTAAAACAGATCCGACTTTTGGAAAGTACCACGAATTATATGGTGGTTTTTATCAAGGATTCTACAAACTATTTGGATATGACTATGACATTTTCCCTGAGAGAATGAATAAAGGTTGGTCAGTTGAAATGGTTATTAAACCTAGATTGATTGATCAATATTTTCCTGATCCTGACGAGACAACATTAAATGAAATATATCCCGATAATAAAAATACATTTTTTTATTTTGGTACAAGAGCTGAAAATAAATTTTACCATCATGCAGATGGTTCACCAAATTGTTTTACAGGATACACAAGAGTTACATCTGGGTTAACAACCGTTGAAACTTGTGCTTGTTGTAATACATACACAGATAATAGTAGATGTATTTACGTTTACCCACCAAGATCTGTTGATAATAAACATGATAACCATTTAAATTATGGTTGTAATTTATGCGGTGGAGATAAAGATAAAAAATTAACTTGTGGATGTAATTGTGGTGAAGAGGCTTGTGGTATATGTGGGTGGGAATGTCAGACACATATTTGTCCTACAATTTTTATTACACCAACACCAACTCCAACACCAACGGTAGAACAGGGTTGTTATTGCACACCTACCCCAACACCATCTTTTACACCAACACTAACTGCTGAGAATTGTTTATTACCTCCTGTGTGTACACCAAGTTGTGCAAATTGTGAGACTTGTTATGATTGTCTTGATTGTTCAACAACAGGGTATACATCAATAGAAGATACTTGTGAAAAAGATCCTTTATTTGATTCTTTATCAAATGCGTTCTCATTAAAATTATGTGGAGATCCAAAAAATCCAAAGATTGGTGTTAAAGTATTAAAAATTACAGGTGATTGCCAAACATCAGGAACTTGTATTACCGGTCAAACTTATGTGACGGGTTATACTATATCCGAATATTGTTCACCAAATGGTATATACGATTATTGTGTTGATAAATGTACCCCATTCTTTGATGTGGAGAAATGGGTTAATATTAATGTTGTATGGAGTAGGTATACCTATTTAGATACTTGTGATTTAAAATATAGAGGTGGGTTAGATGATATTACAAAACGTGAATATCTTGATTCGCTTGCAAATGACACAACAAAATTAATTACCGTTCCAATTACTAATGGTAAAAAAGAACCTGAAATGGTTGAACTTGTTAATCTAAATCAAAAATGGTTGGATGACAAAAAATATAGAATGGGTAGATTAAGAATCTATGTTAATGGTAAACCGTTCTACACTATTGAAGACTTTGAAGAGATTATCCCAAGAGCACTTAATACAGATAAAGAAAGACAACTTGGGGTTCCATTCAACATTTCTTGGGGTGGAGGTACTCAAGGACTACATGAGAACTTAACTTTCTCATCAACAACTTATCCTTATAACAATTACATTCAGGATCCTGAATTATTCCCTAAGAATATTCTTAGTGGAACAACATTTGCGGGAATGAAAACAAATATTTTATTGGAACAAAATTTTGGTGGAACATTTGAGGGTGGTATATCTCAATTTAGAATGTATGTAACACCATTATCATCGGCTGAGGTTAAACATAATTTTAATATATTGAAAGGTACTTTTGATATGTTTGATTACGATTGTCCTGATTGTGATGTATTAGTTTGTGATGTAAATGATTTCACATATGAAATTGAAACAACAACTACAACTTATCCATTAGTAACAACAACTACAACAATATTAATATGAGTAATTCAATAATTATAAAAAGTATAAATTACGATGGTGAGGTTGCAAATATAATATTTAAACCTGACAATGATAATGTTGTAATTAATTTAGGTGATGTAACTTTACCTTGTACATTTAACCCTTCGTTGTTAACACCACCAAGAGAAATATATGGTACATATACTATATTGGTATTAAATGATCAATGTCTTGATAGTGATTGTCCTAATATATTAAATGTTGTTAGACCAACACCTACACCAACACCAACACCAACATTAACGTCAACCCCAACTAATACACCAACACCAACACCTACACCAACGGAAACAAAGTATGTATGTGTGCCAACACCAACAATTACGGTAACACAAACAATGACTTCAACACCAACGGCAACACCTCATCCAACGTGTACAAATCCGTGTGGTTGTCCATCACCAAGTAGAACTCCTAAACCAACAAGGACACCAACACAAACTGCAACAAATGGGTATTGTCCAATACTACCGTAGTTTGTTTTTTTATTATCAAACTATTTATGGTATATGTTAATATTACAAATTGATGGGATAACAGGTGCTACCGCACCCTACGATTTATATGTCTGCGATGTCTATGGTAATCAATGTGCGGTTTTAGCAACAATAAATACTCCAATCCCACCATCAATAACATTAAACGTACCATCTCAATTTAATCATGTTCCAGCAATTGGTCTTAAAATAATTGATGCAAATGGTTGTGAAGAATTTGGAATCATATATTGTGGGGATGTCAAGGGTAAAATATTCCAATCAGCAGAGGTATTCTTATTCATGGATGGAAATATTTATATTTTTGAGGACCAATAATAACATTTTTAATATTTATAAGTAAAAGAGGATGCCAAATTATCAAAGACTGACGGATAGAGTAATCGCCCCAAGTATATCTGTAAATGATATAGTACATATTGTCATTACAGGTGACACATCTCAAAATCCTGCTGGATCATCTTATAAGGCTAGTTTAGCTCAACTTGCTTCAGTTATTGGTAGTGTTGGTACTTCAGGTACAGATGGGACTTCAGGAACTAACGGAACAAGCGGAGTGAATGGGACTTCAGGAACAAACGGAACAAGCGGAGTGAATGGTACTTCAGGAACAAACGGAACTGATGGATCTTCGGGTACAAATGGAACTGATGGATCTTCAGGTACAAATGGAACTAATGGGTCTTCAGGTACTAGCGGAACAAATGGAACGTCAGGTACTAATGGATCATCAGGTACTAACGGTACTAGTGGAACAAACGGAACATCAGGAACAAATGGGACTTCAGGAACAAATGGGACTTCAGGAACTAATGGAACAAATGGTTCAAGTGGAACTGATGGAACTAACGGTACATCGGGAACTAATGGAACTAATGGAACTAATGGATCAAGCGGTACTAATGGGTCTTCAGGAACTAACGGAACAAGTGGCACTAATGGGACTTCAGGAACAAATGGAACAAGTGGTATATCGGGAGTAAATGGAACATCAGGTACAAACGGAACTTCAGGTACGAATGGAACTAATGGAACTTCAGGTACAAATGGTACGAATGGATCAAGTGGGACTGATGGAACTAGCGGAACGGATGGAACAAACGGATCTTCAGGTACGGATGGAACAAATGGAAGTTCAGGTACCGATGGTACAAACGGTTCTAGTGGAACTGATGGTACTAGCGGAACGGATGGGACAAATGGTTCTTCAGGGACTGATGGAACAAATGGAAGTTCAGGAACTGATGGGACTAGTGGTACAGATGGTACAAACGGATCAAGTGGTACAAACGGAACGAATGGGACTTCAGGTACTTCAGGTACTAATGGTACAGATGGAACTTCAGGAACAGACGGAACTTCAGGTACAGATGGAACTTCAGGAACAAATGGTACTGACGGTACAAATGGTAGTTCAGGTACTAACGGAACAGATGGAACTTCAGGTACTAATGGGACAGATGGAACTAGCGGCACAAATGGTACTTCTGGAACAAATGGTACGGATGGAACTAGCGGAACAAATGGAACTTCAGGTACAGATGGTACTAATGGGTCAAGTGGTACTGACGGGTCAAGTGGTACTGACGGGACAAGTGGTACTGACGGGACAAGTGGTACTGATGGAACTAATGGTAGTTCAGGAACAGACGGAACAAATGGAACTAGCGGTACTGATGGTACTAGTGGAACGGATGGGACAAATGGTTCTTCAGGGACAAATGGTTCTTCAGGGACTAATGGTACGGACGGAACTTCAGGAACAAATGGTACAAATGGAACCTCAGGAACAAACGGAACTAGTGGAACCAATGGTACTAATGGAACGAACGGTACTAGTGGCACAGACGGAACAAACGGTACATCAGGAACCAACGGAACATCAGGAACAAATGGTACGGATGGAACTAATGGTACTAGCGGTACGAATGGTACATCAGGGACTAATGGTACTAACGGAACTTCAGGGACTAACGGAACAAATGGTTCAAGTGGAACTGATGGGACATCAGGTACTAACGGAACTAGCGGTACGAATGGGACTTCAGGAACAAATGGAACATCAGGAACTAACGGTACTAATGGGACGAGCGGAACGAATGGTACTAATGGGACATCAGGAACTAATGGTACTTCAGGTACTAATGGGACAAACGGATCTAGCGGTACGAATGGAACTAGCGGTACGAATGGTACTAATGGAACTTCAGGGACTAACGGAACTTCAGGTACCAACGGTACTAATGGCACATCAGGGACTAATGGTACTTCAGGGACTAATGGAACTTCAGGTACGAATGGTACGAATGGAACTAGTGGAACAAACGGGACTAGCGGAACGAATGGTACTTCAGGTACGAATGGTACGAATGGAACTAGTGGAACAAACGGAACATCGGGAACCAACGGAACCTCAGGAACAAATGGATCATCAGGTACGAATGGTACTAACGGAACATCAGGTACAAACGGTACAAACGGTACAAACGGAACTTCAGGGACTAACGGAACTTCGGGTACAAATGGTACTAACGGTACTTCAGGAACTAATGGAACGTCGGGTACAAACGGGACTTCAGGAACTAATGGTACATCAGGTACTAACGGAACTTCAGGAACGAATGGTACCAACGGGACTTCAGGAACTAATGGAACATCGGGTACCAACGGAACAAATGGAACTTCAGGGACAAATGGAACCAATGGTACATCAGGGACAAACGGAACTTCAGGAACTAATGGTACAAACGGTACATCAGGGACTAACGGAACTAATGGAACTAATGGAACTTCAGGTACAAACGGAACTTCAGGGACTAATGGAACTTCAGGTTCATCAGGAACTAACGGAACGGATGGAACTTCAGGGACTAATGGAACTTCAGGTTTACAGGGTGGTACAGGTTCATCGGGAACAAGTGGTAGTTCAGGAATTTCAGGTGGTGGTGCTTCACTATCAATTTACGATGAAGGTGCACTTGTAGAAACTAACGTTGATTCTATTGATTTTGTTGGTACTTGTGTGGCAGTTGCAGATGGTGTCTCACCTGGTGAGGTTGTGGTAACTGTAGGTACTCAATTCTTAATTGCATCTCACTCAGGTGCATTTACTGAAATAGCTGCACAGGGTCTTAATACTTATTGGTTTGGTGAAAAAACTTGTGGTTGGGACAGTTGTACATTAAATACATTGACTTCAATTAGTAGAGAAAAAACCGCTCCTTTAATTGCGAATGAGATGAACTCAGGTATACCATTACCATTTGATATTTATGCTGGTGATCTCGTAACAGTTTGTGGTACTGCAATACTTGATGGGGAAGTTCCTGAGTCATGGAATTTTGGCACGGCTTTGGCATATTTCCAATGTAGTAATTATAATACAGAATTCAATTTGGTTCCGGTGACTAGCTTAACATCAAAAGAATCTGGAGCAAAAGTTGGTGGATCACCAGTAGTATGTTTTGGATTGGAATGGATAGCAAATGATTTTTTACCTAGCTGTGATACACATTTTGTATTAGGATTTCACGTATTAAATTTGCTGGAACCATCAACTACTATTAGATTTACATATACATTTAATGTAGTAAGAAATTGTGACTTAACTTAATGTTTAGTATTTAGAATAAGACTTTTCTTCAACAAATGAAGAGCCGTATTTAAGATTTATTTCCTTCTTAATTTCGGCTCTTTGATCATTTGTGATATAAACGGTTCTCGCCATTTCTATAAAGTCTGAGTCAAATTGTTTTTCTCTTTCTTTTTCTCTAATACGATCCTCTACATCCCAAAGTATTTTATTAATCGATACCATTTTATCAAAATCAGAGGTGTCTATATTAAGTTTATGAAATACTATTTGGTAAAGATAATCATATTCTTTAGTTACGTTTTTTAATTTTTCTTTATCACTTATATGTAATAATTTTAAACGTAAAATAGATAACTTATCTACTATCTCACCAATAGAAACTTCTATTATCTATATATATAATAACTTCGTTATAGTAATCTAAAAAATGTTCATTCCATAAATCCCATTTTATATCAACACCATCTACGGAGAAAACTTGTATGTTATCAAATTTAGGTAAGATGTTATCTCTAAACCATCTGAACTTACATTTATGAAAACTATCGTCATCTCTAAGATGAAATTCAGTTACAATTTTTGGAATTGTTTTTAAAAACTCAATATTACTTTGTTGGAACACGTCGTATTCACCACCTTCACAATCACACTTTAAGAAATCAATCTTGTTAATTCCTTGTTCATCTAAGAATTCTCTAAAACTAAATGTTGGAACACTTTCGGTCATATCATCCCAAGTAATCTCAATTTTCTTCTTATCTGTAATTGCCCCTTGAATAATCTTTACGTTTTTTTGACCAACATTCTTTTTTAATATATTAATTTGATGACTTATTGGTTCAACCACATAACATTGTTTTGGGTTCTTTGGCAATATTTTATATGTGAATGGACCCAAAGATGCTCCCAAATCTACAACAACATCACCCTCTTCAACTTCAAAAAATCTTTCATAGGTGTTGCCTTCAAATATCTCGTCCGCAGCTTGTTTAATATACCAATCACTTCTCCCACCCCAATCAAATGAGATATCATCAATTTTTTCTTTAATTTTTTCTTTATTTATTATTTTATTTATTTCTTTTACAACCATATCGGAACTTATTTGTTTTGTACATTCAAACATCCGATCCGTATTTTTATGTAGTGGACACCAATTCCAATCACCAGCATCTAATCTATCTGAGTTAAAACATCCGTGACAAACACTTTCATTAATGACTCTATATGTATCTAAAGTTGTTTCCGCCCATTTCTCACTAAACCCTGAAATCAAAACGACAGGTAATTTACAAGCCCAAGCCAACCAAGATAAACCAGATCCTAAACCAATAAAAAACTCACAACTTGATAGGTCGTCAATTACTTCTTGTAGGTTACCACCTTTAAAAATGGTTACACCTTTAGGGTAATGGTTATTCATGTATCCGTCACCTTCTTTAGAATAGATCATACATTCATAACCTAAGTTATTAAGGTGATCAACAACTGCTTGCCATCCGTCAGGGTTGTTCCAATATTTTGATTGTGCGGTTGAATGGAAACCAATACCAACTTTTTTCTTTTTAGGTGTGTCAGGTAATTTTAATAATGGTCTAACTTCTTCATAATCTAAACCTAAGATGTCAGTTGCCGTTTTTTGTAATGGCATTTTCTTAAAATCAAATGGGTGTTTGTTTTTATCGTAAACCCCTTCACTTGTATAATGCCAACCTAACCTATATTGTGCGTGTATATTTGGTACTGCATCACCAGGTTCAACAAATTCAATCTCAGGGTATTGGTCTTTAAATAAACTATTAAGGAATGTTGATACTATAAGTTGGCAACCATGTTTTTTTCTAAATACCTCACAATACGGAATCCAAGCCATTGTATCACCCAAAGATTTAGAACCAAATGAAATATAAACTCTTTTATCTTTTAAGTCCAAAGTTTCATCGTAAATGATTTCACCATTTTCTTCAACCGTTGTTCTCCATTTAATAAAGTATTCTTTATTTAATTTAACCCAACTATTGATTGGTAATTCATTTTGATATGATATTTCATTTTTATCATCATAATATTTAATGTTCAATTTGTTTTCTGTTGTCCCTTGTATTTCAAAATAAGGTTGGGTAACATAATGTCTAACAAAAGTATAATCTTTGGTTAATGGTTTGTTTTGGGTAATGTTTATATTTGTAACTGCGTTATAAAAATTCAATAAATCTTCACCAAATGTATCATCAGGTAATATTTTATAAACGTCCTTATTTTCAATAAGTCCAACCAATTGTTTTGATATGTTTTTAACATCACCTTCTATTGGTGTTATATATCCGTCAAACATACCCATGTATTGTGGTAAATCTCTTGCAAGGATTTTCATTCCATAATTGATAGATTCTCTAACAACCAACGGATTACATTCCCACGTTGAGTTAAACATTAAAACATCACAAGCCGTCATGAATTCTTCAACGTCATTACGCTCACCCCATACTTTAACATTAGAAGGAAGATCTTTCATAATAGGACCCCAATAGTCCTCAAAGTTTGGAGCTTGGTTCCCAATAAAATGAAATTGGATATCTGGGTTTGATTCAATTAATTCTCTTGCAACCTCAACACCTTCACCTTGATTTTTACCACTTGTCCATAACCCAACATTAAGTACGTGAGTTTTAAACATATCCAAACCAAGTTCTTCTCTTACTTTAATTTTTTCAATAAGTGGTACTTGATTAAAATCACCATAGATTTCATTCTCCTCTAAAATTTTAGTTACTTTATTCTCAATTGGGTATAACGATAAAAACTTAATTGGTGTTTCATTTAAAAAAGTTTCCTTTAAATGATAAGGGGTAACAAAACAATATGCTTCAGGATTGAACTTTTTATGTGTTTGCGGGTTAAACCAAACATTATGACAAGTCTCAACCATTTTCCAAGTCCTATCATTTGAATAAAGTTGATTTAACAATGGTAGTGGGATTTTATTAAAACTTTCAAATCCTTCTAACATTTCTTCCGAATGGACAATATCAATATTATTGTTTTTAATAATATTAATTAACTCATATTTTCTTTTTGTGTCAGTTGTATCACCTAAACTAAAAAAATGACCTTCACCCAATAGATCAATTATTTTATCTCGTTGAACAACATATGTATTACTAAACTGAGAATACTCAACCAAAAATATTTCAATTTGGTCTTTGAATTTTTGAAGTTCTTCAATTCTTTTTAATACAAATTGTGGCATTCCACCTGTTGAAAGGTGTGGGGTTAGGTATAATAACTTAATTTTAGTTTTTTCCATAACATAAAAATAAAACATTTAGTTTATTTGTGTAGTTTACTATAATTGAAATATGAAAGATGTTTGTATTGATGTGTTAGGGTGTAGAGCGTTAGGCGATACCTTATCTGTTACACCAACATTAAGAAAACTTTATAATTCTTACGGTAAAAAAATATCTGTTGCTACACACCACAAAGATTTATTTTTAAATAATCCATATGTTGATAATATCTTTGATGAAATAACTGATGAGATTAGAGAAAACTATGAGGTCTTCGTATCATTTAATATTGATTATCATCCAAATGGTGTTTGTTATAAACACAACGCAATGGATATTAGACAATTCCATGCGATTAATCTTGGTTTTATGTTAACAAAAGATGAGATGGAAATGGATTACATTCCAAAACCAATTGACGCAATAGAAGGTTTGCCTGAAAAATATGTTTTAATTCATCCCGTACAAAATTGGGACTCAAGAACTTGGGATGCAAAGAAATGGCAAATGTTAACCAAACTATTAAACGAAAGAGGTATTGCCGTTGTGTCTATTGGTAAAGATTCGTCTGAACTTGGTGGATCCGATGTGGACAAACCCGTATTCAATTTCCCAATAGAATTAGGTATGAACCTAATGAACCAAACAAGTTTATCTCAAACTTGGCACCTCATCAATAAATCAATGTGTTTTATTACAATGGACTCAGGTCTATTACATTTAGCAGGAACAACAGATATTGATATCATTCAATTGGGTAGTTCAATAAATCCTGAGTTTAGATCACCATATAGAAAAGGATCTCAAGAATATAAATACCATTACGTGGTTGGTGGGTGTGGTTTGAATTGCGCTTCCGATATAAAATATGGTGTTAGAGAATGGCAATCAATACAAGGTATACCATCACTCGTTAATTGTTTGGAAAGAAAAGAAACATTTGAGTGTCACCCAACAATCTTTGCAGTTTATAATAAAGTGTTAGAAATAGTTTAGTTAATGATATTTATTATTAAACAACAATAATGCCAAATCAAATAACATTAACGGTATCAACTGGAACACCACCATATAATATTTATGTGTGTGATATAACAAACACGTATTGTTATTTTGCAACAACTTTTGGTGGAGGAACAATAACCTTTAATTCTCCGTCACCATTAGGATACACAACACCAATATTAATAAAAATAGTTGATTCACTTAATTGTGAAACATTTGAATTGTATCAATGTGTACCAACTCAAACTCCAACATTAACACCAACCGTAACACCAACCCCAACTGGCCCTTGTACTTGTTGTTGTATTGAAGTTAGTTCTAATAACAGTAGTGGTGGAACATTTACATATACGGATTGTTTTGGAAATGTTTTTAATAATGTTTTTGTACCCCCTTATTCTACAGTTTATTATTGTGGTAGTAATGTTACAAATTTAGTAAATGCGGCACTTAATTATGGCTCACCTTGTGTTAATGGAACTTGTATTCCACCAACTCCAACACCAACATTAACCCCTACCATTACCTCATTACCATGTATTTCATATAGTTTATTTTTACCTAACACCTCATTTGATGATGCATTAGTATCATTTGATCCTTGTTGTGATAATCCACCACCTATTGGGTATATGCCTTATTCTCCCTTTATTTTGGAAAGAGGTACCCCAGCTACTTTTATTTGTTCAACAACATACCCAATTGTCCTTACTGGTCCAAATCCTATTATTACTGTAATTGGAACATGCCCATGTCCAACACCAACACCAACTCCAACGTTAACACAAACGTTAACTCCAACACAAACGTTAACACAAACATTAACTCCAACACAAACGTTAACTCCAACATTAACTCCAACACAAACGGTAACTCCAACACAAACGTTAACACCAACACAAACGGTAACTCCAACATTAACACGAACGCCTACATTAACACCAACGCCAACATATCCATCAATTTGTCCTGATTCTTTTATATCCGTATGGACAACAACTGTAATAAATGAAACAATTAATTTACCTTATAGTCCATCAGGAATTTACAATGGAACTATTGATTGGGGCGATGGTTCTCCTACAAGTATAAATAATTACACAAATAGATCACATACCTACGCAATTGCGGGAACATATACAATAACAATAAATGGAGAAATAACAAATTTTAATTTTGGTGTTAATGATCCAACTAATGTAACTAATCTAATAAGTGTTACACAATGGGGAAGTTGTTTTAATATTGTAAGTGGTTTTATGGCTTTTGAAAATTGTAGTTCTCTTACATTAACTAGTGTTACTGATATATTAGATTTGACTAATGTATTAACTACCGAAAATATGTTTGCTGGATGTGTTCAATTAACAACGGTAAATAATATGGATTCATGGGATGTATCAAGTGTTACAAATATGGGTGGTATGTTTGCGGATTGTCATCTATTTACCCAATATATTAATTCATGGGTAGTGTCAGGTGTTACAAATATGGGTGGTATA
>Ga0307378_10009926_pt1 | contig 12435 bp, 13 predicted proteins | sample UN1MG_FD_202238 | JGI IMG/M metagenome (GOLD analysis project Ga0307378, IMG submission 202238) | Soil microbial communities from Risofladan, Vaasa, Finland - UN-1 | ecosystem: Environmental > Terrestrial > Soil > Coastal area > Acid sulfate soil | place: Finland: Risofladan, Vaasa | collected...
AAAGATATGCTTGAATTTATTAATACTTGTAATGTTCGTAATGATATTCAAGATTTACTACAATATGAAACTAAAGGATTTAATAAAGTAGCTCATGCAAGATTAGAAATTATGGATGCTCTTAGAATTAAATTAAATTCTTTTGGGTCAGGAATATCGTCTATTAGAATGAACGATATTGATGATGTAAAAACGGAAAAATAAATGTCTGATTTTTATATAAGGTCTCATTATCCAGCAATTAACGAAACAAATATTCCTCGTAATGCTGAGATAAAAATATATTTAACTAAAGAAATAAAATCATCATCACTTGATTATCGAACTATTAGTGTTCATGATTCTTTATATGCATCAGTTCCCGGTACTATTGATTTAGATTATAGTGATCGTGGAACTAGTAGTGGTATAGCCGATGTATTAACTTTTACTCCAAGTATTCTTTTAGAATCATATAATACTTATTCTGTATTTATACATAAATCTCCAAATAGTATTATATCTGTTGATGGTGATTCATTAATAGATACCTATAAATTCCAGTTTATTACTGGAAGTGGTACTATCGAAAATCTTGCTCCTTCAACTTTAGAACAGTTAGCTATTGATCTTCAACATGCTATTGATATCGAAAATTACACATTGGCTGCTGAATTACAATCTTATATTGATAGTTATGCAAGTGGAGTTTTACCATCAGGTGATGTAACTGCTCCTGATACATTAGATTATTTAAATATTGAATCTATCTATCCTTCTAATGAAAAAGCTAATGTGAATTTAAGTAAATTACCATTTATACAAATCCAATTTAATGACGTTCCTAATGTAAGTGGCGTAGCTATAGGGGATTATATTGATGTAGTATATAAAGAAGTATTGGAGTAAATAATGGATAGTTTTGTAAAACAAGTAAGTGGTATATATCAAATAGTTCATAATTATGCTATGGATTTACCTGCAGGTGAAATCATAAAATCATATAATATATACTTAGATAGTGTTCTTGTATCTGGAGTAATTGAAAGTGGTGTTATATATTCTTATGAAAAATACGATAAAGAAACTCTCCTAATTGGTGTTGGATATGGAACTCATGGAAGCGGATATGTAATAAGTAGTGATGTAACTACAAATAGATCAAATACATATGATAGATCTACATATTTAACTATTGATGAAGATGATTATCCTTATTCGTATGACACTTTAAATTATAGATTTCAATCTGCTACATATGATCGTTCTATATATATTCTACCTGATTTAAATAATAATTTTACTTATAATAAAGAAATTGTTGTAACTATAAATCCCGGAATATCTGGTGTGTATAATTGGACAATGCCTGAGACTGTAACAAGTTGGTTTACTACACAATATTGTCCTTTATTTACTAATATAACTACTATAAAATTAATGGCAGGTCCAAGTATTGAAGGATTTGCTGATGATACTATATATAGAATGATTCATAAAAACTCAATTGATGCAATAGATATATATAATACTTCTCATAGTAGTTCATATTCTTATACTTTTTGGGGATGTGAATCTATTAAAGTACCTTATCAATTAAAAAGATATGTTGAATGTAAGACAGCCTATGATTTATTAACTTTAGTAGAAATGATTACTCAGGATGGTCGATCTCAATCTAAGCAATTAGGTGATATGAATATTACTTATGGTGGAAAACCTGGAAGTTCAGACCCTGGATTAAAGGGAAGATTATATGATTGTTTTATGGGAGTATTAAATATTATAGGTGGTAATATTAAATCTGCGGTTAGAGGTATCTATGATAGTTCAAAATCATACCCGCATCCTTGTGTTTCTATTGATAGTCGATCAGTAAAATATGTTCCTTATGGTAGAAATCAAACTCCAGGAAGTTCACGACCTGTTACAGGAACTTATAGGAGATCAATTTAATGCAATGGCAATCATCAAATAATAATAGTAAACAATTTTTTAATACAACAATGGCAGATGGTATTGATCTTCGTCAAGAGTTTCATAATATTATATATGGTAATTTAACAAAAAGACCTTTAGGACATTGGGTTGTAATAAGACATTTTAACATAAATGAAAAATCAAAATACTGGAATGCTTATTCTAAAGAAGGAGTTGGTGGTCCTCCTAATACATATAAAGATATATTAATAAGAACAAGAAGGGTTCCAAATCCCCGAACTAATACTGAAGTTACCGAAAAAATAGGGGATATATTTAGCGACCAATTCGTATATTATTTTGAATACACTACAGTATTACAAGTTGGAGATCAGGTATTCGAATTAGATGTACAAGATCATACTAATATTCCAACTATATATAATTTCACAGATAAGTATGATATTAAAAGAGTACATCCCTATAGAATGGAAAATGGTAATACTCAATATTATGCTGTTATCTGCGAATATAACGCAATAACATACTAATATGGAACCTACAAATACTTTCTGGCAAAATATAAATATACCAAAAGAAGAATTATCAGAATTCTCTTTCTATTTATATCCTACAAATGCATCAAATAAAACTGTCTATAATTATTATACTGATTCTCAAGGACGTTTAAAAAGTAGAGGATCCGTTCAAACCTTTCTTGAATTTCATAAATTAATGAATGATTCTCTTAGTATTGTTAGTCCATTCCTTATATTTAGTCCTGATTTTCCAGACTATCTTCTTGGAAAAGATGATCCGCGAAATTTATCTAATTTAGAATTACCTTCTATTTCTCATGAAGATAGTAAAAAAATGCCACATCATAGAGAAGATTTATGGAAACGTGATTATTCTGATTATCAAGGTATTGAACATGTACCGTCTCCACATATAACATGGGGAGTTGTTAGACAAGAACCTGGAACTACTGGAGGATCACCATTTCAAGGTACTCAAGAAATGAAACCAAGACTAAGAGAAATGGTAGCTATTTATAATCCAGATATAAAAAAATATATTGATCCCAGCATATCCGCAGATATGATAGAACAATATGGCCGATTAATGCATCATGTGAATATATATGGACAAGCATTTGATAGTTATGTTCAGTACAATCTATGGGCAAGATCAAGTTGGGAAGTAGAAGAATTACTTGAATGGTTCAAAGATTATATGTTAAGATACACAGGAATGTTTCGTGAAGCTGGAATAGTTGAAATGTGGTTCAATCGTAGGGTCAGAGATGACACGTTAATGCAAATTAAAAATAAGTACCACATCAGAAGTTTACTATACTATTTTAGAACCGAAGAAATTAATATTAAAACTATTAAACCGATCAGACGAATTGATGTGAATGTTCGTGTTAAAGATATTCCCTCATGGACAAATTCATTAGATTCTGATGAATATATTGTTGATATGAACAACAAATTACTGTCTAAATGGCATGGACAAGATGCTAATTTAGGACGGTAGATTATATTTGGAGGATAAAAAATGGCTAAAGAATATGCAATACCTTCTACTAGCACCTTCATTCAAGACTATGGACTTAATGTAGTTCCACAGCCAACCAATAGAAATAGACGAGTAGTCATAATTGGAACGGCTGAAGATGGACCTATGTATGAACCTGTATTAGTTGATAAACCCGAAGATGCTGAAATAGTCTGGGGTCGTGATACTAAGGGAACATTAGTTCGTGGTGTGCGAGAATGTTGGAATAGCCAAGAGGGTAATCCAAATGTGGTTGGAGTACGTATCGGTAATGGATCCAATGCTATCTTAGAAATACTTGAACGAGATAGTTATGGAAAATCTGAGGAACAACCTGACAATTCTGGAGAAGGTGTAATATCTCTTACACTTACAGCCAGATTTCCTGGGAGTATATATAATCAGATTACCGTTAAATACGATGACCATAGGAACGTTGCTATATATAATCCGAAAACAGGACTAACTTCTGTTTTTTCGATTGACATAAATAATCCGAATAACTCTTCAGTAGATGCTCATAATGTTGCAGAACTTGTTTCAGCTATAAATGCTGATAATAATCTGAATTCAATATTAGAAGCCTCTGTAGCAGATTTAACTTGCGATTATGAATTAAAAGTAAGGTCTAATACAGATGGTATAAATCAAACATCTAATGGTGTTATTTTGAACTTACAAACTCTTTTACAAGTTTCTGGTATAATTATGGGAGAAACAGATGCCTATATGGTTCCTGTACCAACCCTTCCTTATGCTACTGATTTGTTAGATGGTAATGGTATCGCTAAAAACCTCACCGTCGGAAATAATTTAGTGGAACTCGTAGAGGTTGAATCTGTTAGTAATTCTGAATGGGAAAAATTAAAATTTGATGCTAATGTTTCTAAGTTTCTTGTAACTCCACTTGATGGAAAAGGTACAAGTCGTTGGAATACTATACAAGCGTTAGATGATTATGACGCCAATTCAATTTATGTAGCAAATGCTTCTGGAAATATTGTATCTGAATTTATCTATGCACTTGATAATGAACTGATTAATCAGATACCAACTGATCCGGGCGGATTAGATCAATCCGGTATATTTACTATTAATTGCCCAATGCCAATTGATGATAGTGAAGAATCTTATACTGAAAATGTCGCTACTACTTGGATAGCTTCAAATGCTACATATGCTGATTATTATAATGTTACAACTTCAGGATATGAAAGAGCTACATGTCAAGGTGTTGAAACTAAATTAGTAAATAATAAATATCTTAGACCTTCTGGTGTTATTGGTGTTTATGTATCCGATGATGTTGATCCTAATGGTAATTGGGTGCAACTTCCATATTCTGTTGAATCTGGTGTTTATTTAGCCAGTTATACAGAAGCCACATCAACTTTAGAAGGATATTGTACTTTTGCCTATGGTGCAGATGCATATTTAGCTAATTCTGGTGGATACGAAGGTATATATATAAATGATATTAAATTTACTAATATGGCAATGCTTATAGATGGCAGCGGTCAAATACGTGAAAATATGTATATAAGAGTTAAAGCTAACTCTGTTAAAGGATTCATGAATGAAACAGAAACTCTTTCTGAACTTGAAGCAGTTACAACTACTGTTCCAAGTGCATACTTTACTCGTGGACCTGAAATATTAACAAATACGGCTCCGCCTTATCCAATGATAGTTAACTATGGTACAAGAATAACTTTTGAACCAGGAACTAATGTTGTACTGAGTGATGCTGTAACCGGTCAAATATCTTTTAATGATTCTGAATTATTGCCTGGTCCTGGAGGGAATTCTCTAACCACGGATAAAGATTCATATATCAGACTAAAGTATAAATATTTGCCAAATTTTCCAAGAATTACTTCTGCTGTTAAAGCACTAAAGAAAGGTTCCGATGGAGCCAAACTTAATGTTAAACAAAAAGAAGATCAATTCAAAAAAGCATATGATTATCTTCGAGACTTTGAATCTACTATATGGTGTCCAATGGAAGCCTATATAGATGATATTAAAGAGGATTATAATTCTCTTACAGGTCTTAAAGAATCTATGTCTTCATCTTACGCCGAGGATATTGAAGATTTTCTTGAAGAATTATCTATTAATTCTATTCAACCTCATGCTGTATTAGGTGTTACACAAGTTCCCGGAAATACATTAGGTGATAGAGATGCATGGGTCCGCAATCTTACTGAAATTGATATAAATAATCCTATAAGAGGTGCCAATGTTATGGCTAATATAGGTACTAAATTTATATCGGTTGTTTGCTTTGAACCTATATTGCTAAATCTTGGACGTGGAAATCCATATTCAACTAATGGACAGGCTGTCTATGCAGGTATGTTAGCAAGTATTCCTTATGAAATGTCTCCTACGAATAAATCTATTCCTGGAATTCATGCAGTAAGAAAAGTCTTTTCTATAAGACAACTTGAAGCTATTAATAGTATGAGATACGTTTGTATGAAAATACGAAATGGAACTCCTTATATTGTTAATGACGTTACAGCCGCACCTTATGGAAGCGATTTTACTAGTTGGAGTACTTATAGTATCACTGCAGAAGCATCTGATAGAGTAAAACGTATAGCTGAAAACTATCTTGGACGGCCAAATAGTATAGAATTAAGAAACGCTATGGATCAGGAAATTGCTAATGAACTATTAGCTATGAATGGTCTACAGGCATCTAATCATACAATTTCTTCAACCATCGAGCAGCAAGTGCTTGGTGTAGTAGAAATAGACCTTATTTTAGTCCCTATATTTACTATGAAGAAAATTAGGACTACTGTTAAACTCCGCAAGAGTTTACCAACAGGTCAATAATATAAAAGGGGGAGCAATCCCCCTCTTATATATTTTAACTGGAGGATAATTATATGGGAATAGGACCAAACTCCTTGAGTGATACTTTTACTCAAACCTATAATTCTCACTCTGGTACAGATATCGTTGCAACTTTTAATGGTATCTTAATCGGTAATCTGAATGGTGTGTCATTTTCTACGACACGCGAAAAAGCAAAGTAAATCATTGATTTAAAACAATTTACATTAATTACTATGAAAAAAATAAAACCAAGACAGCGTAATGCAAGAAAATGGACTGAAGATAAGGTAGAATTTCTTAAAGAAAATTATAAAAAACTTTCTTATAAAGAAATTTCTGATCATCTTAGATTTAGTTATTCTGCAATTGTTAACAAAGCGGGTCGACTTGAATTAGATTCTCGAAATTTATGGACAGAAGAAGAAAACAATATTATAATAAATCAATATTGGTGTAATCCTAATATTTGGGAACTTCTTCCTAATAGAAATAGAGAATGTATAAAAGTTCAAGCCAGAAAACTTGGTGTTCAAAGAAAATGTGGAAATTACGTAGTCAATTTTAAATTTTTTGAAGAATGGAATCCTTCATCTGCTTATGTACTAGGATTTTTTATGGCAGATGGATGTGTAGAACCAAAATATAATCGTATATCATGTGAATTATCTATGAAAGATTATGAACATTTAGTTAATATAAGAAATCTTATTGAATCAAGAAATCCTATATGTGTTAAAAAAACTCGATATTCTTGTAGTCTTTCAATTCATAATAGAAAAATGGTAAACGATGTTATATCTAAAGGTATGATTCCAAGAAAAACAACAAGAGTAAAATTACCAGAAATGCCAGATAATATATTCAACGACTTTTTAAGAGGATATATAGATGGCGATGGTAGTATATGGTATAATAATGATATATCTTTAGTTTTACAAATTTTAGGCAATCTAAGATTTATCAAAGATATACATCAAAAAATACTTAATAAATATAATATTTCTGGTAGTATAAGTGAACATAATAAAAGTTTAAATACTCAAAATTGTTATAGACTTAAATATTATTCCAAAAATGCTCGTATTATTTTAAATGATGTATATTATGAAAATTGTTTTGCATTAATGAGAAAGAAGGTGCTTGCTAGAGGAGTAATCCCTAGAAAAATTTACACCACTCAAATCAGCCAAACTAATTCCTTTGGAATTGGGGAGCCTGAGGGTAAGACTGATATTATATCAGATCCCGCAGAGACCAAACGTGGTGCTCCTCTTTATAATAAAGAGGATGGTGGTATAGTCCAATATTGTAATATGCCTATTTACACAATGGGTAGCGTGGATGCAGTAGCATTCGGTCGTGGTAGTGTATGTTTGCCACGTAATCTGCTAAAAACGGTGAAAGCTAAGTCATAAAGATATGCTAATACCGTGGGTAAGGATTAGAGAATCCAATGCCCGTACAGACTTGAGGTTAGTTATGAATGAAATAAAATCACACCCTAAATATCAATATACCAGGGTGTTAAAAGATGACAGTGAAAAAAAGTTTTATATTTTAGGACTTTTAGCAGCTGACGGGTATATAAATGAAAAAACAGGTAGAGTTGAACTGGCTCTTAAAAAATCAGACGGTAATTTTCTTGAACATATAAAAAATCAAATATGTCCTCAAAAAACGTTAAAGTATAAAGAAAAACAACAAGCTTTTAGATTTCAATTTGATTCTAAAGATATAACTGAAAATATTACAAAATATTTTATAGTCAATAATAAATCTAAAAACATAATTTTTCCAACAGCTATTCCTAATGAATATATAAAACCTTTTATTAGAGGATATATAGACGGTGATGGAAATATAGGTGCTTCTCCATTATATAAAATAATTAATGGAAAAAAAACTATATCAAGTGTAGCTGTTCGTTTACGAATTTTAGGAACCAAAGATTTTTTATTAGGTCTTACAAATGCATTAAGAATTCTTGAAATATTAAATTATAATGTAAAACCACAAAAAAAAGGCATTGAAAATGTATATTATATATCATATGTTGGTGGTTCAGCTATAAAAATTCTTAATTGGATATATAAAGATTCTATAATACATTTACCAAGAAAAAAAGCCGTATATAATCATATACTTAACTCGGATAATGAAAAACTAATGAATGAGTATTTAACTATTGGTTGTCATTATAATACGCAGATGTCTGAAAAATATTCAGACAAAGATATAGTCGAATCATTGATGGAAACGTCATTAATATGTTAATTTATTTGAAACGTGGACACGCTGGTAGTGCGATTTTTACTGATTTTGATAGAAGTGCTTTACATGATATAAAGCATTTAAGTAACATTAATGGTAAACCCTTGAAATATTATAGGAAAGCAACAGATGTCCCTGCTGGAGGTAGAAGTCTACTTTTAGGGACTAATCTGGAACCAGGGGATTTACGACCATTGGGTCATTCGTATCCGACTGACTCAAATTATTCGGATCAACTTCCGCCGATGACTATAACACTTACAGGACAGAATGAGTATGGAAATACTAAAGTTATGTCTTTGTTAGGTGTTGAATTCATCAACGAAGGATCTGGAATTAGTATAGACGACATCGTTGAATCGTGCGACGATGTAAAATCTTACTGTATGCGGGAAACTCCTTTGGGACAATCCGCAGGGAAGGGTATCTTAGTAAACTAAGGGTAACACCCCCCTCAGAGACTTAAACGTAGGAAATTATTATGGTTAACAAACCTAGTTTTAAAAAAGATTACTTCAAAGAATGGTCAAATGATATGGCATATATATTAGGATTATTCGTATCAGATGGATGTATATATATTGATAAGAATAACACTTATAGATCATCTATATCTTCTAAAGATCAATCTATTTTGGAGTACGTAAGAAATGAAATAAAACCAGAAGGTAATATAAACAATTCTAAAGATGGAACTGGAATGGTACACTTTATTAATAAAGATTTTGTAATGGATTTAATGAGTCATGGTGTACTACCAAGAAAATCTTGGTCTCCAATAGTTCCAGATGTTCCTAATAAATATAAAAAAAGTTTTCTTTTAGGTTTATTTGATGGCGATGGTAGTGTATGGATAAATAGAAATACTATGAATCTTTTAACATCTATAACATCGTATTCAAAATCATTCTTACAAATTATAGGTAATATACTAAAAGATGAAATAGGTACAATACCAAAAATATATGGTAATTATGAACCATCTCATAGTGCATATAGTCTTACTTATGCAACAAAAGAATCATTAGGATTATACCATTATTTCTATGATAATAATAAAAACTTTTATCTTCAAAGAAAAAAGGATAAATTCGAAGAATGGTTATTAAATTATAAGAAAGATATTAATTGGGGTATATGTACCTGTAAAATTTGTAATAATAGGTTTGTTAAATTTCACGACAAAAGTTCCAGATGTTGGAATTGTCGACGTAATAATTATGATATAGTCCGTTCTTGTGCGAAATCACAAGCTAACATAAAGAGCGAAACGCAGATAAACAACATTGTCTGCCCTGTAAAGAAATTTCAGGAAAACAACACTACTATTTGGAAGGACACCTTTAACGAGGCAATTTCCAGGGAAGAGTATCTCAAATAATTTGAGGGTAACACTCCCCTTAGAGACTGGACGTAGTGCCCTTAATAATTAAGGTGAAGACACAGTCCGATCTTATTGGAAACAATAAGTTAACATAATGGACGTTTGTAGCTAGAGCTATACTTGGTTGGAGACCTATTGTAGGTGGTGATCTTAGAGCATTTGACCCGGCGGTTGTGGGTGCTAATAGTCCGATAACGGCTATTAGACAAGCATACGCTGCTCAAAATGTTGCAAGGTCTATGGGTGAATTATAATCCGATGTATAGTGTGTCTGGTAATCAGGCACACTATATATTTTAAATTTAAGGAAAATTATGAAATACATTATTATATTATTGTTATTATTAATTAGTTGTAATAATTATACTTTCACTTATGGAAGTGCATTAGCTGATCAACAAACTACAACATTTAATTCTTATGTACAAAACGAACCAATACCACAAGGAATAATAGATAGTCTATCTAATAATCTATGGGTAACTATGGCTATTGAATTATGTCCGTCAAATTTAGTTGTTAGAAATTTATGTTTAATAGATATTGTTAATAGCAAACCTAATAATCTTGATATTATAAAATCTCAATTAGTTTTATTAGGTTCTGGATTATGGCTTGAAGGATATAATTACTGGATATATACAAAACCATTTATAGAATTATATTATACTAAATTTGGATACTTTAAATCTTATATCGATAGTATGGATTTAATGTTTAGGTTATCTGCTTATAGTATTAATGATATTATATATCCTGCACCATTTGGCGATGTATCAAATAAACCTTTAGAAAATCAAGACAGTATATATATAGATAATTTTTCGATTCGTCCTTTAGTTAAAAAAACATTAATTAAAGGTGTTATTGAGTATAATATAGATAAGTGTATATTAGGATTAAATACACACGTTCCAAGTGAAAGTACTAATATTATAGTAAGCAATAATGTGTGTGTTATTCAAGATACTGCGTGTGTACCTTTTAAATGGTATGAAGGATATGATAAAAAATATGGTAATCAAATAGAAGAATTATCAGACATATTTAAAAAAGATAGAGTTAATTATATATTAGCTCGTAAATGGTGGAAAAAATATTTTAAGATTTTTAATAAATTTTAATCAAAGGATAAAGTATTATGGAATCTTTTACTTATAATTGGTCACAAGATGATATAACAAAAGATATTATAACAGTAAATACAACTATTAATGATGAAATTTTCGCTAATATTATTGGAATTTCATTTTCTATAACAAAAGAAATGTATCCATTAGGATTAGGTAAAAGAAATTTAAGAGGAATAGCTGGAACAATTATATTTAATAAAATTGATAAAGATGTTACTTATAAATATGCTGATTCTAAATATCCTGATATTGTTCCGTGTTTTGATATTCATATAAAAAATAATGATAAATTAACAATTTTATTACAAGGATGTGAATTAATAGATGAAGGTCTTGGTATTAAAATTGATGATGTAGATTATAATAAATGTGACAATTTAGATATAATAGAACATACATTTGTAGCAAGAAAGATTATAAATTATGAAATATAATACAAAATTTATTCCTCATTCATTAAATTTATTTTGTTGGGCAACCGATGATATTGATAAATATTATGATGATGTCTCTGTGTCTATGAATGATACTATTGTTGGATATTTATCTTGTATATCTATTGCAGCTAGTAGAACACCAGCCCCTATATATACTATACCTGGAAAATCATATAATCCTAAAGATAGTTTAACTGGAGATTATTGTGGTAGTTTAATATTTTCTGAATTTGATCGTGATTTACTTTATAAATGTAGCGTTAAATATCACGATTATTCAGATGAAATACCATATTATCCTGATCAATTACCAATACTTACTATTAATTTAAATAAAAATAATAAAATCATAAACACAATTAATGTAGAATTAATATCATATTGTAATGATATTATGGACAATATTCTTAATCACAATCAAGTTACTTTTATATCGGAGAAAAATTAATGAGTATAATAGAAGATTTTAAATCATCAGCATTACAACGTACAAGTGATCTTGTTAAAAACATTGAACGTGGTGGATTAAATTGGTTAGCTCGTGGTCCAGTTGATACTACTATGAATTTTGATGATTTAGATTTTGTATTCAGAAAACAAAATAATTCTTATAGTGGAACCGATTGTACTGTTGTAGTTATATATAATAAAGATATGATTATATTAGGCAATTTACAAACCTTCTCATATTCCATTTTTAAGGAAAAATCTCCAGTTAGAACACTTGGAAGGGTATTACCAAAAGGATATACGTCAGGTGGCCGGACAGTGGCTGGTAGTATGGTATTTATAACTTTTGATGAACATCCTTTATATCCTTTATTTAAATATTTTGATAAAAGAACTGATAAAATACATAGATATAGTTTTCCTAAAGCTGATGATATTCCACCTTTTG
>Ga0307378_10009928_pt1 | contig 12434 bp, 7 predicted proteins | sample UN1MG_FD_202238 | JGI IMG/M metagenome (GOLD analysis project Ga0307378, IMG submission 202238) | Soil microbial communities from Risofladan, Vaasa, Finland - UN-1 | ecosystem: Environmental > Terrestrial > Soil > Coastal area > Acid sulfate soil | place: Finland: Risofladan, Vaasa | collected...
TGGAATGACAGCAGCCTGCCTGAAGCGACAAATGAAAGTCTGCCCAATTGCGACGCGGTTTTTAGTTATACAGTTACAGGTAATCCCGGCGCCGGTTATACTATTGAGTCGGTCGGTACCTCGGGTAACGCCGAGAGAAAAGTTACCTGCATTTTGAAACCCGAGGGACCGTTTGAGTTTGCCGTCTTCGCAGAGGATGGCGCCGAGTTAAAGAACTCGGCCCTGGTGGACGGGTACAATTTCGGCGCTGACGATGAAATTCTGAAGTTCGGCACGAACAGCATTGCGTCAGGCGCTTTCACATTTAAAAATTCAAGTACTATAAATGGCGATGTAGTTGTTGGTGTGGGTGGAAATCCGGATATTGTTATTGATGACTTTGGCGCTAACATCACGGGCGATACTCGCACCATGACAGAGAAAAACACGTTGCCTCCGATAGAAGTGCCTCAGTGGCTGGAGTCACTGCCGTCCAGCGAACCTATAACGGATGATTTAACAGTAACCAATTCTGCCAAGTACAGCAGCATTAACCTTAAGAGCAGCAAAACGCTTCTGATTGAGGGGGACGTTATCCTCTATGTTACAGGTGAGATAATCCTTGGTAATTCTGCCGAGGTGCAGATAGATAACGATTCTTCTTTGATACTGTACTTAGGCGGGAATCTTGAAGGCAAAAACTCAAGCGCCATCAACAACCTGACACAAGAAACAAAAAAACTGCAAATATATTGCCTCGATAGCTGCGAAAATATGCTATTCAAGAACAGCAGCGATTTTTACGGCGTAATTTATGCCCCAAACGCGGAAGTAATAATGAACAACTCCGCAAATCTGTATGGAGCTGTTGTAGCCAAGAACTTTCAACAAATGAACTCCGGCATTTTTAATTACGATGCATCACTGAGGGATGCGAGTGTGAATGACGAGGCTGTGCGTTTCGTAGTAACTCATTGGCATGAAGAGTAGGCAAATGGATTCGACTAATGAGGCTTAACGGCCCAATAAACTTGCCCAAAAATGCCCATTAACTCGTTAGTTCAACGGGATCATATCTCGAGCAGTTACGATATCACTTCTCAAGGCCTGAAAAACCCTACTTTCACTTTTCCTAATACATAGTATTACAATCCGCTAAAGCACTTGATATGAAGACATCTATGTGCTACAATCCAAATCTCTTGATAGAATCGCCTGCTTAGTGAATGCTCAATAGCGCAAAATTCCTGTTGTGGGCACAAATGATAAGAAAGGTAGAAAGTTTGTCCGGAATTAAGGAAATTTTAGAGAGGCATCCTGCGAATCGCGGGAGCCTGATACCTGTTCTGCAGGATGTGCAGGAGGCTTTTGGCTATCTATCCGAAGAAGTAATAGAAGAGTTAGCCCGGCTGATGGGCATATCGGCCAACGAAATATACGGCGTAGCGACGTTCTATGCGCAGTTTCGTTTCAGTCCTCCGGGCCGGCACAGGATCCAGAGCTGTCAGGGCACGGCGTGCCATGTTCGCGGGGGCCGGAAGATACTCGAAGAATTGGAGCATCGTCTGGGGATTACCGCCGGTCAGACTACCGCGGATGGTCAGTTCGATCTTGAACGGCTGGCTTGTTTGGGCTGCTGCGCCCTGGCACCGGTTGTCGCCGTGGACGGCAAAGTGCATGCCCGAATGACGGCAAAGAAAATACCTTCCGTACTCTCTCAATACGATGGCAAGGAGGGTACGGAGAACGCATGACCTCATTACAGCAAATCTATACCGAAGCTCAGGCTCAGTGGCGCGAGCTTCAGGACAGCGAACTTCCCGTTTTCTTCGTAGGTGCGGCGACGTGCGGCCGGGCCGCGGGAGCCACAGAAGTATTGCAGCGCCTGCGAGACCATATCAAGGCCAGGAAGATAAAGGCTTTGGTCGTCGAGGTGGGCTGCCTCGGCCCCTGCTCTTTCGAGCCGTTGGTGATTGTACACAAGAGCGGCACGCCACGCGTCTGCTATGCAAATGTCGGGCCCGACGAGATTATTCATATTCTCGAAAATCATGTTCTGGGCGACGATCCCTGCGCCCAGTGGGCTTTGGGGAAAATGACGCCGGGGCAATTGGATGGCATAGATGATTTCAATGAACATCCGCTGATGCGCCGGCAGGTGCGCAATATCCTGCGCAACTGCGGCCTGATCGATCCGGAAAATGTGCATCATTACCTGGCGCGGGATGGCTATCGCGGGTTTCTGCAGGCGCTGGAGATTGGGCCTGATAAGACGCTCGAAGAGGTAAAAGCGGCAGGGCTCCGCGGTCGCGGCGGCGCAGGATTCCCAACCTGGCGCAAATGGCAATTCTGTCGGGATGCGCCCGGGGAGACGAAATATCTGATATGCAACGCCGACGAGGGCGACCCCGGTGCGTTTATGAACCGCTCGCTAATCGAGGGCGACCCGCACGCGGTACTCGAAGGGATGCTGATCGCAGCCTTAACATTGGGAGCTTCACACGGCTATATATATTGCCGGGCCGAATACCCGCTGGCCATTCACCGATTGGAGACCGCCATCTCTCAGATGCGCGAACTGGGACTGCTGGGCAAAAATATACAAGGCTCGGATTTCTCTTTCGACCTGACCATAAAAAAAGGAGCGGGCGCGTTCGTATGCGGCGAAGAAACCGCGCTGATCGCTTCCATCGAGGGCCGGCGGGGAATGCCGCAGCCTCGACCCCCGTTTCCCGCCGTGAGCGGTTTATTGGGCAAGCCCACGGTCATTCAAAATGTCGAGTCGCTCGGCAACTTGCCGCTTATTCTTCGCAACGGAGCCGAGTGGTACACACAGTATGGCAGCGAGTCCAGCAAGGGAACGAAAACATTCGCCCTGGCGGGAAAAATCGAACGGACCGGCTTGGTCGAGGTGCCGCTGGGTATCAAACTCAAGGATATAATCTATGAAATCGGAGGTGGTGTTCCCGGCGGTAAGGCCCTCAAAGCCGTCCAGACTGGCGGGCCTTCGGGCGGATGCATACCGGCCGAAAAAATGGATCTGCCCGTTGACTACGAGTCGCTAACCCAGGCCGGCAGCATTATGGGTTCGGGTGGTATGATTGTCCTCGACGAAGATTCGTGCATGGTCGATATCTCGCGATATTTCCTGTCATTTACACAGGCTGAATCGTGCGGCAAGTGTGCGCCGTGCCGGGTCGGAACACGCGCGATGCTGAGCATCCTGGAGCGCATAACCGCCGGTGAGGGACAAATGGCCGATATCGAGAAGCTCGAACAAATCGCCCAAACGGTTAAAGACGGCTCGCTGTGCGGACTGGGCCAGACCGCACCTAATCCCGTATTGACAACGCTGCGTTATTTCCGGGCCGAGTACGAAGAGCATATCGAAAAAGCCCAGTGTTCCGCGTTCGTATGCGGCCGGATGATAAGCTATCACATCGATAGTGACAGATGCTCAGGCTGCGGTGCATGCGCGCGGGTCTGCCCGGTCGAGGCAATCAGCGGCGAGAAGAAAAAACCGCACGTTATCGATCAGGAAACCTGCATCCGGTGCGGAGCGTGCCTGGGCGCATGCCCCTTACGTTTTGCCGCTGTCTATCGCCGGAGCGGTGAACTAATGAGGTACGAACAGCGTAAAAATAGTAAGAAAGATAAAAACAATTAAGGATCAGTTGAAGTGAAACTGACAATAAATGGAAAAAATGTGACCGCTAAAAAAGGCCAGACGGTTCTTGAATGCGCATTGGAGAACGATATTTCCATTCCCCATCTTTGCACGCACTCGAGTTTGTCGCCGTTCGGTGCATGCCGGCTGTGTGTGGTCGAGATAGAAGATATGCGTGGGTACCCGACTTCGTGTACGACCCCCGCCGCAGAGGCAATGGTGGTTCGAACCGATACAGAATCGCTGCGTAATCTGCGCCGGAATATTCTGGCGCTGATGATGCTCGAACATCCCAGCGCGTGTCTTGTCTGCGGCCGGCGTGAGCAATGCGAACAATACCGGCCCGAAGCGGAAAAGGCGGGCAGCACGACAGGATGTCACACCTGTAACAACAAGGAAGTTTGCGAGGTGCGTGTTTTAGCCGAAGATCTGGGCTTTGTGGAGCTGCCGGTGCCGCCCATATATCACGAGCGCCCGGTGGAACGTTCCGAGCCTTTTATGGATCGCGACCTAAATCTTTGCATTCTTTGCGGCCGCTGCGTACGCATCTGCAAATATCACCAGGGCAAAGCCGTGATCGATTTTGTCAATCGCGGCAGTGAAACTCGTATTGGCCAGGCCTTCGGGCACTCGCTGCTTGAAGCGGGTTGTCAGTTCTGCGGTTCGTGTGTTGATGTATGTCCGACCGGCAGCCTCGCCGACCGATATGCTAAATGGCATGGCAAGCCGGAAGACGTCACCGAATCAACCTGTATCTTCTGCGACCAGGCGTGCGCATTGGCGCTCGGAGCCGCCGGCAGCAAGCTGACAACTGCGCAGGGAGTGAATGAGAATGTCCCCGCGTGTGTGCTGGGTCGGTTTGCAATTCCCGAATTTCTGAATGGTAATGATCGATTGTCTGTGCCGTTGGTGCGTGTAGGTGAGGTTCTGCGACAGGTCGAATGGGAAGAAGCTCTCGAAAAGACTGCACCGAAGCTAAGTGAATTTGTCGGCGATAGTTTTGCGCTGGTTTGCGATACGACGAGCAGTCTCGAAGACCGGCACATTTTCAGGAAGTTCACCGGCGAGGTGATGAAATCGAAAAACTATATTGAGATCGAACCGGATGCGCGGGGCGTTTCGCGCAGTTCTCTGCCGAAGGGTACTAAAGCAGCGCTGCTGACGGGCAGCTTTGTCGATACCGCTGATCTGGAGCGGCTTGAGCTTCTGATTGTGCAGGATTGTTACGCGACGCCTGCGAGCGGGCGCGCCGACGTTGTGCTGCCGGCGGCAATCTTCGCCGAGATTGACGGCACGATTCTCGACCGCGCTGGGCAAAAACGCCCTCTGCGCAAAGCGTGCGAGCCGCCGGGCAGGGCAAAACCGGAATGGTGGATTATCTGCCGGCTTGCTGAAGCAATGGGAGCCAAAGGTTTTGATTATGAATCCGCCGAAGCGATCGCGCGCGAGGCGGGAATTCCGGATGCGAAGCTGTGGGTAGATCGGCCGGATGCTCCCACCGCTGCGACGAATCTGGAACAAAGGCGAACGTACTTCCGGGGCCATCGAATCGACGAAAAGGTGCGTGGATTGCGGGAGCTGCCTGTTGATGATAGTTGTGCTCTTGATGTGAAGGAAGAAAAACACAAAGGCGCATTTCGAATTCTGGAAAAAAGTGTGATTGCGCCGAACGTTCATGAAATTGTCATCGAAGCGCCCAATGTTGCGAAAAAAGCCTTGCCCGGCCAGTTCATTATTGTGATGGTCGACGAAAAATCCGAGCGTGTGCCCTATACCCTGAGCGGCTGGGATGCTGAAAAAGGAACGATTACCCTGGTCGTGCTGGAAAAGGGCCAGTCGAGCAGAAAGCTTGTGTTGTTGAATACGAACGACGAGTTGGCGCATGTTGTCGGGCCGCTCGGTGTTCCGCTGGAGATCGAGAATTACGGCACGGTTGTACTTGCGGCCGGATGCTATGGGATAGCCGCGATTGCGCCTATCGCCGAAGCGATGAAAAAAGCCGGAAATCGGGTCATAGCGATTAGCGAGGCCCGGAGCCATTACCTGCATTACTACAAGGAAAAACTTCAGGGCGTTTGCGATGAGTTCGTTCAGACAACGATTGACGGCTCCATCGGCACCAGGGGACACGCGATCGATGCTCTGACGCAGAAACTGAATGCCGGCGAGAAAATCGACCGCGTTATCGCGGTTGGATGTCCCTTTATGATGATGGTGACAGCTCAGGAAACCAAACCGTTCGGCGTAAAAACGTTAGCGGCGCTGAACCCGATTATGCTGGATGGAACCGGCATGTGCGGGGCCTGCCGTGTAACCGTTGGCGAGCAGATGAAGTTTGCCTGTGTGGATGGCCCGTTCTTCGATGCTCATCTGATCGATTGGGACGAGCTTAAAGACCGGCGGGCGGCATATAGTGCCGAAGAGATACATTCGCTGGGCCGGACCGAATCTGTGGCATCGTGTCGCGGGCATCTTGCCCGCGATTCGAGGGCGGGACGCCCTCGACACGAGCAGCATAAGTGCAGGTGTAAACATTGACCGACAGTAGAGATTAGCAAATGGCTAAGGAAAAGATTCCCCGACAACCCATGCCGGAGCAGGCTCCGGAAGATCGCGCCAGGAACTTCGAGGAGGTCCCGTACGGATATTCGGAAGAGACCGCTATCCTGGAGGCGGGCCGGTGCCTGAAGTGTAAGAAACCGCGGTGCGTGGCTGGGTGTCCGGTTAACGTCGATATTCCCGGCTTCATTGCTCTCGTGCAGGAGGGCAAGTTCATCGAGGCGGCCTGGAAGCTCAAGGAACAAAATGCCCTGCCTGCGGTCTGCGGGCGGGTCTGTCCGCAGGAAGAGCAGTGCGAGAAGCTGTGCGTGCTGGGAGTCAAGGGTGAGCCGGTGGCTGTCGGAAGACTGGAACGATTTGTGGCCGATTATGAGCGCAACAGCGGCAAGATCAAGGTGCCGGAAATGGCGCCCAAAACGGGCAAGCGAGCGGCCGTGGTTGGTGCCGGGCCGGCGGGCCTTACTGTTGCCGGTGATTTGATTAAGCTCGGACATGAAGTGACTGTATTCGAGGCCCTGCAACAGCCGGGGGGCGTGCTGACTTACGGGATTCCTGAGTTTCGTCTGCCAAAAGCAATCGTTCAGGCGGAAGTGGATTACCTCAAGAAGCTCGGGGTCGAGTTTGTGATGGACTTTGTGGTCGGCCGAAACAGCACCATCCGCGAGCTGATGGACGAAGAAGGTTACGCCGCCGTATTCGTCGGCAGCGGGGCCGGCCTGCCCTCGTTTATGAGAATCCCCGGCGAGAACCTGGTCGGTGTTTATTCGGCTAACGAATATCTGACCCGTTCCAACCTGATGAAGGCGTATCTTTTTCCGAATTACGATACGCCGCCAATTAAGCGCCAGCGTGTCGCCGTAATCGGAGGCGGCAACGTAGCTATGGACTCGGCGCGAACGGCCCTGCGACTGGGCGGCGATGTCACCATCGTCTACCGTCGGGCGCGAGAGCAGATGCCCGCCCGTGGTGAGGAAATCCACCACGCGGAACAGGAAGGCGTCAAGCTCAAGCTGCTTAACAATCCCATTCGCATTATCGGTGATGACCGTCATCGAGTAGTGGCTATGGAATGCATCAAAATGGAGCTTGGTGAGCCGGATGATTCCGGCCGGCGAAGACCCGTCCCTGTAGAAGGCTCGGAGTTTACAATGGAGCTCGACACGGTCATTGTCGCTATCGGCAACAAGCCCAATCCGCTCATACCGCAAACGATGCCGGAGCTCGAAATGACAAAGTGGGGCACCATCGTTGTCGATGAGAAGTCTATGCAGACCTCGGTTCCGGGCGTTTTTGCCGGCGGCGATATTGTCTCCGGTGCGGCCACCGTCATCCTGGCAATGGGCCAGGGCCGAATCGCCGCGGCCGCTATGAACGACTTTCTGGCGAAGAAATAGAGCCCGAAAAGCCGAACTATCCCGGCTGGGCATTTAACCTTTGGGGAAGATCGTTCAGCCTTGCCGGCATACTGCCAACCTTGATGTGGGTATCCAACTTATTCAAATTGTCCTGTTCGTATTTGACAATCGGTCTTCAATTTAGTATTATCCGGCCCTTTACAACTGATGATTGATTGAATGTTCATGGTAAGAAATACGAAATATTAGGTACGAAATACGAGACACGGATATGCAAGTTGGGCCTTTCAAAGCATTTAGGTTTGATGCCGGCGTAGTTGGTAATGTGGGTAGCTGTATTGCTCCTCCGTATGATGTAATTAACAGTACCCAGCAGGAACAGCTTTATAAAAAGAACAGGCATAATCTCGTCCGGATTATCAAAGGAAAGACAAAAGCCTCTGATAACGGCGAAAACAACCATTATACGAGAGCCGCCGATTATTTGGCCCGCTGGATAGAAGAGGGCGCCTTGAAGCAGGATTCCGCCGAGGCTATTTATGCTTACGTGCAGGATTTTGAGGTAGCCGGCACTCGATACCAGCGTCGCAGCTTCATCGCTTTAGCCAAACTGGAAGATTTCGGAGATATCGTAAAACCGCACGAACAAATTCTCCACAAGCCGATGGTTGACAGGCTTAGTCTCAAGCGGGCAACATCCGCCGACTTCGGCCTGGTTTTCATGCTCTATGACGATGAGAAAAAGCTCGCGGACGGAATCATAGAACAAGCCGCCGGGCAGCAGCCGCTTATCGACTTTGTGGATGAGCAGGATGTGCGGCACCGTCTCTTCGCGATTAACGACAAACAAGATATAAAGCAAATCGTGAAAATGATGAGCCGGAAAAGCTGCATCATCGCGGACGGCCATCACCGCTATACGACGGGTTTGACCTACTCCAAAGAAAGCAGCAATCCTGCCGCGAAGTATCAAATGCTCGCCTTCGCTAATATGCATCAGGACGGCCTGATTGTTCTGGCGACCCATCGGCTTGTGGGCAACCTCGAAAACTTCCAATTGAATAAGCTGATTGAGCATCTCGGCGAAAGATTCCGGATTACAAAGTTCGAATTCAGCTCGGCGCAGACCAAAAAACGTGCGAAGCAGGATATGCTTGAGCGAATGCGCGCCGAGCACGACAAGGATGAAAGTGCATTCGGGATTTACGGGCCGGACAATACCTTTTATGTCGCTGTCTTAAAAGACAAACGCACGATGGATTCGATTGTGCCGGATATGAGTCCGGCGTGGAAAACCCTGGACGTTTCCATCCTGCACAAACTTATCCTGGAAGAATTGCTGGGCATCGATCAGGAAAGACTGGCTGAGGGCGAAAATCTGCAATATGTGAAAGATACTCCCAATGCGATCAACGATTCAATCGCCCAGGTTGATTCCGGGCAAAAACAGGCCGCTTTCTTTATGAATCCGGTCAAAATGCAGCAGCTAAAATTGGTAACCGAAGCCGGCGAAAGAATGCCGCAAAAATCGACCTATTTTTATCCGAAGGTCTATACAGGTTTAACGATTAACAAATTGTAATTCTATTGTTGGAGATCATACATGGTAGATTGGAAAAATCCCCCCAGATTATTTATTCCTGGTCCGGTCAAGGTCAATGAAGACGTTTTACAGCAGCTTGCTCGACCGACTTTAGGACATCGCGGCAAGGAATATGCTAAACTTCACGGCGATACGGTCAGTATGCTCAAACAGATCCTTTTCACCGACCAGAACGTTTTTCTCTCGACATCTTCGGCTTCGGGAATCTGGGAAGCGGCGATTCGCAATTGCGTTGATTTCGATGAAGTTGTGCTGTGCACATGCTGCGGTGCTTTCAGCGACAAGTGGGCTGACGTAGCCACGAGCTGCGGCAGAAACGTCGATGAGCTGAAGGTCGACTGGGGCAAGCCGATTACCGTTGATATGATCGATGAAAAACTCGCTACCGGTAGATATGCTGCCGTGACGCTTGTATATAATGAAACGAGTACCGGCCTGACGAATCCGGTTTACCAGATCAGCGAGATGATGAAGGACAAATACCCCGATGTGCTCGTCTTTGCCGATTCGGTCAGCGCATTGGTAGGTCTGCCTATGCACTTCGACGATCTTGGCTGGGACGTGACGTTCGCTTCGGTCCAGAAGGCCTTTGCAATTCCGCCGGGACTGGCTGTGGCGGTGGTTAGCAACAGGGCTCTGGATAAGAGCAAGACCGTTCCCGGCCGGGGTTATTATTTCGACTTCCAGCAATTTGCAAAACAGGCTGAAAAGAGCCAGACGCCGACAACACCGAGCGTTCCTCATATCATGGCCCTGAATTATCAATGCGAAAAACTGGTCGCAGAGGGCATGGAGAGCGTATGGAAGCGCCACAAGGAAATGGGCGATTTCGTAAGGGCCTGGGCCAGTGAAAAATTTGGCCTCTTCTGCGAGGAAAAATACGCTTCGGATACATTAACCACGGTCAAGAACACACGCGGCGTCAATGTTGCCGAGACTATCAAAGCTCTGCAGGACAAACACAATACGATTTTCGGAAACGGCTACGGCAAGCTCAAAGAACAAACTTTCCGAATCGCCCACATGGGTGACATCACTCTCGACGACCTGAAAGAGCTGCTCGCCTGGATCGACGACGAGGTTAGCTGAAAATCGTAACGATCATTCCAATCGCGCCGAAGAAACTCATATTCAGCCCCCGGGTTCGCCCGGGGGTTGTCTGCGCCCATGCGATAGACTGTCGTGTCACGAGGTCATGTGGTAGCTGAATTCGAGCACTTTCGGCTCGACCAGCTTCCGGTAGTCGTCCATGCCCATCCGAATCGCTTTGTCGTGCGTGCCGGCCTGAAATGTTATGTGGTCGTCATTCTCCAGGGCCTTGTCCATAACAACCGGCAAATCATACAAGTTGCCGAACGGCGGCTCGGCCCCGAGTTCGCAGTCTTCGAAGATACTGGCGATCTCCTGCTCCTCTGCTAATTCGACGGACTTGGCGCCGAGCTGACTTTTCAACGCGCCCAGGTCGATCTTGTAGCACGCCGAAAGCACACACATTATGAATTTGCCGTCGGCCTTGATTATTACCGGCTTAGCCACATATTGACCTCGCTCGTGCTCAACTGCAGCCATCTGCTGCGATGTGAAAGCGGGCGCATGTTCGCTCACTTCGTAGTGAACTGCCGACTTGTCCAGAAATTCCGTTACTCGCATATTAAGCCTCCTAAAAAAATATCGGCAGGAATTATACAAAAAAAGGGAGGCACAGGCAATTGAGAAAAACAAATTTTGGGCCTGCCTCCCTGCTGCGATGTGCCTTTTTGCGCCTAACCGCGGGTAGCGCTATAGCGAAACCGCCGAATTGCACTCACAACATATATATTATAAGATTAAACTGTGGTGTTTGTCAAGTAAAATAACTTTATAATATTTTTTTTTGCATCGGCCCGGAGGTATTCAAAGAGCGTGAGAAAAAGCCGGCCTGATCGTGTTCGGACGGCTGGCCCGGATTTATATGAAGACACCACGACGCAAGCTACGCCGTGGTGTCGTATTTTCCTGTTGTTATAACTACTCGTAAATATGCGTTGATTCTGTTTCTTCCACCGGCCGGCTAAGCTGATCAGCGTTCATGATTGCCTTGAAGCGCACATCTCCGGGCCTTACAGCCTCGACGACCACGCGCCAGGCCGCCTGGGTTTTTGGAGCAAGGCTGCCGAGCGGGAAGAATCTCACAGTCTGACCCTCTTGTGAGCTGGCAGTCGCGCCGGCGGAGGAAATGTATTGAACGTTGTTTTCCAAAATGCATGCAATCCGAATGTTCGTGGCTGTAGCGGAGCCCTGGTTTTCCACGCGGATCACGTATGTCGCACGATTTCCGGTTTTGATCGGGTCTTCGACATCGACGACTTCCAAAGACAGCGCGGAAATTCCGGTCACAGTCGTTCTCGTTGTCGAAGTTACGGCCTCCGCACAGTACGCCGAAGCGGTTGCGCTGTTTGTCAGCGTGCCGGCTTTGGTTGGCGTGTAATTTACGCGTACGTTCTTGGAAGCGTTGGGTTCCAGAGTGCCGAACTCCCAGATCAATTTCGATCCCGAAAGCTTTGCGCCGGCGGTGGCCTTGACTCCGGTTACTCCGTCCGGGATGGTGTCTTCCATCATGGTATTTTTCGCCGGGACGTCCGACCTGTTTGTAATCGTTATTTCATAAGCTGCCGGACGACCGATATACAGGCTATCGGGGCCGGTCTTGCTGATTGCCAATATGGGCATACCTACTGATGTCGTTGTCGCGGCAGATTCGATCCTCATGCCGGATGTCGAACTTGCCACTGCGCTGCTTACGAATGTACCTGTCTGAGTGGCACGCAGCTCAGCCGTGAATTGACGCGACTGGCCCGCTCCAAGGGTGCCGGCCTCGAATACCAGCTCGCTCTTGCCGTCGGTGGTTCGAAGACCTGCGGGCAGATTATCCACGATTTTGACATTCTGTATCGATCCTGTTCCCGCGTTGGTCACCACAAATCTTACTGGAATAAGATCACAAAGCAGGACCTCGGCCGGCGCGGACTTTGCCAGCTTCAACTCGGGCTGGATAACTTCTATAACGGCACAGGCCGGAATGACCGGCGTGATGACGGTTGTGCAATATTTAAGAGGTGCCGTATAGGTAGCCACGCCGGAAATTGTAAATTGTTTGCTTGCCTTTGGCCCAAGCGACGCTATGTCCCAGATAACCTTTCTATCCTCTTCTTTTCCCGCCGGATTGGAGCTCATGTATTTGAAATTGTCCGGTAAATGTTCGGTGACAATGATATCGGTGAGCGTTGTTTCC
>Ga0307378_10009933_pt1 | contig 12430 bp, 7 predicted proteins | sample UN1MG_FD_202238 | JGI IMG/M metagenome (GOLD analysis project Ga0307378, IMG submission 202238) | Soil microbial communities from Risofladan, Vaasa, Finland - UN-1 | ecosystem: Environmental > Terrestrial > Soil > Coastal area > Acid sulfate soil | place: Finland: Risofladan, Vaasa | collected...
GTTGCTGTCTATCGCCGCCAGGGTCTCATTGCCAATGCTATACGCGAATATATGATTGTCGCAGAGCTTTACAGCCGCCGAGGAGAGAAAGACCTGGCTTTAAAGGTGTGCCGGTTAGCCTTGGAGCTCGACCCTCGTAACGCTGAAGTTATGACTGCTGTGGAACTAATTCGGCAAGGGAAACAGCTGACTTCGGCTGATTCGTCTGCGGTCATATTTGATCGAATGTCCTCCTCCGAGGATGGAAAAACAGATCTTCGTGCCGGTCTTGTTTCTCTGGAGCATGGATTATTATATAGTGCTCAACGAGTTGCTCAGCAGAGCTTGGCGCAGGAGATCTTATCCGAAGGTGATGATGCCTTATCTGCCATAGAGCAAAAGAGTGGCGCCGGCAGATTGGCAAGAAATACGCTGATCAGCCAAGCCCTGGAGTTCCAAACTCGGGATATGGTTGATGAGGCGATAGATTGTTTTGAGCAGGTGATCGATGGCGGTTTGATCAGCGCGGCAGCCCATTTTTGCCTCGGGCTTCTTTACCAAGTGCAAAAGCGACCTAGCCAGGCCATTGGCGAACTCGAACAGGCGACCGCCGACCCTAATCTTCGACCGGCCAGCTACTATGCTATTGGTGAAGCATATCGACTTCGTGGCGACAATGTTAGAGCCACCGAAAATTTCGTTGAGTCACTAAAATACATTGATTTAGATACCGGTGATAGCAACCAAGGCAACCGCATAATCGAGCAATATGGCTTTCTGGTCGATGGTTTGCTTTCCGGGCCTGAACCGGTTAGGCAAGCGCGTTTTGTTCATGGGTTGGTTACCTTCCTGGGAGATGATCGATGGCAGGAGAACATTGTCGAGGCCAGGCGAAGATTGGACAATCTATCGGCTGATGGACAGACTTATATCCTGGGCGACATCTTTGCTGCCGGATCGATACAAGTGTTGCAATCCCTGTCTCGTAGTCAAGAATACGCTGATTTAGGCAAGTATGATAGCGCTGTAGAAGAGGCTTACCGGGCTATTCAATTATCTCCGTATTATCTGGCCAGCCATACCCAGTTGGCCGAATTAATGGTCAGACAAGATCGAATCCCAATAGCCGTCACCAAATATTTAACCATTGGCGACACCTGTCGCGTCCGCGGGGATATTCATGGGGCAATTGACAATTATGAGAGAGCTGTTGAGCTCTCGCCCTTGAACCTTTTCAACCGGGCTAAATTAATTGAGGTACTTTCCCAGGAAGGGCAGATCGATCGGGCATTGGAACATCATTTATTGTTAGGCGAGGTGTACTATAACCTGGCTGAGATGGACAAAGCCCGAGACACATACATGGAAGGCTTGAAGTTGGTGCCGGAAGGTACAGAAAAGCAGCAATGGCGATTACGGCTGTTACGGGCGATTGCCGATATTGATATGCAACGGTTAGATTGGAATCACGCCTTGGGTGCTTATAGTGAATTGAGCGCCGCCACTCCGAATGATAAGGATGTGGCGCTGAAAGTGATCGACCTTTATTTTAAGGTTGGTCAGCCCGAGAAGGCTGTGCAACGAGTCGATCAGACACTGGGTCTTATGGTGAAAAATGGTCGAAGCGCTGAAGTAACTGGAATTCTAGAAGAACTCGTTGATCAGTGGCCCGAAGATGATAACCTGGTTAATCGCCTGACCCGTCTCTATATGCACCAGGGAAAACGTCAGGATGCCATCGCATTGCTAGATACCTTAGGCGAAACGCAATTAAATAGCGGTAACACTGAACAAGCTGTTAGGACGATTCAAAAGATCCTACAACTGGATCCGCCCAACTCAATGAGTTACCAGAAGCTATTACAGCGATTGGAGCAGGAGCACGCCTGATGCTTCAGATCTGAAAACAGCGATTTATCATTGGCGAGAATCTCCATTGACCGGAGCAGAAATCCGAGTGTGCCAAGGAGCCGTCTGAACAGCAAATGAAATCGCATACTGTTTGATCGCCTGTCGCAAAATGAACCGAACGGGGATCGTTTTTGGACCAGATTACTTATTTCTTAGATCGGTTTGCTGAACGCCCGATAAATCATATTTTTGACATCTTATTGGTTGCGGCCGCCATTTACGGCATCTTTGTGTTGATCAGAGGGACTCGGGCCGTCCAATTGTTAAGGGGTGTGATCATCCTTGCTGTGGTCCTGGGTCTAATCTCCTTTACCGTCATTGAATTAACGGCTTCTAGTTGGTTAATTCGAGCAATACTACCGGCCTTGCTCATTTCTGTACCGGTAATATTTCAGCCGGAATTAAGGCGCGCGCTTGAGCAGCTTGGTCGCGCCGGAGGCTATTTTCGCTTTTTTAAGCCTGATACGAACAGCCATGTGGTTGAGGTGATTGCGAATGCCTGTCTACAGCTTTCGAGACGGCGGGATGGCGCGTTAATTGTAATCGAGCAGGATACCGGCCTTCAGGAGTATATCGATACAGGTATCACCCTAAATGCCGAACCATCCGCAGAATTGCTGTTGACGGTATTTAATAAAAATACGGAATTACACGATGGCGCAGTTATCTTTCGTAAAGACCAGATCGCTGCTGCGGCTTGCGTCCTACCCTTGTCAACTCGTAGCTTATCCGACAGGCAGATGGGTTTGCGACATCGCGCTTCTCTGGGGATCAGTGAAGTAAGTGACGCCATTGTAATTGTCGTGTCTGAGGAAACTGGTCAGGTATCTATTGCTCATAACGGGCGGATTATTCGGCGCCAGGATCCGGCTCAACTTGGCAATATTCTCAACGCTTTTTTACAAGGCCAGCCTGGAGCGATACAAGCGTCATGATGGATAACAGGTTGCTACAAATAAGTTGGATGTGCTCTTCACTGGATATCGGCTAGATAAACGATGAGAACCTTTCTGTCACTTCTCTCCAGGACGACCACATTAGTTGTAGTCCTCATGTTGGCCATCATCATTTGGGCGACAGCCGTTCGGGCGAATGACCCGGAAGATACCGGCACCTTGGAAGTCCCAATCGAAATCGTTGGTAAACCGCCGGAAGCTGAACTGGTTAGCCGGCCGCCGGAGGTAATACGTCTGACAATCCAGGGGCCTGTCTCTGCCTTAGATCAGGCGTCGCCAGAAGATTACCAGGCTATCATCGACTTGAGCGATATTCCTTACGGTGATTCAACCGTATTGATTCAAGTGCAAGGTGGTGACGAACAGATCGAATTGGTTTCCTGGTTCCCAGAGGATGCTCTCATCGAGATGGAGCAAATTATTACCCGGGAGATCCCGATTGCCCTTCAACTACGGGGAGAAGTTGCTCGTGGACATCGACTTGGTGAGGAAAGAGTTGAACCGGAGACTGTTCAGATTACCGGACCGGCTCCACGGGTCGATCAAATAACAGAAGGCCGGGTTGTTGTGTTTCTTGATGATGCTCGGGAGGCTATTGATGAACTCCGCCGGCCCACTTTTTATGATATGCAGGGTAATGTTGCCAGTGTTGTGGGACTGTCAGTCAATCCGGTGGAAGTAGAAGTCATAATCCCCATCGAGGAGTTGGCCGGCTTTGCCGAAAAACCCATAACTGTAAACTGGATTGGTGAACCGGCGCTGGGTTACCGTTTGCTTGATGTGAATGTTGAACCAAGCAGTGTTCAGGTTACTGGTTTGCCGGCTACATTGGATGCCTTGCGTCTTCAGACCGAACCAATCGATATATCCGGTCTAACCGAGACCGACACGCGCCAGGTTACCTTGGATTTGCCGAATGGCGTTCAGCTAGTGGATATCCAACCCGTAGTGGTGATTGTAGAGATCGAACCGATCCTATCAAGCAGCGTGGTCCAACGGCCGGTAGAAATCCGGGCCCTTGGAGAAGGATTCGAGGCGATTCTCGATCCGGAAGAAGTCCGCGTTTTTCTATTTGGTCCCTTACCCATTCTCGATTCCCTGGCTGAAAGTGATGTACGTGTTACAGTTGATCTCCTTAATTTAATTACCGGCACTTACTTGTTGGAACCTTTCGTAACCGTTTCGGCCGAAGACGTGGAGGTTCGATCTGCCCAACCATCTCGTATCACAGTGATAATAACCAGCGTAATGACAACAACCGATGAGATTACCGAGACATTGTCGTTTCGTAACGATTTTTTACTTCTCGATCATGTACCAGGTGGCGCTGATAATCGTTCACTGGCCTCGACCGCAGTTTTTGGCACAGAATTCATGGCCGCTATACCATTGGCGGGTATCTCTTATTCCCGACGCAGGAGAGTATAAACTTGAACCGAAGAGCCCTCGTGGCGCTGGTAGGCCGGCCAAATGTTGGCAAATCCACGCTGTTTAACCGGATCATTGGCCAGCGATTGGCGGTTGTTTCAGAAATACCTGGCACCACCAGAGATCGCCTATACCGGGAAGCTGAATGGAGCGGCACAACTTTCCTGCTTGTCGATACAGGTGGCATAGAAATCACTGATGGTCACCATACCGAACCCCTATCCGAAGATTCTGAGCTTTTCTTGCCTATGATTCGCCAACAGGCCAGCATCGCCATTCAAGACGCAGATATCATTGTACAAGTTGTGGATGGGCAGGCAGGGATTACTGCTGCGGACAAAGAAGTGGCCGACATCCTGCGTCGCTCACGGAAACCGATAATTGTCGCGGCCAATAAACTGGAATCCCGGAAAATTTGGGACCAGGCTTACGAATTTTACGAACTGGGTTTAGGTGCAGTTTACGCGATATCGGCACTCCATGGGATGGGGACGGGTGACTTGCTCGATGCCATTGTTGAGGTAATTCCCAAAGTTGATTATGAACAAGAGGATGATTCGATCAAAGTGGCGATATTGGGCCGGCCAAATGTGGGTAAATCGACCTTGTTAAACCAACTTCTTGGTGAAGAACGGGCCATCGTCAGTCCGATTCCCGGTACGACACGGGATGCGATAGATACCAAGCTGATGGTTCTAGACCACGTGTTTACTCTGATCGATACGGCTGGCATCCGGCGCCGTGGAAAAATCGACCCAGGGGTTGAGAAATACAGTGTTTTACGGGCGGTCAAGGCCCTTCAACGGGCCGATGTGGCCTTGCTGCTTATCGATGCCTCCGAAGGCATCACGTCTCAGGACGCCCACATAGCCGGCATGTTAGCTGAGGAAATGGCCAGCGTCATTGTCCTGGTCAACAAGTGGGATGCTGTCGAGAAGGATGCCTATACCATAAACAGCTATACTGAGGAAATTCAATCGGCCTTGAACTTCCTGCCATACGTCCCGCTCATATTCATCTCGGCAAAAACCGGCCAGCGGGTTGACAAGATTTTATCAACGGTCATTGAAGTTAATGAAGCTCGTTACCATCGCATATCGACAGGCCAAATGAATCGATTGATGCGCGATGCGATCGGCCGCCACCCCCCGCCACAGCAAGGCGGTATCCGGGTCAAGTTTCTCTATTCGACACAAGCTGGTGTTGATCCGCCCACATTTATTTTTTTTGTGAATAAACCGGAATGGATCCATTTCACTTATAGACGATTCCTGGAAAACCGGATCCGGGAGTTATATCCCTTCCCAGGCACGCCTATTCGTCTCATCTTTCGCGCCCGAAGCGAGGATCGCTTCAGCCAGAATTTTTGATCTGCCCTCCCCGGGTTATAATCTGGATCCATTACGATTAAGGTCCTCTGTTGTAGAGATAGTTAAGCGCCCGTCCGAAAGTGCCCCGCCATAAGCCCCAACTATGTCCTTCGGGAAATTCCTCATATTGGATCTCCTGGCCAGATGCTTTCAATTTATTAACCAGGCGGCGGTTTTCCTCGAGTAGATTCTGCTGCTCGCCCTGAATGTTAACGGCCGTCTCATAGGTGCCTACGACCAGGTAGATTCGAGCCGGCAGATCCGATATGGACAGATCACTTTGGGCTCCTCCCCGACGTTCAAGGATGCTTTCAGTAATACTTGAGTGGGCCACAGACTGACCGGCCGCAAGCCCAAACACATTAGGCCGCGTTTGGGCGGCATAGAGCGCGGCCAGCCCGCCCAATCCGGACCCCATTACCCCAGTCGCCTCTGGGTCGGCATCGGTACCATAATTATCCTGGACGAAAGGGACCAGTTCATCGGCTAAGAACCTGACGTAGTCATCGTTTTGACTGTACTCTTCGAGAGCCAGGACCGGCGGAAGAAAAACGACAACCATGGGAGGTATATGGCGCCCGGTTATGAGCGCATCGAGAAGCGCCGCCGTGTCAATCAAATCAAGGTAGTCTCCCCCATTATTCAGATAAAGGGAGGGCAGTTTCTGACCCACTATTTGGCCAGTCGGTTCATAGATAACGAAGGTGCGCGTCTGCTCGAGAAATCGGCTCTCCAGGGTATGGGAATTGAGTTTGCCAGCCGGGGCAGGGACTTCCTTAGCCAGCAACTCTGGCGGGGTCAAATAACCGGGCATGGTAAGCACAGAATTAGGTCCTGTCTCACTCATGAGCGTATTTGGATTTAGTGGATCGAGCTGGTAATTGTTACCGTTTATCTCAAATTGATAATCCAGGCGCGCTTCCGTTTCAAAGTGGGTCTGCAGATACCAGAGATCACTGCCTTGGAGGCGCGTTAGAGGGAGCGGGGAGCCAGCGTTCCAGCCATTCATGTCGCCCAACAGATGTACAGAATCGGCCGCACCTTGCCATAAAAAAATCGCTGTATCGCCTTCGGTCAGTGGCGCCTGGTTCAATTGGGCCATAAAGCGGTTGACTTTCTCCTGGCGCTGGTCAGTTTTGAGCGCGCTCGCTTCAACTAGAAATGGTTGGAAGCCGGCAACTGATCCCGGGAGAGGTGTGGTGGTGGGCATTGGTTCAGACGTAGGCGAAGGCGGCGCCGGGCTGGCGGTTGGTGTCGCCAATGGATTTTCTATTCCACAAGCAACCATGGTCAATAGCAAAACGCTTAAAAGATAGATCCACCTCAGAGTCAAGATCGCCCTGGAATGGCTGATGCAGCGGGTGGTACTTTCAGGATTGCCCATATTGATCTCAGGACGTCTGAAACAGCAATAAGGATACTTTCATTGGTCATTCAGATGAAGCCAGCTGACCAGACAAAGCCCAGCTCAACAGTGACATAGAATTGCGCATTCGACAAGTTTTAACTTAAGTTCGCTTGACGACCAAACTTGGCTAAAATGGCAGCATGAAAATTTACCTGGCATCAATCGGCTGTCGCTTGAACCAGAGCGAAATAGAGACCATGGCCCGGCAACTACTGGCCAACGGGCATGAAGTTGTCCAGGAAGCGACATTGGCCGACAAGGTCATAATCAATACTTGCGCTGTAACCGGGGAGGCGGCCCGAGATGCCCGCAAACTTACTCGCCGATTTCACCGGCAGAACGACCTGGCGGAGATTGTGCTCACCGGCTGTTACGCGACGATAGCTCCGGACGAACTGGCCCAGGTTGCGGGGGTCGGAAAAATCATAAATAACCGGGATAAAGAGCGGTTGGTTCAGATCCTCGATCCCCGGGCCGAGATCTCCTTACCAACCTATGATCGTGAGCCTATCATGCGTGAGTTCCTGGGCGACAATACCAGCCATACCCGGGCTTTTGTTAAGGTCCAGGATGGCTGCAATAATCGTTGCACCTTTTGCGTGACGACTATAGCCCGTGGGGAAGGTCAGAGCCGCCGGATGGGTGATGTCGTCGCTGAGATCAGAGCGCTGGCAGAGGCCGGTTACCAGGAAGTGGTTCTGACCGGCGTGCATATGGGTAGTTTTGGACGGGATCTGGATGAGGACATCGGCCTGGGTGACCTGGTGAAGGCGATTCTACAGCTCACGGATATCCCCCGCCTGCGGCTCTCTTCGCTGGAGCCGTGGGATATATCGCCCCACTTTTTCTCACTGTGGGATAATCCACGATTGTTACCTAATTTACATGTTCCGCTGCAATCGGGTAGCGATCAGATACTCCGGCGCATGGCCCGCCGGACCACCAGGGCAGCGTTTCGCAAGTTGGTTAGCGAAGCCCGCCGCCAAATTCCGGAATTGAATCTTAGCACCGATCTCATCGCTGGGTTTCCTGGCGAGAGTGAAGAGGATTTTAGGCAAAGCTATGAATTCGTAAGAGATATCGGGTTTTCTCGGTTACACGTCTTCACCTATAGCCGCCGGCCTGGTACAGCTGCGGCTGAAATGGCTGGCCAAGTAGCGCCAGCGGTCAAGAAAGAACGGGTTCGGAAAATGATTGATCTGGGCCGTGAACTTAGCCTTGTTTTCCACCAGCGCTATGAAGGACAGACGGTCAATGTCTTGTGGGAAACGGCCGTTGGCGCAGATGATAAGGGTCTTCGCTGGCTAGGTTATTCCGATAACTACATTCGGGTTTCGGCAACCGGCTCCAGTGGTTTAATTAATCAGGTAACTCCAACCCGACTCTCCTGCGCTGAGCCAGAGGGCATGAGCGGCCTAGTTTTGGTGAAGAATGCCAGGCCTGCCCTAATCTGATTACCAAATGCCCCTATTCTGAGATTATCTCCCCCATGGAAGTAACATCATATCCGGGCATACCGGCCACGGCCGTTCGAAATGATTTGTCGTAAAGTAAGGCCAGTATTGGTTCGAGAAGTTTGCCGTGATAATGCGCCTTGGGAATAACCAGATCATAACGCTCATGGACGAGCGGAATGAAGTGGAGATCTAAGGCAATGGCCGCCGCTCGAATCCCTAACCCGGCATCGGCCGTTCCCGAAGCGACGGCCGCAGCTGTGGCCAGGTGGGTATACTCCTCTCGTTCGTAGCCAAGAATCTGGGACGCTTCGATGCCCTGTTTTTCGAGCTCATAGTCCAGGAGCATCCTGGTTCCGGCGCCTCGCTGCCGGTTTACGAAGTGGATGCCAGGATTATTAAGGTCATCCCATCCGCTAAGACCCAAAGGATTGCCAGGCCGCACTATCCAACCTTGCTCGCGACCGACCAGGGTCACCAGCACAACTTCTATGCCAGGTAGGTAGCGGGCCAGGTAGGCCACATTGTAGCGGCCTGTTATAGGGTCGAGAAGATGGGAACCGGCCAGATGGGCATGTCCCCGTCGCAGGGCCAGCAGTCCGCCGAGACTACCCACATTGGCTGAGGTGAGTCGCGTCCCACTACCCTTCGCAGCCAAAAACTGGGCCAGCAGATCCAGGGTGAGGTCATGGCTGCCGATGGCCACGATACTCCTCTCGATCTCCTCCGGCGAACGGTACAAATGGACGACAACCTTGTCCCCGGCATCGACTCCTTCGCTGAAGCGAGGGATTCGCACAATACCGTCGGCTCGCACCAAAGAAGTGATAACCCCGGCTCCCCGGCTGATTGGAGTAGCCATGATCGTCTCGCCAACCTTGCCTACGGCTACGCGGACGAAATCGTCATCCCCTGTGTGAGATGTTATCTTGCGGGTTGTCTGGGCCTGTATCGTGGGCGGGCGGTAGGCAGCCTGACCCTGCCATTGGGCTAGCAAAGGTTCTACAAATATTTCCCCGGTGAGGGCGGCGCTAACAGGGTATCCCGGTACGCCGATGACCGGCACCTGTTTCTGCTCCCTATCAATCATGCCCAGGATGACAGGGTGGCCGGGGCGTACGGCCACACCATGGACAAGCAACCGGCCCAAGGAGCGGACGATGTGCGCCGTATAATCTTCGCTACCGGCCGAAGAACCGGCATTAACCAGGATCAGATCATGGTCAACTGCGGCCTTTTCCACGGCCGCGCGGATATCGTCAAAATTGTCGGCGACAATTGGCCAACGGGTGGCGACGCCTCCCCATTGCTTAACTTGGGCAGCCAGTACGAGGCTGTTGTACTCAATGATTTGCCCGGCTTCCAGGCTGGCGGCGGCTGCCTCCACCGTAATTAGTTCACTGCCAGTAGGGATAATAGCCACCCGCGGCCGGCGGTAAACGGAAACGTTTGTATGCCCAGAACCGGCCAGGGCGCCCAAATCAACGGGTCGTAGGCGATGATTCGCCGGTAGTACCAATTCGGTAGCCACCATATCTTCACCCATTTGGCGAACGTGGTGCCATGGAGGAAGCGATGCTCGTATTTCAACAAAAGGCTGGTCCGTTGGCTCTCTTCCGGGCTGGGTATGTTCGATCATCACCACAGCATTTGCCCAGGGTGGCAGCGGTTGCCCGGTATTTACCGGTTGAGCCGGTCGTTGGGGCGCCGGATCCGTGACGCCCGCCGTAACCAACAGGAGCCGCAGCGGATTAGTTTCGGTGGCTCCCGCTGTATCCTGAGCCCTTACGGCATAACCATCCATCGCACTGGCATGATAATGGGGCGCCGAAATTCGGGCCCAAAGCGCACCGGCGGTAACCCGCCCGGCGGCTTCGGCCAAATCGACTTTTTCGCTGGTCAGCGGCTGCCAAAGTTGGGCTTCTTCAAGAGCGGCTGTAAAAGCTGCCCAGGCTTCATCTAGGGGTATATCTTCTAGATAGATCGATCGTTTCATAGGAATCGTGCCTGCATCATTGTGATCTGTTGAGCTAGATTCTACCATATACAAGGCGTTAGCCCGTCTGGCAGAGGGGAAGCAATGACCGAGAAGCAACAACCAAGTGAATTGTCTGGTCCTAACGTGGGGTGTGGCCGAGCTTGAATGAGCCTGAGAAGTCTGGAGTTGAATCGGGGCGCTAACGAAATACGCGCTTCAGGACGGCCTGGGCAGCAAAGTAACCACACATGCCGTGAACGCCGCCGCCTGGCGGGGTGGACGAGGAGCAGAGGTATAATTGGGGGTCGGGTGTGCTGTAGGGGACTGGGCGGGCAACCGGCCGGGTCCATAATTGCAATAGATCCTGAACGCCGCCATTAATATCTCCACCAATATAGTTGGCATTATACGATTGCATTTCTGCTGCAGTTAACGAATGTTTAGCCAGGATCAACTCCTGGAAGCCCGGGGCAAAACGCTCGATTTGCGCCGCGATGACCCCAGTCATGTCGACGGTAGAGCCATTAGGCACGTGACAATAAGCCCAAACTGTATGTTTACCCTCCGGCGCCCGGCTATTATCAAAAAGGCTTTGTTGGGCGACAAGAATGAAAGGGTGCTCTGGATGATTTCCCTGCCAGACGGTTTTCTCACCTGCGGCAATTTCGGCTAAAGTTCCGCCCACATGCACGGTACCTGCCCGGCGGCATGCCTCAGCTTGCCAGGGGATAGGCCCATCCAAAGCCCAATCTACCTTGAATACTCCTGGTCCGTAACGGTATTTTTTTAAGCTACGCCGGTAACCTTCCGGCAATCGGTCACCGGCAATAGCGATAAGCTGCTGGGGCGTTACATCGAATAGAATGACTTGGGCCTGGGGAAGCTCCTCGATGGTCTTTATCTCACGACCGGTAACAATCTTCCCGCCGAGGGACTCCAGGAGAGCGGCAAGTGCGTTGGCTATCTGTTGGGAACCGCCGCGTGGCAGCGGCCAGCCGACTGCGTGTCCCAGCATGCCCAGCATCAGACCAAAGGCGGAGGTTGCCGGTTTATCGAGGGACATGATGGAATGGGCCGCTAGTCCGGCAAAGAAGCCACGCCCCCGCTCTCCGGCATATGTGTGCCGGGCCAGAAACGCGGCCGGTTGGATCGCCTGGAGTCCAAATCGGGCCATAATCAGCGGATGGCGCGGTAATCGCAACGGACCCAGGAATTCGGCCAGCAGCTTCTCCCAGTTGTCGACCAAAGGAGCCATGCTCCTGATATACTTCTTGCCGTCCCGGCCCAGGGTCTCAGCGGTATCTGCAATCGAGGAATGCAGTGCAGCGGCCGTCCCATCGTCGAAGGGATGGGCCAATGGAAGATCCGGTTGAATCCACTCCAGCCCGTATTTTTCCAGACCCAGCCGGCGAAAGAAAGCTGAGCTTAAGCCCAGTGGATGAATGGCCGAGCAAACGTCATGGACATAACCTGGCAACGTTAACTCGGCCGAGCGCGTTCCACCTCCCACACTGTCCTTGGCTTCGTAAACGATCACGGAACGACCGGCCTGGGCCAGCGTGATGGCGGCGGCCAGTCCATTAGGCCCGGCGCCAACTACGACAGCATCGTATTCAGCATTTGATGTCATGACTATATTGTAAGTTCAACCTCGTTGACGTGTCGAGGTCCAAGATAACCCCGCCCCAAATCAACGATATTCTTTAGCGGCCGAAAAGTCGCCGGCCGGCGCGTACCGGCGCATTGAGCGTGGTACGAATAACCGCGTTGTGCCAGACATTTTTTGCTTGCGACCACTGAATTTTTGAATCGACGCACTTTTTACTGGTTTCTACCTCTCCGGAGATGCCATAATTAGTTGCCAATTGAGTCAGCACATGATGCCAGATGGCCTCCTGCTGTTTCGAGCCACCCATGAAGCGAAAGCCTATCTCATAGACCGGGTC
>Ga0307378_10009934_pt1 | contig 12430 bp, 12 predicted proteins | sample UN1MG_FD_202238 | JGI IMG/M metagenome (GOLD analysis project Ga0307378, IMG submission 202238) | Soil microbial communities from Risofladan, Vaasa, Finland - UN-1 | ecosystem: Environmental > Terrestrial > Soil > Coastal area > Acid sulfate soil | place: Finland: Risofladan, Vaasa | collected...
GTGCTGATCGACCGCTTCCTCGCCGACGCCACCGAAGTCGATGTCGATGCGATCCGCGATCACACCGGCGAGGTGCTGATCGGCGGCGTGATGGAGCACGTCGAGGAGGCCGGCGTCCACTCCGGCGACTCGGCCTGTGCGATCCCGCCGCCGACGCTTCCGGCCTGGGTCGTCGAGGTGATCGAGTCATACACCTCGGCAATCGCGAAGCGCCTCGACGTCCGCGGCCTGATCAACGTGCAGTACGCAGTGGTCGGCACGACCGTCTATGTGATCGAGGCGAATCCGCGAGCGAGTCGAACGGTGCCGTTCGTCGCGAAGGCGACCGGCGTACCGTTGGCGAAGGTGGCCACGCGGGTGATGCTCGGCGCGACGTTGGCCGAGCTCCGAGTCGAGGGGCTGCTTCGCGAGCCGGTCGGGGGGCACGTTGCGGTGAAGGAAGCGGTGATGCCGTTCAACCGGTTCCCCGAGGTCGATCCCGCACTCGGACCGGAGATGCGATCGACCGGCGAGGTGATGGGCATCGCCGATACGTTCGGCCGCGCCTTCTACAAGGCCGAACTGGCCGCGGGAACGATCCTGCCGACGACCGGCACGGTATTCCTGTCGTTGGCCGATCCGGACAAGCCGGCCGGGTTGGTGGTGGCCCAACGGTTCCGCGCGCTCGGGCTCGGCGTTGCGGCAACCGAGGGAACCGCGGCCTACCTCGCCGCGTTCGATTCGCCGGTCGACCAGGTGGTCGCCAAGGTGCAGGAGGTCGGAGAAGACGGTGAAACGCGGATCACGGCAGTCGACTTGATCGCCGACGGCAAGATCAGCTTCGTGGTCAACACGCCGCGAGGGGCGCTCGGACGCAGCGACGGCGAGCAGATCCGGAAAGCTGCGAGCCTCCACCGGGTCAGCTGCGTCACCACGGTCGATGCCGCACTCGCTGCGGTGCAGGGCTTGTCCGAACGAACAGGCGAGGTGCTCACCGTGAAGACACTGCAGGAGTACCACGCGATGTCGGGCTCGGAGTCGGTGGCGAGCGCGTCGTGATCGATACCCGCGTCACCATCGGCAGCGTGGAGCTCCACGCGCCGGTGATGACCGCGTCGGGAACCGCCGGTTACGGCACCGAACTCGCCGGGCATCTCGACCTGGCGTCGCTCGGCGCGGTCGTGACGAAGTCGCTGGCCGCGTACGAGTGGCCGGGAAATCCGGCGCCGCGGCTGCATCCGACGCCGCAGGGGATGATGAACGCCGTCGGCCTCCAAGGACCTGGGGTGCAGTACTGGCTCGACCACGTCGTCGGCGACCTGGTGGAATGCGGTGCGACCGTCGTCGCCAGCATCTGGGGTCGAAGCGTCGAGGACTATTCGCAGGCCGCCGAGCTCCTCGCCATGGCTCCGCCGAACGTGGTCGCCGTCGAGGTGAACTTGTCATGCCCCAACCTCGAGGGCCGCGGCTCGATCTTCGCGCACGACGCACGCCGCTCCGCCGAGGTGATCACTGCGACGGCGGCGTGCGGTCGGCCGCGCTGGGCCAAACTCAGCGCGAACACCGATCGCATCGTCGACGTCGCCGAGGCCGTGATGACTGCGGGTGCCGAGGCGGTGACGTGCATCAACACGTTGCTCGGCCTCGCCTACGACCCGCGCACCTTGGCCCCGACACTCGGCGCCGGCGGCGGGGGCCTGTCGGGCCGCGCTATTCACCCGGTGGCCGTCCGAGCGGTCCATGACGTCCACCAGGCGCTTCCCGAGGTCCCGATCATCGGCGTCGGCGGTGTCGCCTCGGCCTGGGATGCGATCGAACTGTTGCTCGCCGGCGCATCTGGGGTCCAAGTGGGAACCGCGTCGTTCGCAGATCCTGGCATCGCCGCAGTGATCCAGAACGGCGTGATCGCCTGGGCGACCGAACGCGGATTGACCCGGCTCGCCGACATCGCCGCGATAGCTTGACCTGCATGGCAACTCCTCCACAGCTGACCCCCGAGCAGCGTTCGGCGGCGCTCGCCAAGGCCGCCGAAGCCCGAGCCGCACGAGCCGAGATCAAAGCCCGTCTGAAGATGGGATCGATGTCGCTCTCTGACGTCCTGTCTTCCACCGACGTCAACGTCGGCAAGTTGAAGGTGGTGTCCATGCTCGAGTCGCTCCCCGGCGTCGGCAAGGTGAAGGCCCGTCGCATCATGGAAGACATCGAGATCGCCGACAATCGTCGGGTACAGGGTCTCGGCACCCAGCAGAAGTCGAAGCTCCTCGAACTCCTCGGCTGACCGGGCCGAACGTTGATCATTGTCGTCTCGGGCCCTGGCGGGGTCGGCAAGGGCACCATCGTTGATGCGTTGGTTCGACGCGACGAGCACCTGTGGCTCAGCCGATCCTGGACCACTCGGGAGCGGCGCCCCGCCGAGGCGTCGGATGCGTACGTGTTCACCGACACCGCGACGTTCGAGCAGCACATCGCCGACGGTGGATTCATCGAGTGGACCGAATTTCTCGGCAACTACTACGGCAGCCCGCTTCCCGTGCCGGGCAGCGATCAGGACATCGTGCTCGAGATCGAGGTCGACGGGGCACAGCAAGTGAAGCGGATCTTCCCGGACGCCTTGTTGTTGTTCGTGGTTCCGCCATCGCGCGATGAGCAGGAACGCCGGCTGCGCGGGCGTGGCGACCCCGGCGACAAGGTGCTCGCACGTCTGAAGAAGGCGGAGGTCGAGGAGCCGGTCGGTCGTGCCCTTGCCGACCACATCGTGGTCAACGACGACCTCGACGACACGATCGACGAGATGCTGCAGATCATCGAATCTGCTCGCGCCCGGTAGGGTGTTTGCCACTATGGCGCTCGACCACAACACGATGATCAATCCGCCCATCGAGAGCCTTCTCGGGACGGTCGATTCCAAGTTCACCCTGGTCACGCTGGCCGCACGGCGCGCTCGCAACATCAACTCGTACTTCAACCAGCTCGGCGACGGCCTCGGCCACATGATCCCGCCGCAGGTGTCGTCGGTCGCTCGCAAGCCGCTGTCGATCGCTTTCGAAGAGATCTCCGAGCACAAGATCGTCTGGACCGAAGCACCCGTCGTCGCCGACGTCGAGATCGAGGTCGATGTCGTCGCTGACGAGGCTGCCGACGACTGAACGACGGTTGGGTCACCACCGACCCACCGCGTGAGAGCCGAAGGGGACATCGATGCTGGCAGGCAAGCGCATCGTGTTGGGGGTGACGGGCGGTATCGCCGCGTACAAGGCAGTCGAGGTGTGCCGCCGCCTTGTCGATGCCGGGGCGCACGTTGTTCCGATCATGACGGAGGGTGCGGAGCACTTCATCGGCCGGACCACGCTCAGCGCGTTGGCGTCCGAGCCCGTGCAGACCGAATTGTGGGACAACGCGACCACGCCGATCCCGCACACCAAGATCGGGCAGGGCGCCGATCTGGTGCTCGTCGCACCGGCAACGGCTCGACTGCTCGCGGCATACCGAATGGGTCTCTCAACCGATCTGCTCACCAACACGCTGATCGCCACGCGAGCACCGGTGGTCGTGTGCCCGGCGATGCACACCGAGATGTGGGAGCACCCCAGCGTGGTCGACAACGTCGGGGTGCTGCGTTCGCGCGGTGTCCACATCGTCGAACCCGAGTCGGGGCGACTCGCCGGGGGCGACGTCGGCGCCGGTCGACTGGCGGATCCGGCAACCATCGTGGCGGCCGTCGAGCGCGTCCTGGGCCCGCGCGACCTCGACGGGATCTCGATGGTCGTGTCGGCCGGCGGAACTCGTGAGCCGATCGACGCGGTGCGCGTGATCGCGAATCGCAGTTCAGGCAAGCAGGGCTACGCCGTCGCCGCCGAGGCGGCTGCTCGGGGAGCGAGGGTCACGTTGGTGTCGACCGTCAACCTGCCGGCGCCGAGCGGCTGCAACATCGTCGAGGTCGAGACGGCGGCACAGATGCAGCTGGCGATGACCGCAGCAGCGCTCGAGCACGACGTGGTCGTGATGAGCGCCGCGGTGGCGGACTTCAGGCCAAAGGTGGTTGCTTCCGGCAAGCTCAAGAAGCGCGACGGTGCACCCGAGATCGTGCTCGAGCCGACACCCGACATCCTCGCCGGGCTCGGAGCATCGAAGCGTCCGGGTCAAGTGCTCGTCGGCTTCGCCGCCGAAACCGACGACCTGATTGCCAATGCGACGTCGAAACTCCGGGCGAAACACCTCGATCTGATCGTCGCGAACGACGTTGGGGCGCCGCAGGTTGGCTTCGCTCACGACACAAACGCGGTTACGCTGTTGCGGCCCGACGCGGAGCCTGTCGAGATCGACCTCGCATCGAAGCGAGATGTCGCTCGGGCCGTCATCGACACCATTGTCTCCATCCGCTCAACACATCGACAGGACTTTGCATGAGCACGTACACGTTCACCTCCGAAAGCGTCACCGAGGGCCACCCGGACAAGATGGCCGACCAGGTCTCCGACGCTGTCCTCGACGCGATCCTCACCGAGGATCCCGATGGACGCGTGGCGTGCGAGACGCTGTTGACCACCGGCCTGTGCGTGATCGCCGGCGAGATCACCACGTCGGCCTACGTCGACATCCCCAAGATCGCTCGCGAGACGATCAACGGCATCGGCTACGACAACGCGATCTACGGCTTCGACGGCAACACGTGCGGCGTCATCGTGTCGATCGACGAGCAGAGCCCCGACATCGCGCAGGGCGTCGACACCAGCGAGGAAGTTCGCGGCGGCAAGTCCGGCGAGGACATGTTGAACCTGCAGGGTGCGGGTGACCAGGGAATGATGTTCGGGTACGCCTGCAACGAGACCGATGACCTGATGCCGCTGCCGATCTGGACCGCGCACCGCCTCGCCGAGCGGCTCGCCGAAGTCCGCAAGTCCGGCCAGGTGCCGTACCTGCGACCCGACGGCAAGACTCAGGTCACCTACGAGTACCACAACGGGTGGCCCGTGGCGCTGAAGGCCGTGCTGATCAGCACGCAGCACCAGGACGGCGTCGATCGCGACACCGTGATCCGGCCCGATCTGATCGACCAGGTGATCCGTCCGACGATCCCCGAGCGCTTCGCCGACGACGATTTCGAGATCTACGTCAACCCGACCGGGCAGTTCGTCCGCGGCGGCCCCTTCGCCGACGCGGGGCTCACCGGCCGCAAGATCATCGTCGACACCTACGGCGGTATGGGCCGTCACGGTGGCGGTGCCTTCTCCGGCAAGGATCCGAGCAAGGTCGACCGCTCCGCTGCCTATGCAGGCCGTTGGGTCGCCAAGCACGTGGTCGCATCCGGCGCCGCCGAGCGCTGCGAAGTGCAGTTGGCCTACGCCATCGGCATGGCGCAGCCGATGAGCATCCTCGTCGAGACCTTCGGTACCTCACAGGTCGATCCGGCGGCGATCGAGGCGGCCGTGCGCTCGACGTTCGATCTCCGCCCTGGGGCCATCGTCCGCGATCTCGATCTGAAGCGGCCGATCTACAAGCGGTCGGCCGCCTATGGACACTTCGGCCGTGCGGGCTTCCCCTGGGAAGAACTCAGTCGGCTCGACGAGTTCAAGAGCGCCGTCGGCGTCTGAGCCTCGGTGGCCGATGTCGCCCATGCGTCGACGGTTGCCACCGTCGTGCCGGACGTCACCGGGCTCGACAAGCAGTTCGATTACCTGATCCCGCCTGACCTGTACGAGCGCGTCCACGTGGGCACGATCGTGCGGGTCGAACTGCACGGCCGCCGGATCGGTGGTTGGGTGTCGGCGGTCTCGAGCGAGCCGTCGGACGGACGATCGATCGACTCGTTGAAGCCGATCGCCAAGGTGACCGGCCACGGACCCGGGCCGGAGATGCTCGATCTGGCCGAGTGGGCCTCGGTGCGGTGGGCGGCACGCCGCATCAGGCCATTCCTGGTTTCGGCGTCACCCGGGCGGGCGGTGGTCAACGTGCCCACCGACCGCCGCACGGGAATGAGGCCGGCCCCGGCGTCGCCTGCCACGAGCGAGCTGCTCGCTGCGGGCGGGGGAGTGCTGCGCCTGGCCCCACGCGTCGACGTGATGCCGACACTGCTTGCCGCAGTCGGCTGCGGTCCGACGCTGGTCGTCGCACCAGAGCGCGACGTCGTGGCGCTGCTCGCGACGCGCCTTCGTCGTGCGGGTCTGTCGGTCGCCATCGTTCCCGACGACTGGGCGGCGGCCGCCGGCGGCGTCGATGTGGTGATCGGTACGCGATCTGCTGCATGGGCGCCCTGTCGGGGGCTTGCGGCCGCTGTGCTGCTCGACGAGCACGATGAAGCTCACCAGGAGGAGCGGACGCCGACGTGGCATGCCCGTGACGTCCTGGTCGAACGCTGCCGACGGGCCGGCGTGCCGTTCGTGCTGGTCTCGCCGGCGCCGACCCTGATCGCCGTCGTCGAGTACGCGGGCAGCGGTGTCGTGCACCCACCGGCGGCCCGAGAACGCTCGGGTTGGTCCACGGTCGCTGTGGTCGGACGGACCGACGAGGATCCGTGGAAGCGCTCGCTGGTCACGTCGGAGTTGATCGAGCGGATACGAAATCCCGACCTCACGGTCGTGTGCGTGAGCAACATCACCGGTCGAGCGCGCGTCCTTGCGTGTCGATCCTGTCGATCGCTGATCCGGTGCGAAACGTGTGATGCCGCTGTCGGCCTCCACGACGATGGCCGCTTGTCGTGTCGGCGCTGCAGCACGAAGCGTCCTGCGGTGTGCCAATCGTGCGGCGCCAGCCGGTTCGCCAACCTTCGTCCGGGGGTCACCCGGTTGCGCGAGGAACTGGAGGCCGCAGCCGCGCGTCCGGTGGTGGCGATCACCGGGGCCGATGTCGCTCCGCCGGAACAAGCCGGTGTGTACGTGGGCACCGAAGCCGTGTTGCACCGCATCCGATCTGCGGACGTCGTCGCATTTCTCGAGTTCGATTCCGAGATGTTGGCGCCGAGGTTCCGGGCGAGCGAACACGCGATGGCATTGATCGTTCGGGCCAGCCGAATCGCCCCCGAGGTGCTCATCCAGACGTTCACGCCCGACCACGAAGTGATCGCCGCTGCTCGTGCGGGCGATCCAGCGGCAGTGCTCGCAGGCGAACGATCGCGACGTGAACTGCTCGGGTTTCCACCGTTCGGGGCGCTCGCTGTCGTGTCCGGAACGGGCGCCGACGATGTGGTTGCGCAGCTCGACGCGGACATCCGGGTCGGTGGTGACGGCGCCGACCGTTTCCTCGTGCGTGCAGCCGACTGGACGACCCTCGGGCATGCGCTCAATGCCGTCGAACGCCCCACCGGTTCGCGCATTCGCGTCGAGGTCGACCCCGCCCGCATCTGAGTCGCGTCGACCAACCACGCAAGCGTGGTTGTGTGGAGCTCAGACGCCCATCTTGTTCTTGATGTGCTCGAGGACCGGTGTGTGCTCCGACTGCGGGCTGAACAGGATCAGATTTGCGTCCTCGTCGACCCGGACGCTGTGTCCAGCAGGCCAGTGGAAGAGGTCGCCGGTTGCGCAGACCTCGGTGGCATCGTCGCTGTAGGTGACCGTCACGGCACCATCGATGACGTAGCCCCAATGGGCCGACTGGCACATGTCGCCGTGCAGCCCTTCGAGGAGCGGCGCAAGGTCGGCTCCCTTGGCCATCGTGAAGTATTCCGCACCCATGACGCCGAACGCTGCTCCAAAGTCGGTCTGTTGTCGAGCGACGGCGCCGGGGGCATCGATCTTGACCGGGACGTCGTTCTTGGTGATGTGCATCGTCTGTCTCCTGCTGATCGGATATCCGAGCCCCGATGGCCCGGATACAAGAGAGGCGTGACAATCAGTGTCACAATGCGACATGGCGACCGACCAACTCGCAGAGCGAGTCGAGGCTGCTCGCACGGCGATTCGCCTCGGTGAGTGGCAGCAGGCGATCGATCTCCTCGACGTCGACGGGGCGAGGGAGTCGGCCGAGTGTCTCGAGGCGCTCGCAGAGGCCTCGTACGGCGCTGGGAGCTTCGAGGCATGCATCGAAGCGTGGGAAGACCTGCACTCCCTGCTCGTGCAGCGCGCCGACGTCGTCGGTGCGGGCCGTGCGGCGTCGATGATTGCGCTGTACCTCATGATGGACACCGGGCTGATGGCGCCGGTGCGTGGCTGGCTGCGTTGCGCAGAACGGCACCTGGAAGGAACCGGCGAGCATCCGGTGCGAGCGATCGTCTCCATGGTGCGTGCCTACGAACGTTTCATGTGTGGAGCGATGGACGAGGCGCGCCTGCATGCCAGCACCGCCATCGAGCTCGGGGAACGGTTCGACGTGAGGCCGGCGGTCGTGATCGGGCGTACCTGCATTGCACGAGTGACGATCTTCGACGGCGACCTCGAGCTCGGTCTCGGCTTGCTGGACGAGGTCGGCGCAGTGCTGATGTCAGGGGCCGCCGACCCCTTGACGACCGGGATGATGTACTGCGAGATCATCTGCGCAGCCCAGGGTCTCCTGATGCCGGATGTTGCCGCCCAATGGACCGACGTCATGGAGCGGTGGCGTCACGGAGCCGCCTTCGGAGGCATCAACGGCCGTTGCCGGGTCCACCGAGCCGAAGTCCTGCGGATGAGCGGGACCTGCGACCTGGCCGAGGCCGAGGCGCTGGCGGCGTGTGACGAACTGCGTCCGTGGATGCGACGTGAGTACGGATGGCCACTCGTGGAGCTGGGCAACGTCCGTCTCCGCGCCGGTGACCTCGACGGCGCCGAGGCGGCCTACCAGGAGGCGCTGGACCACGCGTGGTCCCCACAGCCCGGGCTGGCGCTGGTGCACCTCGCACGGGGCGAGGCGGACCTGGCAGCGGCGATGATCGCCGACGCCATCCAGCACCCGATCGACAACCCCTCCAAGGAACGCCCACCATACGGAGCGCTGAGGATCGCACCCCTGCTCGACGCCCAGGGCGAGATCGCCGCACAGCGGAGCGATCGCGACACCTTGCACGGAGTGTCCGGCCAGCTCCGCTCGATCGCTGAGCAGTTTCCGTCGGCGATGATCCGAGCGATGTCGTCGCTCGCTCATGCTCGCCTCTGCCTGCTCGAGGCCGATGCAGAAGGCGCAGTGTCGGCCGCACGAGCTGCCGTCACCGAACTGGACAACCTGGGCGCGCCGTTCGAGGCAGCGATGGCCCGGTTGGTGGCCGCCGAGGGGCATCAACTGCGCGGCGAGACGGATCGGGCTGACCTCGAGCGCCGCGCCGCCAGGGATTCCCTGGCGTCGTTCGGTTCGGAGGCGTGGGCCGAACGTGTCGATGGCATGATCGACGCGGGCCACCCGTCCTCCGGCGAGGCGTCGCCGCCCGCATCGCAGGCGGTGTTCAGCTGCGAGGGCGACATGAGGACAATCGGATGGTCCGACTCGCAGGTTGTCGTCCGAGATCTCAAGGGACTGAAGTACATCGCGCGGTTGCTCGCCGAGCCGGGTCGGGAGTTCCATGCTGTCGAGTTGGTGCGGCTCGAGGAGGGAAGTGGCACATCCGAGCCGAGCAACGCCGGCATCCTCGCGCTCGACGACGTTGCCAAGGAGGCCTACCGTCGTCGATTGGTCGACATCGACGAAGACATCGCCGACGCCGAGGCCGCCAACGATCTCGGCCGGGCCGAACTCGCCCGCCGAGATCGCGAGTACCTCGTTGCCGAGTTGCGGCGCGCCGTGGGGCTCGGCGGTCGGGATCGCAAGGTCCTCGACGATGGCGAACGTGCCCGTGTCAGTGCGACTCGCTCGATCAGGTACTCACTCGCCCGGCTCGTGGAAGCTTCCCCGGCGGTTGCGGCGCACCTGCAGCAGCACATCCACACCGGAACGTTCTGCTCGTACGAACCCGATGCGCTGCATCCGGTCACCTGGACGGTCTGACCGCCCCGCGGCATCGGTCGCAACCCGCACACGTGGCGGTAGTCGGCTCAGCGCCGGTCGGTCAGCTCGTCGAAGCGGGCGCGGTCGATGTTTCCGCCGGACAGGATGATGCCCACGCGGCGGTTCCGGAAGCGGGAGATGTCATCGAGCAACGCGGCGAGTCCGGCGACACCGCTCGGTTCGAGCCGGCAAGCCAGGTCATCACGGGCTGTCACCATCGCCTCGACGAGTTGGTCGTCCGTGACGGTCACCACGTCGCTCACGAGCCCTCGATTGATCGCAAACGTCACAGCGCCCGGGGAGGTCACCGCGAGACCATCGGCAATCGTGTCGGGCTGCTCGATCCGAACCGGGTGGCCGGCGCTGAAGGACCGGTGCGTGTCGTCAGCGGTTGCGGGCTCGACTCCGATCAGCTCGCAGTCGGGATCGAGCTGGCGCATCGCCGAGGCGCAACCAGCCATCAGTCCGCCGCCGGACATCGGCACCAGCAGGACATCGAGCGCTCCGACCTGCTCGTGGAGTTCCAGCGCTGCGGTGCCCTGGCCTGCGATCACGATCGGATCTTCGAACGGGTGAACGAAGGTGGCGCCGGTGTCGGCGACCTGCCGGCGGGCACCGGCCTCGCGGTCGGCTGTCGACCGGCTGAAGGTGACGATGTCGGCCCCGAACTGCTCGATGAGCGCGAGCTTGGCGTGAGCGACATCGGCCGGGACGTGAACGGTGGCGGAGATGCCGAGGATCTGAGCGGCGCAGGCGACGGCCGCGCCGTGGTTTCCCGACGACACCGCGACCACCCCACGAGACCGGTCCTCGACAGGGATGGCCGACAGGCGGTTGAACGCTCCTCGGAACTTGAATGCTCCGGCGCGTTGTTGCGATTCGTCCTTGCCGAACACCGTGGCGCCGACGAGGGCATCCAGCTGGATGGAACGCAGCACCGGCGTCTTGATCGCCTCGGGGGCGATCACGGCGGCCGCTGCTCGGATCTCGTCGAGCGGAATCATTCGTCGCGACTCACGATGAACACGCGATGACCGGCCTTCGATGCGATGCGTTCGCAGCGGTAGCCGAGTCCGATCAGCCAGCGTTGCAGCGAGTCGGCGCCGAGGTGCTTCTGGACGACGAGTGACGCGCTACCCGTGGCGTCGAGTCGTCCGAGCCAGCGCTCGAGAAGCTCGTGCAGCGCAGTCTTGCCGATGCGGATCGGCGGGTTCGACCAGATGGTGGCGAACCGCAACGCGGCCGGCACCTCATCGGGTGCGACGACGCGGATGTTCGAGAGCGCATTGCGTTCCGCATTGCGCGCGCACAACTCGCGGGCTCGCGTGTTGACGTCGACGGCCCAGACCGTGGCGCCAGGCGAGCGCCGTGCCATCGTGAGCGCGATCGGACCGGCGCCACAGCCGAGATCGAGCAGATCACCCGACGGTGCGATCGGCAGCGCAGCTCGCAGCAGCAGCGACGTCGCAGTGTCGAGATGGCCTCGGGAGAACACACCGCGGTCGGTCTCCATCACGAACGCCGTGTCGGGCAGGGTGACGTCGACCATCACGGGTTCCGACGCGACGGTCGGGTCGTCGTCGAAGTACTGCTCTGAGGACACTCCCCGTAGCCTGACACGGATGTCGTACACGATTCGTACATACGGCGATCCGGTGCTCAAGACACAGGCGTTGCCCGTCGACGATGTCGACGGCAAGGTCATCCGGCTGGTCGATGCCATGTTCGACACGCTCGTCGACTCGGGCAACGGCATCGCATTGGCTGCACCCCAGATCGGCGTGCAGAGGCAGGTCGTCGTCTGGGACATCGACGAGCATCCGTTGGCGATCATCAATCCCGAGGTCGTCGAGTCCGACGGCGAATGGGTGTACGACGAGGGCTGCCTGTCGATACCCGGGCTCTACGTCGAGATGCTGCGACCCAAGACGGTGCTGGTCCGCGGTGTCGACCTGAACGGTGAGATCATCGAGATCGAGGCCGACGAACTCGAAGCGCGCATGTTCCAGCACGAGATCGACCACCTCAACGGGGTGCTGATGTTCGACCGCCTCGTCGGCGACCAACGCAAGGACGCGATCAAGGAGTACCGGCGGATCGAAGAGGAGGCGAGCCGTCAGGCCCCCCGTTCGCCGATCCGCCGTCGGCTCGGCCTGGGCTGAACGAACGCGTGAAGCTCGTCTATCTCGGCACCCCGGACATGGCGGTCGCGCCCCTGCGGGCGCTCGCCGACGCGGGTCACGAGATCGTCCTCGTGGTGACCCGCGTCGACAAGCGTCGTGGACGGGGCAGCGCGACCACCCCGAGTCCGGTCAAGGCAGCGGCGCTCGAACTCGGTTTGGCGATCTCGCACGACGTCGACGACGTGCTGTCGGCGGTGCGCAACGATGGAGCGGAGTTGGGCGTGGTCGTGGCGTTCGGTCAGATCATCAAGCCCCATGTGCTCGATGTGATCCCGATGGTCAACCTCCACTTCTCGCTGCTTCCCCGGTGGCGCGGTGCAGCACCGGTCGAGCGAGCCCTGCTTGCGGGCGATGACATCACCGGTGTGTGTGTGATGGCGCTC
>Ga0307378_10009937_pt1 | contig 12429 bp, 7 predicted proteins | sample UN1MG_FD_202238 | JGI IMG/M metagenome (GOLD analysis project Ga0307378, IMG submission 202238) | Soil microbial communities from Risofladan, Vaasa, Finland - UN-1 | ecosystem: Environmental > Terrestrial > Soil > Coastal area > Acid sulfate soil | place: Finland: Risofladan, Vaasa | collected...
CATATCGAGGAGCTTTGCTCCGAGAAATTTTGCTCGCTTCCTGCCAAGATTTCTCGCTTAGCTCGGAATTAAAAGTGGCAAAGAAGTCGTTTTTTCAAACGCTTGCTTAAACTGACGGCTATGGGGCCTGCCCCTACGGCACTGGTTGCGTACTTAATGCGCGGTGTACTTAGCCTCTGTGCCTTTGCCCCTATGAACCTGAGTAGTTTAAAAAAAGGAGGCAAGCATCCCAGATGCTTGCCTCCTTCAAGGGTAGGAATTCGTTCTATTGCTGTCAGCTTAAATGATCGGCAGTAACGAAGTTGTGGGCAGTAAAGTAGGTATCAAAGTAGTTGCGCCCAGAGTAAGGTTGAAGGTACCATAATCAAGCTTGGTGTAAAGCTGATCAGCAATAAGATAGTCACCAGTCATGGTAGTGTCGCTGGTCATCACGCAATTAAACTGAAGTGCATAGGTTATCAGATTGATGACATCATAATAGGTCCCGGTGAGAGTAAAAGAGCCGGTTCCGAAATTTGGCCCTGCTACGATGACAGGCGGGATCTTAAATTGGTTGAGAGCCAGGAGGACGGGGCCGGATAAATCAAGGGTAATAGGATCTTCAACCAGATTTAGGGTCATAAGGCCACCTTTGAGTTTTAACAGGCTCAAATAATAACCACTCCAGTATCCTGCCTGCTCAGCGGCTACTGGCGCGGCAGTAGTTGCCGGAGTACTGATGGCCGGAGATAAACTGCCTGTCAGCCCGCCTAAGGAACTCAGGCTACCTAACAGACCGCTCATACCGGAGAGGCCGCCCATCATGCCGCCCATACCGTAGAGGCCACCCATCATGCCGCCCATGCCGTAAAGGCCGCCCATCATGCCGCCCATACCATAGAGACCACCCATCATGCCGCCCATACCGTAGAGGCCACCCATCATGCCGCCCATGCCATAAAGACCGCTCATGCCATAGAGGCCGCCCATCATGCCACCCATGCCATAGAGACCACCCATCATGCCGCCCATACCGTAGAGGCTGCTCATGCCATAGAGGCCGCCCATCATGCCGCCCATACCGTAGAGACTGCTCATACCGTAGAGGCCGCCCATCATGCCGCTCATACCGTAAAGACCGCCCATCATGCCGCCCATACCGTAGAGGCTGCCCAGGCCACCCATACCATAGAGTCCCAGGCCACCATATGATCCTCCCAAACCCATTCCATAGAGTCCGCCATACATGCTTCCGCCATAATAGGCACAACTACTTTTGGCATTACCTAAAATGAAAGTAAAGCACAATAAGGCTGCAACAAGTGACAAACAAAAACGACTTTTCATTCTTAATAAATCCATTTTTTTCTCCTCACACATCCTTTCCACTCCTAACCTAAGTTAATAAACTTAAAAATAATGAGCATATATCTAAACTCATTCCTTTTGTGCCTTCTCTCTGCTTTTTCACCTCCCTAAAATTTAAGATAATTAACTCCTTATGGAGTACTGCTTCCTGCCATTCCATTTTCACGGGAATAGGATAAGAGCCACCTCGAAGATAAGTACATGCGTAAAAGCCGGAAGTGCTATCTGGAAGCGATTACAATAATAAAACTGCATGACAGGAAGAACGTGATTCCTGCTTTATGTTGAACAGCACTTTTCTTTGAGCAAGGAAGATGCCAGGCATGATAGGTTATTGATATTATTTTGTTAACGTTCAAAAAAGCGGTACTTATGGATCAGGCTTCTCTCTTTTTTACATCAAAATCGGAGGCAGACTTAAGCCTTTTTTTGAGATACCAAAAGCCCAACCAACCCGCTATCGTTCTTTAATCATAAGAGAAAAGGCATCACTGCAAGACCGGCAAAACCATGGGCCATAAATTTTTTACAAGGACCATAGATTCTATGGATTCAAGTGATGTCGGGCCCATTTCCGGCAATGCGCTTATAGGGGGAATTTTCACTTTTTATGTAGATAGTGCCTGCGATCCGCTCAGGGCGTCCTCGTGGGAGGTGTCATACGAAACAAAGTTAATCGCATACGTCCCAAGTTTTGGTATTCCACGTCTCAGGTAGGCACATAGGGACAATGGCACAGAGGCACAAAGAAAAAAGAGCAAATAGGCAAAACAACTTTGTGCCTGTGTGACTTTGCTCCTATGAACCTGAGTAGTTAAAGTTAATAATGTGTAATGCAGTAATTCTCATCCATTCGCTCGATATTGTAGTAGGTAATTGTAGTAGGTAAACGTAATACAATTAAAAGTAATACGATATTAAGTCAAGAACGCGTTATAAAAATTTATCCTTTCAGTAACTTGGAAGGATTGAGGAGAAATCGACATGCAGCAAAAGACCGTATTTTGGGAAATTATCTTTTTTTCTCTAGCGGCCCTGCTCATATTTGTTACTTCATCAGTGACCTATGCAGGGCCTGCTTTGTATTCTCTCAGGAATGGATATATAGTTGTTTTAAAGGATGATATAGAAAATCCAGAGGCAGCGGCTACCGATATAAAGCAAATATATAACATCAAATGCGGCTGCACTTATCACCATTGTCTCAAGGGCTTCTCGGCTATCATACCTGCACCGGTCATGGTCAAGATGAAGCAGGACCCCAGGATTAAGTACATAGAGCCTGACGCTATTGCCTATGCTCTTCAGCAGACACTGCCATCGGGAGTTGATCGAATCAAGGCAAATCTCAATCCCATTGCCCAGATCAACGGGACTGATGAACGGGTCGATGTAGATGTAGCCATCATTGATACCGGCATTGATCTGACCCATCCTGATCTCAATGTAGTTGAGAATACGAGCTTTGTTCCGATGGTCAGCAGCGGCGATGATGATAATGGCCACGGTTCTCACGTGGCTGGCATAGTGGCTGCCCTCGATAATGGGATCGGGGTGGTGGGCGTTGCTCCGGGGGCCAGGCTGCATGCAGTCAAGGTCCTGGACCGGAAGGGGAGCGGGAAGATATCCTGGATTATTGCAGGCATTGATTGGGTAACCGAGCATGCCGATGAAATTGAGGTGGCCAATATGAGCCTTGGCAGCACAGGATATTTGCAATCCTTAAGAGATGCCATTGCTAACAGCGTCAGGAAAGGGGTTGTTTACGTAGTTGCTGCTGGAAATGAGAGTGACGATGTTTACGGACCGGATGGGATATTCGGCAATGATGATGATCATGTTCCTGCTGCCTACCCTGAAGCGGCTGCTATCTCGGCCATGACTGACTTCGACGGTCGTCAGGGTGGAAAAGGCGGCGCAAGCGGCAACGAGCTCGATGATACCCTGGCCAGTTTCAGTAACTTCAGCACTTCAGTGACACTAGGCAATCCGGTTGTCTCCCCTGGTGGAGCCATAGACTTCGCTGCACCCGGAGTTGATATCTACTCTACGTATAAGAGCGGAGGATATAAAACCTTGAGTGGAACAAGTATGGCCTCTCCACATGCGGTCGGTTGTGTAGCCCTGTATATCGCCCGGCATGGGAGGGCCCACAGCGCTTCCGAAGTTGCAGCCATTCGTCAGGCCCTGATTGATCGGGCTGAGCCGCAGGCTGCCTGGGGACCGATCGATACCAGAGATCCAGATCGAAATCGGGAAGGGTTGGTGGATGCCGAAGCCATTGACACGAATAGACCCAATGCGATAAGATGAAAAATTCAAAGAGGCAGGAGGGAGAAGTCAGAAGTCAAGGAGTCAGGAGTCAGAAGTCAGGAGTCAGGAGTCAGGAGTCAGAAGTCAGGTGTTAGGAATCAGGATTCAGGAGAAAAACTGCAAGATGAGGAATTAAACAATGAGAGTTGGAGCGCATTATTTAGGAGACGGAAGGTGTGAGTTTGCAGTCTGGGCGCCTTTCCTGAAGAAGGTGGCAGTAAAGATTGTCTCGTCTGCCTCATCGGAGCAGGAGGCAAGGATTATCCCTCTATCTAAAGATGGTAACAGTGCTCCCCTGTGGCGGGGTTACTGGAAGGCCGTGGCCGAGGGTGTCTTTCCCGGAACCCTTTACCTCTACCAGCTCGATGGGCAAAAAGAAAGGCCAGATCCTGCCTCCTCCTTTCAGCCTGATGGAGTTCATAAGCCATCTCAGGTTGTTGATCACCGTGACAGTGCCTTCAACTGGGAAGATGGCTGTTGGAGGGGTGTGGATCTTTCCAGGATGATCATCTACGAGCTTCATGTTGGAACATTTACGCCAACCGGGACCTTTGAGGCAGTCATTAGCAGGCTCGATGAGCTTAAAGATATTGGCATCAATACCATAGAAATCATGCCGGTCTCTCAATTTCCCGGCGAAAGAAACTGGGGGTATGATGGAGTGTATCCCTTTGCCGTTCAAAATTCCTACGGGGGGCCGGAGGGGCTGAAAAAGCTGGTAAATGAAAGTCATAAGAGATCTATGGCGGTTATTCTCGATGTCGTTTATAACCATTTCGGACCGGAAGGCAATTATGTGCGAGACTTCGGCCCTTACTTTTCCATTCGGTACAAAACACCCTGGGGGGAGGCGATAAATTTTGACGATGCTCACAGTGATGAGGTAAGGAACTTTTTCATTGAGAATGCTCTCTCCTGGTTTCAGAATTATCATCTGGATGCTCTTCGCCTCGATGCCATACACGCTATCTTTGATATGAGCGCCAGACCTTTTCTCCAGGATCTGGCCAGGAGGGTTGAGGAGTTTTCCAGGCAGGCAGAGAGCAGCTTTGGAAAAGATCCCGGTGGCACCGGAAGAAAATTTTACCTGATTGCCGAAGATGATCTCAATGATCCGAAGGTGATCAGGCCGCCTGAGCTGGGAGGGTATGGGCTCGATGGTTGCTGGTGCGATGATTTTCACCATGCACTTCACACCCTTTTAACTGGAGAGAGCAATGGGTATTATCTTGATTTTGCAGCCCACTCCGGTGGCACAGCCCGCCCCGATAGCACAGCCCGCCCCGGTGGCGGTGGAATAGAGCATCTGGCAAAGTCTTTAAGGGAGGGGTTTGTCTATTCAGGACAATATTCCCGTTACCGGTCTAAAAGTCATGGAAACTCATCACTGGATAGAGGTGCGGACCAGATGGTGGTTTTCAGCCAGAACCATGATCAGGTCGGAAACAGAATGCTCGGAGAAAGGCTGGGTACCCTGGTCGACTTTGAGTCGCTGAAGCTGGCCGCGGGCGTTGTTTTGCTTTCCCCTTTTATTCCGCTCCTGTTCATGGGTGAAGAATATGGCGAGACCTCTCCATTCCTTTACTTTATCAGTCATGGCGATCCGGACCTTATTGAGGCGGTCAGGAAGGGAAGAAAGGAAGAATTCAAGGAATTTACCCATGTAAAGGAACCGCTGCCAGAGGGACGCCCTGCGACACAGGGGCTCCCTGCTGATCCTCAGGATCTTCAGACATTTTTGAATTCAAAGATACGGTGGGAAATGAGGAAAAATGGAAAGCAAAAAATTTTGCTTAACTTTTATCAGGACTTGATCACGATCCGCAAAGATATTCCAGCTTTTTCAAATCTTGATAAAAAGTGCCTGGATGTATGTGGCTTTGAAGATGACCGTATTCTTTTCATGAAGCGATGGGAAAACACTAATCACATTTCCGCCTCAGTCAGCAGCAATCAAGCGGCCAGATATATGCTGTGCATTTTCAGTTTCAACCAGGCAGACAGAACGCTGTCTGCATCTCCATACCGGGGACAATGGAGAAAAATATTGGATTCCAGCGACGAGGCCTGGCAAGGCCCTGGTGCGCTCCTTCCTGAAAGCATAAGTCCCGGCCAAAAAATAACAATCAGGGGCCGCAGTCTGGCCATATATACCAGCGAGGAGGATGTGATCGATGATCTTTAAAGGCAACCACAGAGGCAGCGGCTGCGCTCAGACATGCGGCTGCAACAAGACATATAGAAAACAATTGCCACAGGGGCTCCCTGAACTGGCTCTCCCCGGTGCCTCTGGGGCGACGGGTTTTTTTTGCATTAGGAGGGCTTTTCGATGAGGGTTCCGGTGGCCAGTTGTCGGCTGCAATTTAATCCTTCTTTTGGCTTTAAAGAGGCCAGGGGCATTATAGAGTATCTGTCTTGGCTTTCCATTTCGGATATTTATGCATCTCCCATCTTTAAGGCAAGGAAAGGGAGCCTTCACGGGTATGATGTGGTCGATCCGAACCAGCTTAATCCTGAGCTTGGAACAATGAAGGATTTCGAGGAACTCACCCATGAAGTCAAAATGCTTGGAATGGGCTGGATTCAAGATATTGTTCCCAACCACATGGCTTTTGAAAGTGAAAATCAAATGCTCATGGATGTCATGGAAAATGGTCAGAGCTCGGATTACTTTCACTACTTTGACATAGAGTGGGTTCATCCCTTTGAGCCAAGCATCAGTGGCCGGGTTTTAGCGCCTTTTTTGGGTGGATTGTATGGAGAAACTCTGGAAAAGGGAGAGCTTCAGCTCAGGTACGATGAGAACGGATTTACTATTAACTACTATAATTTGAGATTTCCTCTTCTGATTGAGTCGTATTTGGATATATTAACGCATAATCATGGCTTGAAGAAGCTGAAAAAAAAGCTCGGAAGATTTCACTCGGATTTCATCAAGCTCCTCGGCGTTCTCTACGCACTGAAGACCCTCTCTTCCTTAGAAGAAGATGGAGATCGGGCCGATCAGGTGACCTTTATTAAAAAAATATTATGGGAAGTTTATGCGGGGAATGAGGATGTCGGGAGGATTATTGATGAGGATATCAGGATGTTCAATGGCCAGAAGGGAAATCCTGAAAGTTTTAATTTGCTGGATGACCTGCTTTCAAAACAGTTGTTCAGGCTGTCCTTCTGGAAGGTAGCCAATGAGGAGATAAATTACCGGAGGTTTTTCAATATTAATGAGCTTATCTCCCTGAAGATGGAAGAAAAACCCGTTTTCAGCTCTTTTCATTCACTTATCCTGGGTCTGCTGAGAGATGGAAGGTTTACGGGCTTACGGGTGGATCACATAGATGGATTATACAACCCAATGGAATATCTGGAGAGACTGAGAGAAGAAATAGGGGACACCTATCTGATAGTCGAAAAGATCCTTAACCTGAAGGAAGAGCTTCTCTCCTCCTGGTCGGCGCAGGGGACAACAGGTTACGATTTCCTCAATTACCTCAATGAAATTTTCTGTGATAAGAAAAATGAAAAAAAATTTCAAAGGATATACTCCGATTTTACCGGTTCGAACACCTCATACGAAAATCTCCTCTATGAGAAAAAAAAATTGATCATAGAAAAGGTTATGGCCGGGGATGTGGATGGGCTGGCTAGACTCCTGAAGAGAATTTCCATCAAAGATAGATATGGAAGTGATATAACCCTCAACAGCCTCAAAAGGGCCATAGTGGAACTTTTAGCCCTCTTTCCTGTGTATCGGGCCTACATAAGCTACAATATCTTTAACATAACAGACCGCTTGTATATAAGCGAAACGATCAAGAAGGCAAGGAAAACAGATCCTGGACTTGTCTATGAGTTTAATTTTATTGAGAAATTTTTTCTCCTTGCCTTCAGGGATTCCCAGACCGATGAGGAAAAGAAGGAATGGATCGACTTCACCATGAGGTTCCAGCAGTTGACAGGTCCATTGATGGCCAAGGGGCTGGAGGATACCACTTTTTATGTATACAATAGACTAATATCGCTGAATGAAGTCGGAGGAGATCCGAGCCGGTTCGGAATAACGGCCAAAGAATTTCACGACTTTAATCAAAAAAGGGCCTCTCTCTGGCCATATTCCCTGAGTGCTACTGCAACCCACGATACCAAACGAGGCGAGGATGTCAGGGCAAGGATCAATGTCCTCTCTGAAATACCCACAGAGTGGGAAGGAAAGATCAAACTATGGAGTAAGATAAATAAATCAAAGAAGCTGCTGTTAAGCAACACAAATGCCCCGGACAGAAATGATGAGTATTTTCTCTATCAAACGCTCATCGGGGCATTTCCCTTTAACAAAAGCGGACGCGCAGTTTTGGGCGAGCGGATAAAAAACTATGCCGTCAAGGCCATCAGAGAGGCCAAGGTCCATACAGCCTGGATAGAGCCGGATACCGAGTACGAAAATGCATTCACTTCGTTTATTGACAAGATCATGGAGCCATCGGAGCAGAATCTGTTTCTAAAGGAGTTTCTGCCGTTTCAAAAGAAAGTGGCTTTTTACGGCATCTTCAACTCCCTCTCGCAAACGCTGATCAAAATAACCTCTCCCGGCATACCCGACTTCTATCAGGGAACGGAGCTTTGGGACTTCAATCTCGTAGATCCTGATAACCGCCGGCCTGTTGACTTTGAAAAGAGAAAAAAGTTATTACGGGAGGTCATGGGCGTTATGGAGGAGAATGTTACGGAGAAGGATATTACGGAGAAGGATATTACGGCCTTGATCAATGAGCTTCTTTCAACCAGAGAAGATGGAAGAATCAAGCTCTTTTTGATCATGAGGGCACTCAAGGCCAGGAGCGAGAATAAAGATATTTTTCAGCAGGGAGATTACCTTCCCCTCAATACAGGGGGAAAGCTTAAAGATCACATCATCGCTTTTGCCAGGAGAGTGCCAAAAGACCGGCCTGATATGGCAAACGATAGGGCAAACAGGGAAAATTCATGGGCCATAACCCTGGCTCCGAGATTTTTGACCTCAATTATCAAGGAAAATGAGTATCCCCTTGGCCGCGATGTGTGGGATGATACCTATCTTACTCTCCCGGAGGAGAGCCCTTGCCTCTGGAAAGATGCCATAACCGCCCAGTTCATTAAAAGTGAACAGACCCTGGCTATAGGAGATGTCCTCAAATACTTTCCCGCAGCTCTTCTTGTAAGTGGGGAGGAAAGCGAATAATATGCGAATGATCCCCACACGGAATAACCTTGTCAGCATTGCCCCTACCAGTATTCTCCTTACAGGCATTCTCCTTGGCATACTCTCAGTCTCATCCCCGGCTGTAGCGGCTGAACCCGGTCAAAAACCGGCTGAATCCGGGCAAAAACCCGGACAGGACCGGAAGCCTCAATACTGGACGCTGCAATATGATCTTGAATACCGGAAAAACAGCGGAAATACGAGGAGCTATGATCTACGGACAGGAATCAATGTGGCCATGAAAAGGCTCAAAGATGATCTGCGCCTGACAGCCTCATATGCAAAAGGGAAAACAAGTGATGAGGTCTCAGTGGATCGGAGGGATTTTCTCACCAAGTATAATCATTTAATCATAAAGAAAGCCTACGTGACAGCCTTTCTCTTCTATGAACAGGATAGCATCAGGGATATCGCAAGGCGATTCCAGATCGGGCCAACCTTTGGATGTAGATTTTATGATACCCCAAAGCTGTTTTTCTCCAGCGATGCGGGTGCTATATTGGATGAGACCAAAAATGAATCCAATGACAATGAATCCGGTAATACGGAATCAGAACTCAAGGGCCTGTGGAATATAGATTTCTCCTATGAGCCCGTTACTGACCTGAAGTTTGAGGAAAGGGTCCGGTGGACTCAGTATTTGAGAAGGAGCGATTTCGAAGTAACCTCTGAAACAAGTGCCTATGTACCTCTCTACAAAAGGCTCTTCCTGAAAATCAGCCTGACCGACCATTACAACACCCGGCCCGATCCTGATTACACGAAAAATGACCTCACGGTTATTACCTCGTTATCTTACATTATCCACTTTTGATTCACGCTTTTGCTTATCTTGACTCATGTGCTTATCTTGACTTATGTGTTTATGTTGACTCAAACGATCGCTGCACCCAGCACGGTTTTCATGATTCGGAGGGCTGCCTCATGATCTTCAGGAGCAAGACCCGCCACTCCATTCCTGACCACTTCAACAGCATACCCCCTGAGCACTGCTTCATATGCTATAAACATGATGCAAATATGGGTAACGCATCCGGTAAGCCGGAGTGTATCTACACCGAGGGTCTTGAGAATATGATCAAGCCTTGTGTTATAAAACCCTGAATAGGTGGTCTTTTCAAGGATAAGATCACCGCTTGCGGGTTTTAATTCATCGACGATCCGTGCACCGGATGTGCCTCTGACCGCATGCCTTGGCCACCCAAAACGCTTGAACTCCTGGTCGTCCGGCTCATGGGCATCACATACGTAAATTACCGGGGACCCTTCCTGACGGGCATTCTCTATCTCTTTGCGAATAGCAGGTATGACCCTCCTGGCCTCAGGGACCTCCAATGGTGCCCCCTCTGCCACAAAATCATTGAGTATATCGATGATCAGTAAGGCCTTCTTAGCAATTTTTGACCTCCTTTGCGCTTTCCAGTGTTAATAGTGGAAGCGGCATCCTGCCGCTTATGTGTTTCTTCAGTTCACAATCTCTGTCACTGCTTCACGCTTTCAGTTTACCATCTCTGCGCTTTTTAGTTTACAATCTCTGTCCCAATCCCCTGCTGGGTAAATATCTCGAGGAGAAGACAATGAGAGACCCTTCCATCTACAATGTGGATCTTTTTGACCTGGCTCCTGACTGCATCGACACAAGCCCTGATCTTGGGTATCATCCCCCCTGAAATAGTTCCATCCTGGATGAATTTCTCAACGTCCTCCCCACGTATGGTGGAAATGATCTTTCCCTCCTGATCGAGAATGCCGGGGACATCGGTCAGCAGGATCAATTTTTCAGCCTTGACAGCCACAGCGAGCGAGGAGGCCATATCGTCCGCATTTATGTTCAGGGTCTGTCCCTCGTCACTAACCCCAACCGGAGCAATAACCGGAATAAAGCCATTCTGCTTAAGGTGGTTGATTACATCCGGGTTTACCCTCTTGATTTGACCAACATAGCCAAGGTCAATGATTTCATCGATCCCCGTTTCGGGTGAGATCTTCCTGATGACCTTCTTGTCCGCGGCAATGAGCCCGCCGTCCTTACCGGTCAGCCCAACGGCTCTTCCTCCATGGCGGTTGATCAGGGTGGTGATCTCCTTATTGACCAGACCGCCCAATACCATTTCAACAATATCGATGGTCTCACCGTCAGTAACCCGATGCCCATGAATAAAATTGGGTATCTTGCCCATTTTTTTCATGATTTCGGATATCCTTGGGCCGCCGCCGTGAACAATTACGGTATTAATGCCAATGTAATTGAGCAAGACTATATCCTGGGCAAAAGAATCTTTCAACGATGCATCAGTCTGCGCCGCACCCCCATATTTAATAACAAAAGTTTTTCCGTAAAAATTTTTGATGTAAGGCAGTGCCTCAATCAGTATTCCTGCCTTCTCAATCAGCTTTTCCATAAACCCGACTCCTTAAGGTAACAAGAACACATATAACAAGAACATATATAACAATATCACGTATAACGAAAGCACACATAACGAACGAGAGCACCCGTAACAAGAGCAAACCCTCTCCTTTATATCTTCAGCTATCTTGACTGCCTCTTTGATAACCCTTAACTTCTCTCCTGAGCTTACCTGGCAGATCCGTTCGTACAGGCCCCCCAAACCTCCAATATACAATAGATATATATTTGCAAATTAGAATGTCAAAACTCTACAGGATAAGATGGATTAATACAAGAATAAAAATACTATTCAATAGAAAGGACACGAAGAGCACGAAGACCACGAAGACCACGAAGAGATTAAACCTTACCAGGGGAACCTGAGAGAGAGCCGATTCGGATAAACAAGTCAGGAGCTAAGAGTTGGAAAACACCCGACAGAATCTCAAAATGAGAAAAACTGCTACGCTTTTAAACTATGACATGGGTTCTTTCCCCTCTCTTGCTTATCTTTTTATCTTCGTGCTCTTCGTTTCTCTTCGTGCACTTCGTGTCCTCACTTTTCCCCTCAGCAGCTACCTTCTTGGCTTATGTAAGTGCCATTCGTACTAGAAACAATTATTGATTTAGGTCAATAGTAAATTGGGGAAATTTTGTAGTTATTTCAGACAGTTATTATTTGAAAAAAATATAATAATATCAACATGTTGAATTAAAATTATGATGAGATGTATTGTGTAGTTGTAGAAAAAAGCTACATAAATAGGGGATTAAAATGTAATTGCTGAAATATGACTTTGATAGATAACACTTTGATTTTAAGAGTAATAAAATAGTGGGCAAAGTAAAATTATTAACAGGCATAAATAATGCAATTCTTAGGAACATCTGTTATATATTTTTTAGTTTTCTATTAACAACGCTTATTTTCTTGGAGTTAAATAGAGCGTTGAATTTATTTGCCAATAAAAGGATGTCAGAGAAGGAGGCGGGAGCACATATCGGTAAATATTTAATCAAAGTGCAGCAATTCCCGATGGGGGTCAATTTTAAGGTTTATATTTTTTACCCACATGGTTATCAGTACAATGAGATGCAATTTCACTCAAGGAAACCTCGATGAGTAATGAATTAAGGATAT
>Ga0307378_10009938_pt1 | contig 12428 bp, 10 predicted proteins | sample UN1MG_FD_202238 | JGI IMG/M metagenome (GOLD analysis project Ga0307378, IMG submission 202238) | Soil microbial communities from Risofladan, Vaasa, Finland - UN-1 | ecosystem: Environmental > Terrestrial > Soil > Coastal area > Acid sulfate soil | place: Finland: Risofladan, Vaasa | collected...
CAGGGTGTGCTTGATGAGGACACGACGGGCATTGCTCCGTCCAACATGTCGATCTATCCGGCGGGGGTCTACATTTGCCTGGCCAGCGATCTTGCCGAGTGACGCCCGAAGGGTGTGCCACCCACCTTGATCGGTGCGTGACATGAGCCATGCCCCCGCCTGGCGTCATGTAGGCCAGGCGAAGGCGCCTGGCCTACACATGTGGTTTCTCAGCACGCCCCAGGTTCAGTGGTACACAGGGTGTGCCTCGTGACCGGCAACTCACACTCCCGGCAGATTGAAACACACCACCTTCGGTTCGGTCATTTCCTGCAGCGAGAACTTGAGTCCCTCGCGACCGAGGCCTGAGTACTTGACACCCCCGAAGGGCATCGAGTCGAGACGGTAATCGGTCGAGTCATTAATCATGACGCCGCCGCAGTCCAGTTCGTATGCCGCCTTGAATGCAACTTCGATGTCGCGGGTGAAGATCGCCGCCAGCAATCCATAGGGCAGAGAGTTGGCGTCGGCGATCGCCTTGTCGAGATCATCGACCGGATACAGGTTCACGGTCGGGCCGAAGACTTCTTCGCAATGCACCTTCGCGCTCGCCGGGACATTGTCGAGTACCGTGGGCTCCATCAGGGCGCCGTTGCGTCCGCCTCCGGTGAGGACGTTGGCGCCGTTGGCGGCGGCTTCCTTGACCCAGCGTTCGACCCGTATCGCCTCCTCCTCGGTGATCATCGGACCCATATTGGTCTCGGCTTTCATTTTGTCGCCGATCTTGTAGGACTTGGTGAGCGCGACGAACCGGGTCTTGAATTCTTCGTAGATGTCGCGATGCACCAGTAGCCGCTGCACCCCGATGCAGTTCTGGCCGGCCGCCCAGAATGATCCCGAAACGCAGGATTCGACCGCCAACTGCAAGTCGGCATCCTTCCAAACGATCACCGGCGAATCGGAACCGAGCTCCATCCCGACCTTCTTGATGCCCGCTTTGGCAGCGATGTGCTTCCCGGCTTCGACGCCGCCGGTGAAAGACACCATCCGTACGCGATCGTCACTGACCAATGGATCGCCGATGCGACTGCCCTGGCCGGTGATCAGCTGAATCGCTTGCGGCGGCAGACCGGCCTCAAGGAGTACTTCCACGAGCTTGATCGCCGACAACGGTGTGACGGTTGCCGGCTTGAGAATCACCGCGTTGCCCGCCGCGATGGCCGGTCCCAGTTTGTGGGCAACGAGATTCAGCGGATCATTGAACGGCGTGATCGCCAGGACCACGCCAATCGGAAAACGATAGTAGAATCCTTTGCGTTTCTCTCCGCCCGGAAACGAGTCCCAGGGAATGGTCTCACCCAGAATCCGCTTCGCTTCTTCTGCCGAACAGATCATTGTGTTGACGCAACGCGCCGCTTCCTTGCGCGCCTCGGTGATGGTCTTCGAGCCTTCGCGCGCAATCGTGGTGGCGAAGTCTTCGAGACGACCCTTGATCAGTTGCGCCGCTTTGTACAGAATCTCGGCTCGGTCATAGACCGTCATGCGCTTCGTGATCTCAAACCCGGCGACCGCGCCTTTCAAGGCCAGCTCGGCGTCCTTTTCATCGCCTGCCGGGATGGTATCGATGATGGAATTGTCGAAGGGATCGCGGACATCGATTGTCTGGTCGCGATCGACCCATTCCCCGTTCAGGAGCATTTTCATCGAGAACCTCCCACGGCAATGATGTCCACCAGGACGGAATAGCCGGTCTCGGTCCGGCCGGCACCAGGGCCGACAATCGTTACATCGCCGAGCGCGTCGGTGGTAATCGTGACGGCGTTCGTGGCGCCCATGACTCCCGCGAGCGGGTGCGACATCTCAACCTCTTCGGGCCCCACGCTCCCGCGGACTTGATCGCCGTCGCGCCATACCTTGCCGATCAGCTTGAATCGCTTGCCGCGTGCCTTGGCCTCTGCGATCGCCTCACCGCTGATCTCGGTGATTCCTTTACAGGGGAAATCGCCGGGCTTCATGGTCGCGCCGAAGACCGTGTTGGCGAGAATCGTCACCTTGGCCAAAGCATCCCAGCCGAGCACATCGGCGTCCGGAACGGCTTCGGCGTAACCCTGGTCCTGAGCCTGCTTGAGCGCGACGTCATAGCTCATGCCCTCCTCCATGCGGGTCAGGATGTAATTCGTCGTGCCGTTGAGGATTCCCTTCATGCCGCTAATCGTGCAGCCGGCGAGCGACTCGCGGACGAGATTCAGAACCGGCGTCCCGCTCATGACCGTGCCCTCGTACAAGAGCCTGACATGGTTGTCGGCGGCGAGCTTTGCCAGATCGTGGTAGAAGAGGGCCAGTGGACCCTTGTTGGTGGTGGTGACGTGCATGCCCTTTGCAAGCGCGGCCCGGATATGCGCAGTGGCCGGCTCGCCGGTCTTGATATCGGTATAGGTCAGCTCCACCATCATGTCGGCATCGACCGCCTCGATCATTGCCAGCGCGTCTCCATCGAATGTGCCGTCGAGTTCGCTCAGCTTCCGTCCGCTCTTCGCGGTATCCAGCGCGGTGCGGAGATCCACCCCGCCGGCGTCCGCAATCGATCCTTTCAGCATGTCGGCGATGCCGACGACGGTCCAGTCAAGTCCATATCGTTTCTTCAGCGCCTCGCGCTTGTTCAGCAACAGCTCGGCCAAACCTTGCCCGACCGTACCGAATCCCAGGATTAGTATTCGCATTGGTGTCCCACGTCCCTTCTCCGACTATATCGTTGGGTCGCCGTGGATTCAGGCGGCGTCCTGATGTCATCGTTGATTCGCAACGTCTCAGTTCTTGTAGCTTGCTTTCGCGAACAGCGCGTTGTGTCCGCGCCGCATGATCTCCTTGGCATCCGTATCGCAGCGAATGCACTTGTGATAGATGACGTCTCCGATCAGCTCGGCTTTGGCGTCGCGCTCCTCATCCGAGAAGAAGTACGCCTCCATCGTGTCGTAGGGACGGGAGGTGCCGTCAGACTCGTACTTGATGGTCAAGTCGTACCCGGCATCGAACACCCGGTGGGCGTTGGCCGTCCAGTCGAATCCTTCCATCCCCAGGTCCGGATTGATACGCAGATGTGCGGCCAGGCGAACATCCGGGAGCTTCCATGTCTTCAGGTCGTCGGCGCACTGCATGAACGTCTCCGGACTCGCGCCATTGCCGATGTTGACTTCGAAGATCGGCGTCGTGCCGTCGTCTCGCACATACTCCCTGACAATGTTCATCAGCATCCGGAACTGAATCGCATTCTGTGTGGAGAGAAGCATGGAGATCTTGAAGCTGATCTCCGGGATCTCGCGCGCGAAGTAGCAGGCGGCGACGATGGTGGACCAGCTCGGGTTCAAGAAGAAGTTCGCGCCCGTCTCGGTCGCGGCGCGGAGGACGGTGTCGAGATAGACGAGATGATTGTTGTCCGCCACTTCGACGCCGCCGAGATTCCCGAACGCCGTTCCCATGTTCTTCAGAATGATCTGGCTCATCCCGTCGCCCAGATCCCTGCGGTCGAACTTCTCGCCCGTGATGGCCTCGAGTCGGGCGAAACGCTGTTCCGGCCAGGGCGTACTGATGAGACACGTCGAACAGAATTTGCTCGCCCCGATGATGTTCTCCGCCATCGCGAGCGTGCACAGAAGATCACCACTGAAAATGTAGTGGTCGGTCATCGGAACCACCGAGATCATCTCAGTGGGAAAGAGCACCGCGCCGTTGTCGGCGATGCGGCGCATGCAGTCCAGGGTCACATGGCAGCCCTGGAAGCCGGAGACTTGCGTGGTGCAAGTGCCCGGTTTGCCGGGTTTGATCTTGTTCTGCGCCAGGAAGTCCTCGACTTTGGCAAACCCGCCTGCATATTGCTCTGCTTGTTCGAGCAGACGACCCATTCCCTTTTCGGTCGCAATCCCCTTGCGGGTTTCATAGGTGCGCAGCTTGCGGATTCTGTCCCCGATTGCCTTCGGGCCACCCGATTCTGCAACCAGCCTGTCAATCGCCTTCCTGTCTCTCTCAGAAAGAAGTTCGATATGCATCGGCCATAACTCCTATTCCAATGGTTTCACGGTGAGCACATGGGCGTCGGATGTCACGGCACCCCCTTCATAACGGACCTTCGAAACAACCTGCCCCCGCCAGTTGTATCGCTGCTTAAGTTAGTCTGGTGATCGCCGGGAGGCAACCTCGTGACCAGATTAGTGTCGTTACCGGTGCGATGGTCTCGGGAGCCGGGGGATGACATCCCAGGGCGCTGTGGGCAGTAACCGGTTGCAGCGCATGCGACAACGCCCGATCGGCGCCCTTGCGTTCAGCCGCGCTGGCGGGCCAGATCGTCGTACGCCGACTGCGAGAAGCCGATCAGGACCTTCGTTCCGTCGATCAGGATCGGCCGTTTCAGCAGCGTCGGGTCCTTGATCATGGCGGCGATGGCCTCGGTCTTGGTCGGCGGTTTCTTGTCCCACCCCATCGCCTTGTATGATTTCGTACGGGTGGAGATGAAATCGGCAATCGGGCGTGTGCCGACAATACGTTTCAGTTCGGCGGCGGTCAGTGGTTTCTTGAAATAGTCGCGCTCTTCAGCCGTGAGTTCGTTGTCGTGCAAGAAACTTCTTGCCTTGCGGCATGAGCTTCAGGTGAACTTGCCGTAGAGTTGCTTTTGCGTCGCAGCCATGTCTTCTCCGTCGCAGTTGTCTATGTCTTACCCCGGGGACACCGCCCGAATCGTGTGCAACTGACCTTGGGGCCTGTTGAAAAACCTCACGTTGCGCCGACGAGGCCGACGGCGATCACGCAAACCGTGTCCTGATCGAGAACAGACGCGTGGTGTGACAGGAGCTTAGCCCAGGGCGTGAGCCCTGGGATCGGAGGACCACCCAAAGGCCCAAGCCCCGGAGGGGCGAAACAGCACTTTTTCAACAGGCTCCTTGGTCAGTTAGTCAGGCGAGGGCACGGTGCGTGTCACACACCGACCGAGGGGCGTACCACACAGGTTCGCCATCGCCATGTCTTCTCCGTCGCGGTCGCCTATGTCTTAAGCGAGACCGACATGCCGTCGCGGATCGGGATGATCGTGGTGAAGAAATCGGGATCGGCGAAGAGGCGGCGGGTGAACTCGCGGATCGCCTCGGTGGCGCTGTCGTCGACCGAGGGGTCGGCGACCCGGCCGCTCCAGAGCACGTTGTCGGCGATCAGCAACCCGCCCGAACGCAGACGCGGCTTGGCCAGCCCGAGCGCTTCGGGGTACGATTCCTTGTCGATGTCGCAGTAGATCAGGTCGAACGGTTCGGATTCGGCCGCGAGGATCGTGAGGGCGTCGCCGCCGCGCATGTCGGTGCGGTCGTCGATCCCGCCGCGCCGGAAAAACTCGTTGGCCGTGGAGACATTGGTCGGGTCGCTGTCGGTGCCGATGATCAGGCCGCCTTTCGGCAGAGCCAGCGCCAGCCAGTACATCGTGTAACCGAACCCCGAGCCCATCTCAAAGATCCGTTTTGCCCCGGCGAGCTTCGCCAGTTGGAACAGAATACGCGAGCACTGGGCGCCGAGGCAGGGGAACTTGAGTTCCGTCGCCAGGCGCTCCATCTCTTGCAGGATGGGAGCGGAGGGAGGACGGACATTTTCCATGTATCGGTGAATGTCGGGATGCGTGATCTCGATCTTCTTCGTCATTGGGGTTCCCCAGTCTCTCTGGTGCGTCGGGCCGTCAAAGGTCGATCAACCGTGGCGGGTGCTGAGCCAGCGCTCGGCGTCGAGTGCCGCCATGCACCCCGATCCGGCGGCGGTGATTGCCTGCCGGTACAGATGATCCTGCGCGTCGCCGGCGGCAAAAACACCTTCGACCGATGTCTTGGTGCCGTCGTGGGTGATAACGTACCCCGCGTCGTCCATCTCGAGCTTCCCTTGGAGAAACTCGGTGTTCGGCTGATGGCCGATAGCGAGGAACAGCCCCTCGAAAGGCACCTCTTTCTCTGAATCATCGACGGTGCTTTTCACCCGCAGTGCCCGAACGCCCGATTCCTGGTCGCCGATCACCTCGGTCACGACCGAGTTCCAGAGAAAATCGATCTTGGGATTATCCGTCGCCCGTTTCTGCATGATCTTCGATGCGCGCAATTCATCGCGACGGTGAACGATCGTAACCTTCTCGGCGAACTTGGTCAGGAAATGCGCCTCCTCGATCGCCGAATCGCCGCCGCCCACGACCGCGATCTTCTTGCCCCGGAAGAAGAAGCCGTCGCAGGTGGCGCAGGCCGACACGCCGTGCCCCATTAGCCGGATTTCCGAGGGCAACCCCAGAAAGCGCGCCCGCGCGCCCGCGGCGATGATGACCGCGTCGCTCTCATATCTGGCCTGGCCGGTGATGATCCTGTGGGGCGGGCCGGAAAAGTCGACCTCGGTCACGGTCTCGGTCTTCACGACCGTCCCGAAGCGGACGGCTTGCTCGCCGAAGAGCTTCATCATCTCCGGGCCCATGATCCCCTTCGGGAAGCCGGGAAAGTTCTCGACGTCGGTGGTGATCGTCAGTTGGCCGCCGGGTTGCTCGCCCTCGAGGACGAGGGTTTTCAGGTCGGCGCGGCTGGCATAGATCGCTGCGGTCCAGCCCGCGGGGCCTGAGCCGATAATGATCACGTCGTATCTCGTATCAGCCATAACGTTTGTATCGCTCCTTCGCGTGAAATGCCGTTGTCTGCCGACCGTTCCGGACTCTTGAGGTTATCAGACGAACGACGCCGAAGTCAACCAACTCCTTGAGGGGTTTACCATGTCAGGACCGGACCTGTCGCTCGGTAAGCCATTGCGTCAGCGTCGCTTCGGGGGTCCCGAGAACCCGGTTGGCGGGTTCAGCGTCGGCTACCTCCTCAAAGCGGTCCCAGAACCGCATCTTCTCGACGGTCAGCTCGAGGGTCCGGTTCCCGGTCATGAAGGCCAGCAGTCTCGCCTCCCAGAAGGGGACCCGGCGGATTGTCGTGCCAGGGAGGCAGGCCTCGTGGTAGCGTTCGAGCGCCTCCGCGAGTGAGAGGGGCTCGGGCCCGACAATGTCAAAGACCTGGTTTTTCGCCTCTGGGGTTTTATAGGCTCGAGCCACCATCCGGGCATAGTCGGCGGCGGCCAGCCAGTGCCAGCGGTTGGGCATCCTCCCCAGAAGCACGGCCTGTCCGTTCTTCACGAAGAGCGGGAGTGACTCAAAGAACCACTGGGCACGGAAGACCGTGTAAGGGAGACCGGTGTTCTGGATCGCCGCGATCGCATTCAGCTTGGCCGCGGTCGGCGGAAAATGGGCGTTGTGTGGGTAAGCGCTGATCCCGGCAAGATAGGTGAGATGCGATACCCCAGCCGTGGCGGCAGCCTGCGCGACGTTGGCCGTGCCCCGATGCTCGATCCGGTCGTAGTCGGCCATCGTTGGGCCGCCGTTCAGATTGATGTGGACGCCCTCGCACCCGTCGAGCGCGCGGCGGATCGATTCCGGATCTTCTACATCGCCCGGTGCCATCGCAAAACCGTCGCCGAGCTGTGCCCGTGCCTTCTCGGGGGAACGGGCCAGCAGGCGCACTGTGTGCCCATCGGCCTGAAGCCGGCGTGCCACCGGCTCGCCGAGCATCCCTGTTCCGCCGATCACGAGTATCTGCATAGAGTACGTCCCCGCTCCGCATCGCCAATAACCAACAAAACCGCCCCGCTCGCAAGCGAACGGGGCGGTGGGTCATTCGTGTTGATCCGCAAGAGCCTACGCAGGAACAGCGGCGGCCTTGAGGGTCTTCTTCAGCCAGGCGGTCGTTGACGACTTGGGACGGGTGATCGGGAGTCCCGCGCCGCGTGCGAGCACCGCCTGCGAGCAGATACCGAGCGCACGTGAGACCGAGAAGAGCACGGTGTAATACGGGAACTCGGTCATGCCGTACTTGAAGAGGAGCGCGCCCGAGCCGGCATCGACATTGGGCCACGGATCCTTGATCTTCTTGACCTGCTTGAGCACTTCCGGCACCACGTCGAAGACCTTGGCGACGATCTGGAAGACCGGATCATCGGCACAGTACTTCTTGCCGAAGGCGATGAAGGCGTCGAAGCGCGGATCGGTGACGCGCAGCACCGCGTGGCCGTAGCCGGGAACGACCTTGCCGGAATTCAAGGTATCCCAGGCGTACTTTTCGAGCTGCTCGTTGGTCGGCACACCGCCGAATTTGTCCTTGGTCTCGAGCACCCAGCGCAGACACTCCTGGTTCGCCAGGCCGTGCAGCGGGCCCGCCAGGCCGTTGAGACCGGCCGACAACGCGTAGTACAGATCAGAGAGCGCCGAGTGGACGGTCGCGGCGGAGTACGCCGACACGTTGCCCGACTCATGATCCGAGTGCAGGACCAGGTAGAGACGCATCAGCTTCTTGAAGTTGCCGTCCGGATCCGGGAGACCCAGCATGTGCACGTAGTCGGCGCCCCAGTCGAGCGACGGGTCGGAGGCAATGCGCGGTCCCTTGCCGAAGCGCAACCGGTAGACACCGGCAGCGATCTCCGGGAGACGGGCGATGATGGTCAGCGTATCCTCGAGCGTGTCTTCCCAGTACTGTTCCTTGGTCATGCCTTCGTCGTAGTGCTTGCGGAAGACCGACTCACGTTCCATGCACAGGATTGCGGTGTCGAACATGCACATCGGGTGCGAGTCCTTCGGCATCGCCTCGAGGACCTTCCAGACATAGTCGGGAACCTGAGCGCGCTTCTTGAGGTCGTTTTGCAGCGACTGCAACGACTGTTTGTCGGGGAGTTCACCCGTCAGCAGCAGCCACAGCACTTCCTCGGGAAGCTGCTCGGTCAACTCACTGATGTGACGTCCGCGAATTACCAGACCGCGGTCCGGTTCCACGGCGGACGTGTCGCAGAGGAGACCGCGGACGCCGCGCATCCCGCCGAAGATCTGCTTCAGCGTGACTTGCGAGACAACATCGTCCCCGTGCTTTGCGACAAAATCCTTCGCATCCTTGTTCCATTCCGGGAGCAGTTCTCCCAGCCTTTCACGTATGGTGGGCATGGCATAACTCCTTTTGTTCGCCTGTTATCCCATCATTATCACCGTGGCAATATACGATTTTCGTCGGCTGCCCGAACGGTCCCGCAACCGGCATCTTGCCAGTCCGCGCAGAATTTGACAGCCCCTCCTCCTTCTCCTCCGGGTCCCCACCCGGGTCGACACAATGATCGCCGTTTGCAGATCCAGCGCGAACACCGCTACGACTTATCCCGCGAGGAACGTCAGGAAGATCCCCGCGGCGACCGCCGACCCGATAACCCCGGCGACGTTCGGACCCATCGCTGCCATCAGGGGATTGACCGCTCCGTCGGTTTCATCCGAGACGAACTTCTGCACGACACGCGCCGCCATCGGAACGGCGGAAACCCCCGCCGCACCGATGCAGGGATTGATCTTCTTCTTATCGGATAAGAATAGATTGATGATCTTGGCGAAAACAATGCCTCCCGCCGTCGAAAATGAGAACGCGACGGCGCCGAGAACCAGAATCAGGATTGTCCGGTACGTGAGGAAGTGCGCGGCGTCCATCGTGGCGCCGACCGCCAACCCCAGGAAGATTGTGACGATATCGATCAGCGGCCCCCCCGCGGTCTTCCGCAGTCTCTCCGTCACGCCGCACTCCCGCAGGAGGTTACCGAACATGAGCATGCCGATCAGTGGGGCGCTTGAAGGAATGGCCAACGAGGCGAGAATCCCGGTCACGATCGGGAAAAGAATCGCCGCCGTTTTGGAAACCGGAATCACCTGCGGCATGTCGATCGCGCGCTCGCGGCGCGATGTCAATAGGCGCATAATCGGCGGCTGGATGATCGGCACCAGCGACATGTAACTGTAGGCGGCGACCGCGACCGGACCCAACAGATGGGGCGCGAGTTGGCTGGTCAGGAAGATCGACGTCGGGCCGTCGGCGCCGCCGATGATGCCGATACAAGCGGCCTCCCGGATATCGAAACCGAGGAGATAAGCGGCACCCAAGGCGGCGACAAAGATGCCCAGTTGCGCCGCGGCACCCAGAAGGAAAGTCAAGGGACGCCCGAGGAGCGGACGGAAGTCGGTGAGCACGCCGACGCCGAGGAAGATAATGGGGGGGAGCAGTTCGGTCTTGATGCCGCTGCGATAGATCAGGGCGATAATGCCCTCGCCGTAGGAGCCCATCTCTGCCAGAGGGAGATTCGCCAGGATTGCGCCGAAGCCGATCGGGATCAAGAGCAGCGGCTCATATCCCTTGGTGATGGCGAGGTAGATCAGGACTCCCGCCACCAGGAACATCACCCAGTTGCCCCACGCGAGGTTGGCGAAGCCGGATCGGCTGAGAAGCTCGACGATGGTTTCCATGCAGCGGTGTCCTTAGGAAATCGACATGATCGGACGGGTGGAATCGATCTCATCGCCGATCGCCACATCGATATTCGATACCTTGCCGTCACGGGGCGCCTTGATGTCGTGCTTCGCCTTCATTGCCTCCACGGCCGCGACCACCTGACCCTTGCTCACGTTGTCGCCGACTTTGACCAAAATATCGACGACTTCGACGAGTCCGGCGAAAGTGGAGCGGATCGGTGTGCCGTTGGTGGGGGCGGCTGAGATTGGTGCGGGTGCCGCCGCCGGAGCGGTCGCGCCCGCCGGAGCGCCCTGCGGCTCCACCGTGATCATGAAGGTGCGCCGGACACCGTTTTCTTCGACCGTGCAGCGCGTGGTCACCGGACCGGTCAGCGCCGCGGCCGGTGCCCCGGCGGCTGCAGGAGCGGGAACCGTCGCCGGCGTCGGCTCCTCTTTCTTCTTGAGGGGTACGTCGATCTTGGCTTTCCCGGTGAGCAGACGAATCCCCTCGTTGAGTTCCATCTTCTTGCCGGGGACCATCGCCGACAGGACGAGGAAGATATTCTGATCGTTGACCGGCAGGTTGCGCTCTTCCAAGGCCTTGCGGGCGGGCTCGATATTCTTCGGCGCCGCTTCGAGCGGGTCGCCGTCGAACACCGGCAGATTGAGTTGTTCGGACGCGATCTTGACGACCGCGGGATCGGGCGACAACGGCGTCTTGCCGAAGTAGCCGAGAACCGCTTTCCCATAACCCGCGTCGATCTTCTGCCAACGGCCGTAGAGGACGTTGTTGAAGGCCTGCAGCCAGTACTGCTGGCTCCCCGGAGTCACACTGGTCCAGGCACCGCCGGCCTCGACCACGACGGGAAACTCCGCCAGGACATCGCTGTACCTGTCGAGGATGCCCGCCTTGGCCATCATGTGGACGTTCGGGCCGATGGCGCCGCCGGGCATGGGGAAGCCCAGCACACGCGCGTCGGCGGTCGTGGTGGTTGGGTTGAAGGCATAGTCCTTCATCGATTCGTTGAGCATGTCTTCGATGATGCCGGTTTTGGAGACATCGATATCAAGCGAGTAGCCGGTGCCCTTGAGCGCGTGGGCCATCGAACGCACATCGGGCTGGACCGTGCCCGAGGCCATCGGCCGGACCGACAGGTCGATACCGTCCGCGCCACCGTCGATCGCCGCCGTGTAGCACGCCACCGCCGTGCTGGCGGTGTCATGCGTATGAACCCAGAGCGGCATTTCCGGCGGCATCAGCTTCTTCAACCCGACGACCGTGTCATAGAGGGTCTTGGGGTCGGTTGTGCCGCTGGCGTCCTTGAGGCAGACGGAATCGATATGCATCCCGCTTTCCAGCAGGCGCCGGCCGATGTTGATGTAGAAAGCCGGCGTGTGAACCTTGTCGGACTCGAAAGGGAGCCCCATGAGGGCGATGCAAACCTGGTGGTGCATCCCGGCGTCAACGATCGGCTGTCCGGTCTTGATCAGGTTGTCGACGTCGTTCATGTAATCGAAATTCCGATCCCAGGTGGTGCCGTTCTTCTTCATGAGCTTGGCCTGGAGCTGGAGGCCTTCCATCGACTGGGTCGTCAGCGTCACACCGGAAACCGAGCGGGTGAGAATCTGCAAATCAACGTCGGGCCCGACCGTCTCCCGGATCTTCTTCATATCGTCGAAAGGATCCTCTCCAAGGTAGAAGCAGGGTGCCTGATAACGGGCGCCGCCGCCGAACTCGAAGTGGCGGATATGGGCCACTTCCGCAGCTGCCTTCATGGCCGGGAGGAAGTCATTCAGACGCACCTTGCCACCGAACGAACTCTGCAGCCCGTCGCGGAAGGTGGTCAGCATGACCCGGATTTTCTTGGGTTTCTCGGTGAAAATCATTTGAGCTCCTCGACTTTCGTGATCCTGCCTCCCGGGTACAGCGTGGAGACGACCGAGGCGACGGCCGCGAGAGCGGCCATGTCGGAAGTCACCGTCTTCTGGGGGAATACGACCATTATGATACGCATCACGGCGGCCAGCAGCGCCAAGAGAGTGAAAACCGCCGCCAAGGCCGCTACGCAAATCGTCGGTAAATTCAGTAGTTCCATCAGATTTCGCT